>ERZ808246.2211-NODE-2211-length-12552-cov-4.839882_pt1 | contig 12552 bp, 14 predicted proteins | sample MGYA00521083_ERZ808246 | MGnify/ENA primary metagenome ERZ808246 (study PRJEB31516, sample SAMN03275577) | gut metagenome | biome: mammalia-associated habitat; material: feces | host: Papio cynocephalus | place: Kenya | collected 2012-07-07 ...
GGCGCCGGAGAAGTCGCCGGAGACCATGGCGCCGGTCGGGCAGACCTTGGCGCATTCGCCGCAGGCGGTACATTTGTCCCAGTCGATGCGGGCGAGGAAGTTGTCGACGGTGATGGCGCCCTGCGGGCAGGTCTTTTCGCACTTATGGCAGCCGATGCAGCCGGAGGAGCAGACCTTTCGGGTGTACGGACCGTTGTGATAGCTCGAGCAGAGGACCTCGGTGCGGATGATATCCGGCACGATCTCGATGATCTTCTGCGGGCAGGTCTGCGCGCAGATGCCGCAGCCGATGCACTTGGGCTGGCTGACGAAGGCGATGCCGTCGCGCATGGAGATCGCCTGCTGCGGACAGGCCTTGGCGCAGTCGCCGAAGCCCATGCAGCCGAAGATGCACTTGCCGCGGCCGCCGTAGAAGATCTTCGCTGCCGCGCAGGACTGGATGCCGCGGTAATCGGCCTTGACCGAGGTCGCTTCGCACGTGCCCGCGCACTGGACAACGGCGATCTTCTCAACAACGTCTTCCGCGGCGACGCCGAGCAGCGCAGCGATCTTTGCTGCGACTGTGTCTGCACCGGGGACGCAGAGATTGGTCTTGGTGCCGGGCTCCAGCAGCGCCCTGGCGTAGCCGTCGCAGCCGGTGTAGCCGCACGCGCCGCAGTTTGCGCCGGGCAGGCATTCACGGATCTCGGTGAAGCGGGTATCCTCCTTGACGGCCATCACGCTGGAAGCGACAGCAAGTCCGACGCCGCAGATAAGACCGATGATCGTAACGGCAAGGATCGGGATCAGAATTTCCATGGTGTCGCCTCCTTAACCGAACAGCCGGTCAATGATGCCGGTCAGTCCGAAAAATGACAGGGAAACGATGGCTGCGGAGATCAGGGTAATGGGCAGTCCCTCAAAGCTCTTGGGAGGCTCTGCCTCCTCCACACGCGACCGGACGCCGGAGAACAGCACCATCGCAAGGAAGAAACCGAGGCCGCAGCCGAGGGCGGTCAGGAGCGCTTCGCCGTAGTTCATGCCGTCGGAGATGACGTTCATCGTAACGCCCAGAACGCCGCAGTTGGTGGTGATGAGCGGCAGATAGACGCCGAGGGATCTATGAAGCGCGGGGACATAGCGCTTGAGTACGATCTCGACCAGCTGGACGAGCGCGGCGATGACCAGAATGAAGACAACGGTCTCCATATAGGTGAAATCGACCTTACCGGCCAGCAGGAAATGATAGATCGGCCATGTGACGGCGGTCGCCAGCACCTCGACAAAGATGACAGCCAGCGACATGCCGGTCGCCTGATCGAGCTTCTTGGAGACGCCGAGGAACGGGCAGATGCCGAGGAACTTGACGAGCACGTAGTTGTTTGTGATCGCGGCGGTCAGGATGACAAGGATCATGGTTTTCATTTCTCAGCCGCCTCCTTTCCTTCGCAGGCGCCCTTGCCGCAGCCAGGGCAGCCGGCGCAGCCAAATTCTTTCTTCTTGATGGCCTTGCCCTTGGAGATCTTGTTGATGAGCGCGATCATGCAGCCGAACACGAAGAAGCCGCCCGGCGCCATGGTCAGGATGCTGATGGGATTGTCGTGGAACCAAGGGACGGGATAGCCGCAGAACGTGCCCGCGCCGAGCGTCTCACGGATGGCGGCCATGGCGCAGATGGCGAGTGTGAAGCCGAGACCCATGCCTGCGCCGTCAATGGCGGAATCCACAACGCCGTGCTTGCTGGCGTACATCTCGGCGCGGCCGAGAATGATGCAGTTGACGACGATCAGAGAAAGATAAACGCCAAGAGACTGATACAGGCTGAAGGCGTAGGCCTCCATGACCAGCTCGACCACGGTGACAAAGCCCGCGATCACGACGATATAGCATGGGATGCGCACCGGATCCGGCACGACCTTGCGGATGGCGGAAATGGCCATGTTGGACAGGATCAGAACGGCGGTCGCGGCGATGCCCATGCCGAAGGCCGCGACGATCGAGGTGGAGATCGCCAGCGTCGGGCACGTGCCGAGGACGAGCACGAGGACGGGGTTCTCTTTGATGAGACCCTTCAGAAAGTTTTGCAATTTACTCATTTCTGCCCCTCCTTTACAAGCTCGAACGCTTCAAATGCCGTCTCCACACAGCCGCGATAGGCGGTGGAGGTGATGGTCGCGCCGGAGATGGCGCTGACGCCGGAGAGGGAAGCATCCTGCCCGGTATACTGGCCGGTGTAGCTCTCGCTTGCCGTCTGGCCGCCGAGCGTCGTCGTCTCGGATGAGACGTCCATCGTGCGGCAGGCGCGGATGAGACCGTCGCTGCCGATGACGCAGAGCACCTGAATGGTGCCGCCGAAGCCCTTGCCCTCGACGGTGAAGAGATAGCTGATGGGAGCGCCGGATGCATCCAGCGCGGTGTAGGCGCTCACGACGCCGTCGGGAAGCGCCGACTTGATCGGCTCAAAGGAGGCCGCTTCCGGCACGGCATCCAGCCGCGCCTGCTGCTCACGCGCGGCGGCGTTGGCAGCCGACACGGGTGCGGTAAAGTGGTTGACGACGGCGAGCGCTGCTGACGTCAGCAGACAGATCACGACGAGAACCACGATGGATTTCCGGATTTCCTGCGTATTTTTCATGCCTTTGCACCTCCAAACGGCTTGCTCGCAGTCCACTTGGACAGGTACGGCGTCAGGATGTTCATGAACAGGATCGCAAACGATACGCCCTCGGCATAGCTGCCGTAGAAGCGGATCAGGCAGGTCAGAAGACCTGCGCCGATGCCGAAGAGCGCGCGGCCCCAGGGCGTCTGCGGCGCGGTCACATAATCGGTCGCCATGAAGAACGCACCGAGCAGCAGGCCGCCGGACAGGATCTGCCGCGCGGCATCCTGCCCAAGGATCAGCGACAGAACGAAGACCGTGCCGATGAAGCTCACGGGCGTGTGCCACGTGATGACGCCGCGGATGAGAAGATACGCGCCGCCCAGCAGCAGCGCCAGCGCGCAGGTCTCGCCGATGCAGCCGCCGTGATTGCCGAGCAGCAGCTGCACAAAATCGGGCGACTGCCCGGCAGCCAGCTGTGCCAGCGGCGTTGCCGTGGAGACCGCGTCCGGGAAGACCCATGCAGTCATGGTCTTGGAGAAGGACAGAAACAGAACGATCCTGCCGACGAGGGCGGGATTGGCAAAGTTTTTGCCGATACCGCCGAACAGCTGCTTGACGGCGACGATGGCCACGAGACAGCCGAACACGGCTTGCCACAGCGGGATCGAGACCGGCAGGTTGTAGGCCAGAATGACACCCGTCACCATGGCGGACAGATTGCCGATGGTAGACGGCTTATGGCAGAGCTTTTCAAAGCCCCATTCGAAGAATACGCACGCGGCCGCGCATACGGCCGTGACCAGAAGCGCGCGCCAGCCGAAGATAACGATGGCGGCGATGAGCGCCGGACACAGGGCGATCAGCACGTCGCCCATGATCTTGCGGGTCGTTGCGCCGGAGTAGATATGCGGAGAAGCGGAAATTACGAGATTCATTTCTTGGCGGCCTCCTTTCCGGCGTCCAGCTTTTCGCTCTGCGCCTTGCGCCATGCGGCAAGCTTCGCCTTGGCCAGTTTATTGGTCTGCACCAGCGGCCGGTGGGCGGGGCAGCCGTACGAGCAGCAGCCGCACTCCATGCAGAGGTTGACCTTCAGCTCCTGCAGCTTTTCCATGCTGCCGGCGTTGTAGGCCGATTCGATCTGCGACGGCATGAGCCGCAGCGGACAGTGGCGGATGCAGCGGCCGCAGCGGATGCAGGCGGTCGGCTCGGGCAGAGCGGCGTCCTTTTCCGTCAGCGCGAGGATGGCGTTGGTGTTTTTCAGGACGGGCTGGTCAAGATCCGGCACGGCAATGCCCATCATCGGGCCGCCGTAGAGCACCTTTTTCGGCTCCTCGCAGAAGCCGCCGCAGGCCTCGAACACGTCGCCGATGCGCATGCCGATGGGGACGATAACGTTTTTCGGCTTGGCGACGGCGGAGCCGTCGACCGTGATGCACTTTTCAACGAGCGGAATGCCGGTCTTGCAGTACCGCGCAATGTTGGCGAGCGTGGTGCAGTTGAGGACGATCGCGCCGACATCCAGGGGGAGCTTGCCCTCGGGGACGACCTCGCCGATGGTGTTGTAGATCAGCACCTTTTCACCGCCCTGCGGGTAGAGCGATTTAAGGGCGCAGACCTCCATGCCCTGTTCGTTCTTGACGAGCTTGCGGTAGGTGCGGATACAGACGGGCTTGTTGTCTTCGATGGCGAAGATCACGCGCTTGACCTGCAGGAAGTGCTGCACCAGCCGCGCGCCCTCGAGGACCTCCTGTGAGCGGTCGAGCATCGTGCGGGTGTCGGAGGTGATATAGGGCTCGCACTCCGCGCCGTTGATGATGACGGCCTTGACCTGCTCGAGATTCTTGACGGTCAGCTTGACGACGGTCGGGAAGCCCGCACCGCCGAGGCCGACAAGGCCGCTCTCACGGACGGCGTCGAGGAAATCCTGCATGGTGTCGAGCTTCGGCGGGTGAAGCTCCTCCAGAAGCGTCTGCTCGCCGTCGGATTCAATGACGACAGTCTGCATCAGACGTCCGCTGGAGGCGACTGCCTGATTGATCTTTTTGACGGTTCCGGATACGCTGGCGTAGATGGGCGCGGAGACGAAGCCGCCGGCCTTGCCGATGAGCTGCCCGACCTTGACCTTGTCCCCGGGCTTGACGACCGGAATGGCGGGCGCGCCGATGTGCATGGACATCGGGATCTCCACCGTTTCCGGGATGGGCAGGCGCAGCGCGGCCAGCTCCGCGGTATATTTGCGGTTCGGCACATGCACGCCATGCATTTTAGGTCTCATCCGTTTGTTTCCTCCTCTTACTCGTTTTTACCGGGACGAATCCGGCCCTGCGCAGGCGGCTGAGGATCAGCTGCGCGCAAAGTCCGGTAAGGGCCCCGGAAGCTATCGCGGCCAGCATCAGAACTGGCAGGTAATACCATACTGCGCGGGTCGCGGCAATGACGGACGCCGCGGCCAGCTGCCCGAGGTTGTGCGCGATGGCGCACAGGACGCTCCGGACCCACAGCTGCGGGCCGTGCAGCGGCCGCCGCAGAGCGAGCATCACCGCATACGCGGCAAGTCCGCCCGCCAGACTGTAAAGAAGCGCGGAGAGCTGACCGGTGATCACGCTCCCCAGCACCACGCGGACCAGAAACAGGCCGAAGGCCCAGCCCGGTCCGAGCGCTTCCATGGTGAACAGCGTAAAGATATTGGAAAGCCCGGGCTTGATGCCGGGGATCATGGTCAGGGGCGGCAGCTGGCTTTCCAGAACGAACATGACGAGCGCCGCGGCGGTCAGAACGGCGGTCAGCGTCAGCTTGCGAAGCTTCATGAAAGACCTCCCGTTCCGCTGACGGCGTCGACCTCGGAGCTGCCGTGCAGCCACTGCACGGACAGATGGTTCGGCAGACAGACGATTGGCCCGCCGCTCTCGGCGAGCGGCCCGTGCAGTACGCAGAGCTGATCGGGGCAGTCGGCCTGCGTGACGCGGATCTCGCCGCCGGATACGGTGATCATATTTTCGCCCGCGGGGCCGCTGACGCACAGCTGCGTGTCCTGCCGCGGGTCAAGCTGTGCGATAAGCTGTCCGTCCTGATAGACGGCGGCGAGCTTTGCCTGCCTGCCCGGCAGCAGCCACACGAGCAGGCACGCGGCGGCAAGCGCCGCGAAAATGAAGATCCATGTTCTCTGCTTCATGATGCGATCACCTGAAACGCACGCTCGGAGCGGTAGCTGCCGGAAAGACCGGGCGTCAGATAAACGCTGCCGTCCTGCAGCATCCAGACAGCCTCAAAGGAAAGCGCGCCGGAGCGCCAGAGCGCCTGTCCCTCGTCAAAGCCCATGACGAACAGCGCCGTGGAAAGCGCGTCAGCCAGCGTATCGTCCGCTGAGACGACGCTGACGGACAAAAGCCCGCTTTCCGCGGGGCAGCCGGTTCCGGGGTCGAGAATGTGATGATAGCGCACGCCGTCCTGCTCAAAATACCGCTGGTAGCCGCCGGAGGTGACGACGCACGCGTCATGGATGGATAAGATACCGAAATATGTATCAGGATCCTGCGGATCCTGCAGGCCGACCTGCCAGTCGCTGCCGTCCGGCTTGGCGCCGACGGCGGCAATATTGCCGCCCAGCGAGACGATCGCGGAGCGGATGCCTGCGTCAGTCAGGAGCTTTCGGAGCTGCCCCGCGGCATAGCCCTTGGCAATGCCGCCGAGATCGAGCTGCGTGCCGGGCTGCAGGGTGATGCGGCAGCCGTCCACGCTGACGCGGGAAGCGCCGGTCACGGCGAGAAGCGAGCGCAGCTCCTCCGCGTCCGGAACGCGGTAATCGCCGCCGGAAAAGCCCCATGCGAGGCTCAGGGGATAGAGCGTCGGGTCGTATGCGCCGCCGGTCTTTTCGGAAAGATCAAGCGCCGTCTGCACCAGTTCGGCAGTCTCGGCGCTGACGCTTAGCTGTCCTGCGCGGTTGCAGCGGGCAAGCTCTGCTTCAGGAGCCTGACAGGAAAAAAGCTGCTCCAGTCGGTAGATCTCTTCCTCCGCCGCCTGCAGCGCTTCCTCCGCGCCGGAACCGTAGACCGTGGCCTGCATGACGGTGTCCATGGCAAAAAACTCCCGCGAGCTGCCGGAGGCCGCGCAGCCGGTCAGCAGCAGGAGCGGCAGACAGAAAACAAGAAGAAGCTGGAAGTGTTTCATGAAAAGTTTCTTGTGCAATCCGGTGCAGTCCTTTCACCGGACAGCCGGATATGCCGCCGGTCTACATGCTTTTAAGATAGCAGACTTTTTGAAAAAATCAAGTTTTTTCTGATTTTCTGTTCACATTGACGGATTTCTCATCAATAAAATCGACATAAATATATCGATATAAAACCATACATAAGCGATTCCAAAAAAGATATATAAGCGAAAAATATTCCAATGCGCGGAAAATCATGCGATTCGGGCGGAATTATATGACGCGCGGGACAAAAACCGAAAAAACCGTCCGGATCGCACATGGAAGAGCGGTCCGGACGGTACACCGTTTGCGTTTCGGTTATTGTGCCTGCAGCGCCTGAACGGCGGCGCGGACCTCGGGCATTTCGGGGATGGAGGCGGCCGCGCCGGGGCGCGTGACCGCGATGGAGGATGCCATGGCGGCATACTGCATGGTGTCCTTGCGGCCCATGCCCTGCGCCAGACAGCCGACAAAATAGCCCATGAACGTGTCGCCTGCGCCGGTCGTGTCGACGGCGTGAACCGGGTAGGCCTGCTGGCGGATCTCCTCGCCATCCTTCCAGCTGACGGAGCCGCTTTTGCCCAGCGTCAGAAGAATGCCGATGCCGGGGTAGCGTGCCTTGAGCGCCGCATAGCCTGCGTCCGGATCGCCGCAGTGCGCGAGCGCCATGCATTCGACCTCATTGACGACGAGCCAGTCGAGGCAGGACAAATCCTCGGTTAAAAGCCAGTCGCTGATCGGCGACGCGTTCAGCACGATCCGCAGCCCGCGCGCAGCGGCAGCACGCAGGAGATACGGAAGAGCGGAAATCTCATTCTGCAGCAGCAGATAGTCGCCCGCGTCAAAGTGGGACAGCACCGCGTCGATCTCGTCCGGGCCGATGGTCTGGTTGGAGCCGCCGTAGAGGAAAATGCAGTTCTGGCCGTCCGGCTGCACCTGAATGACGGCGTGGCCCTGCGGCGTGGCGACATGCTGCAGATAGCGCAGATCGACGCCGCAGGCCGTCAGCGTCTTTTCCAGCTGCTCGCCGCCTGCGCCGAGTGCGCCCGCGTGGAACAGCGGCTGGCCGCTTCTGGCCACGGCGATGGACTGGTTCAGCCCCTTGCCGCCGACGCTCTGCGTGTAGCTTTCCGTGTGGATGGTCTCGCCCGCGCGGCAGAAATGCTCGACGGCGTAGACGTGATCGATATTGAGAGAACCAAAATTGACAACCTGCACAGCGGATGCTTCCTTTCAAGGTGGTTTTTCTTTTATAGTGCCTGCAATCGCGGCGGAAGTCAAGGCTTTTTTGCGCCGGGATAAAAAACAAGAGACGCGCCGGCGGCGCGTCTCTTGCACATTATAATACTTTGCCCAGAAAATCCTGCAGGCGGGGATTCTGCGGATGCTCGAAAATAGCTTCCGGAGTGCCCTCCTCAACGAGCTTGCCGTCCGCCATGAACAGAACGCGGCTGCCGACCTCGCGGGCGAAGCCCATCTCATGCGTGACAACGACCATTGTCATGCCATCGCGCGCCAGCTCCTTCATGACCTCGAGCACCTCGCCGACCATTTCCGGGTCGAGCGCGCTCGTCGGCTCGTCGAAGAGCATGACCTCCGGCTCCATCATGAGTGCGCGGACGATGGCCACGCGCTGCTTCTGGCCGCCGGAAAGCTGGGCGGGATAGGCGCTGCCGCGGTCGCCGAGACCGACGCGCTGCAGAAGCTTCAGCGCCTGCGCTTCCGCCTCCTGCTGCGATCTGTGCAGCAGCTTCATGGGCGCAAGCGTCATGTTGCGCAGGATGGTCATGTGCGGGAAGAGATTGAAATGCTGGAACACCATACCCATCTTCTGCCGGTGGAGGTTGATGTTGCAGCTCCTGTCGGTGATGTCCACACCGTCAAAAAGGATGCGGCCCGCAGTCGGGACCTCCAGCAGGTTGAGGCAGCGCAGGAACGTGGACTTGCCGGAGCCGGACGGGCCGATCACAACGACGACCTCGCCCCGCTGGATATCGGCGGAAACGCCGTCGAGTGCCTTGATGGGCGTCGTGCCGGGGAAATGCTTTTTCAGGTCCTGGACCTGGATCAGAACGTCAGTGGTCACTGCTGCGCAGCCTCCTTTCCAGCTTGCTTACCAGATGCGAGAAGAATACGACCATGATGAGGTACAGTGCCGCGACGATCAGCAGCGGCATGGCCTGAATGTAGGTCTGCGAGCGGATGATCTCGCCGCCTTTGGTCAGATCGTTGACGGCCACATAGCAGGCGACCGAGGTCTCCTTCAGAAGGACGATAAACTCGTTGGCCAGCGCGGGCAGGACGTTTTTGAGCGCCTGCGGGATGATGATGTAGAGCATGGTCTGCGCGAAGTTGAGACCAAGCGAGCGCCCGGCTTCGTTCTGTCCCTCGTCGACGGCCATGATGCCGCCGCGGATGATTTCGGCGACGTAAGCACCGGAGTTGATGCCGAAGGTCAGCATGGCGACGGGCGTGCCATCGCGCGCGGAGGAGAAGATGACGAAGAACATGATGAGGATCTGGATCATGACCGGCGTGCCGCGGATGACGGTCAGATAGACCTTGCACAGCCAGTCGGCGATATTCAGAAGCACCCGGCCGACACCGGGGCGCATGGTCTCGTGCGTCTTGTCATGGGTCGAGCGGATGATCGCGACGATCGTGCCGATCAGAATGCCCAGAAGCACTGCGACCAGCGCGATCTGCAGCGTGTTCCCCAGACCCTTCAGGATATATTTCCAGCGATCCTTGGTGATAAAGCAGGTGACAAAGTCCTTTGCCACCTTTGCAAGCCAGTCAGACATGGGCAGTGCGCTCCCTCTTTTCTATCGATTTATAGCGGTAAAAGTACACAGCAGCGGGGCGGAGCATGGCTCCGTCCCGTTGCACGGCGGGTTAAGACCTCGTAGAGTTTGCGCCCGCAGGCGCAAAACAATGTGGATTTATTTTTTTCGGGAGCCCCTGCTCTCGGAAAAAATACGTTACGACGGCAAACGTGAATTTTGCGCGCAATCGGCGCACAAAACTTTGCGCTGCAGCCGGCGCAGCCCCTCTTTCAAAAAGCGTCAGCTTTTTGAAAGCCTGAGCAGCGGGGCGGAGCATGGCTCCGTCCCGTTGCGAGGTTTCAACAATTAACTATAATATTACTTGCCGATGTACTTGTCAACGATGGACTGCAGCGTGCCGTCGTCCTTCAGCTCGGTCAGAGCCGCGTTGACCTTGTCCAGCAGGTCGGTGTTTTCCTTGGCGATGGCGATGGCGTAATCCTCAACAGCGTATTCGGTATCGAGGATGTGCAGGCCTTCGTTGGCGGCGACCAGCGCCTTGGCGGGCTCGTTGTCGAGGATGACGCAGTCGACCTGACCATTCTTCAGCGCTTCGACAGCGTCGGTCGTCTTGCCAAAGGACTTGACGGTGCCGAGACCGGCGTCTTCAATGTCGGACGTGGCATAGATAAAGCCCGTGGTACCGGCCTGCGTGCCGACAACGGTGTTGGCGCCGTCCGCGAACAGATCATCGACGGAAGCGATGGCGCTGTCGTCCTTGACGATGACGACCTGCACGCCGGTGGCGTAGGAATCGGAGAAGTTGACCTGCTCTTTACGTTCGTCGGTCACGGTCATGCCGGCCATGCCCATGTCGTACTTGCCGGTCTGGACGCCGGGGATGATGGAATCAAAGGCGATATCGGTGACTTCCAGTTCCATGCCGAGCTTGGCGGCGATGGCCTGCGCAACTTCTACGTCGATGCCGACGATGGCGTCGCCGTCGTAGTACTCATACGGCGGGAAGGTAGCTTCGGTCGCCATGGTCAGCTTGCCGGAAGCAGCGGCAGTATCGGCGGTATCTGCGGCCGCCTCGGTCTCGGCGGCAGAATCAGCGGGAGCGGCGGTATCGGTGGATGCATTGGAAGCGCAGGCGGCCAGCGCCAGCACCATCATGGCTGCAAGCAGCAGCGCGATCAGCTTTTTCATTGTTTTTTCCTCCTGTATGCGATATGCATGTGTTTATTATTTTGTATGCTCATAATTATACACACACAATGCATATTGTCAAGCGAAATTGAATAAAAAACCGCACAAGACTATCAGCAACTCAGCATGCGAAAGCGGTCATGTTGCACAACTGTTCGAGGAAATCAAAAAAATGCAGGAAAACCAGAGGAATCTGGTATATTTTTTCGCTGCAGACGGGATGAATATATACACGCGATATGCATATCGCAGCCCCGCGGGCGGATACGATATAATATATGATAATATATGCCGGGATGAGACTCTGCAGATCGGCGCGCGCGGGCGCAGACAACAGAATCTGGGACTTGACAGCAGACCGGATGGCAGATAGAATGAAGACAATTCAATACCATACGCTTTTGTGCGAGAGCACCGGCGGGCGACCGCCGTGGGAATCGGATGCAAATTCCGGGCTGACCCAGTAACCGTAATGCGGACGAAGAGATCAGAGCCACTGCCGGAAGGCGGGAAGGAATCTCGGAGGAGGATGCAGAGCCGGGAGACCTGTCTGCGTATGTGAAGCTTCTGGGACTGAGCGGTCAGGCGTCCGTGCGTGCAGCATGGACGCCGATGCAGGCTCTTCCCGTCCGGGAAGGGCTTTTGTTTTGAATTGAAATCAAATAAAGGAGATCATATCATGAAAAAGACAAGAGCACTTGCCCTGCTGTTGGCCGTCGTCATGCTCTTCGCGCTGCTGACCGGCTGCGCGGCCAAGCAGACCGAGCCTGCCCAGCAGGAGACCGCCCAGACCGAGGACACGGCTGCGCAGCAGCCCGAGGCGGAAGAACCCGCACAGGAAGAAGAACCCGCAGAGCCCGAGACGGCCGAGCCTGCCGTCACCCTGACCGATATGACGGGCCGTGAGATCACGCTGGACGAGCCTGCCACGCGCATCGTCGCCCTGACCCCGTCTGATTGCGAGATCCTCTACGCCATCGGCGCGGGCGATCTGCTGGTCGGCCGCGGCACATACTGCGACTATCCGGCAGAGGTCCTGGACATCCCCTCTGTCGAATCCGGCAGCGACACCAACATCGAGCAGATCGTCGAGCTGCAGCCGCAGGTCCTCATCATGAGCACCATGGCGCAGACCGACGAGCAGGTTCAGCAGCTTGAGGCTGCCGGGATCCATGTCGTCGTGAGCGACGCACAGGACATCGATGGCGTTTACACCGCCATCAACATGATCGGCGAGCTGGTCGGCAAGCAGGACGAGGCCGCTTCCGTGGTCGAGAGCATGCAGAAGACCTTTGACGAGATCAAGGCCAACGCTGGCGACGGCACCAAGACCATCTACTTCGAGGTCTCTCCGCTGGAGTACGGCCTCTGGACGGCCGGCACCGGCACGTTCATGGATGAGATCGCCAACATGATGGGTCTCAAGAACTGCTTCGCCGATGTGGAAGGCTGGGCCGCCATCTCGGAAGAGCAGGTGCTGGAGCGCAACCCCGATTACATCCTGACCATCTCCATGTACTATGGCGAGGGTCCCACGCCGGAGGAAGAGATCGCTTCCCGCGCAGGCTGGGAGAATGTGACGGCTGTCAAGAACGGCAAGATCCTCAACCTGCAGAACAATGAGCTTTCCCGCCCGGCTCCGCGGCTGGCGGAGGGCGCAAAGGCGCTGTATGACTTCGTCTACGGCGAATAATCCGATCAAATAGAGGATCACAGGAGGCACAGCATGCGCCGGTATCACGAAACGTTCAGAGCTTGGGAATATCTTCTGTTCGCCCTCGTGACGCTGGCGGTGCTGTGTCTCTGCG
>ERZ808246.2214-NODE-2214-length-12533-cov-3.411925_pt1 | contig 12533 bp, 10 predicted proteins | sample MGYA00521083_ERZ808246 | MGnify/ENA primary metagenome ERZ808246 (study PRJEB31516, sample SAMN03275577) | gut metagenome | biome: mammalia-associated habitat; material: feces | host: Papio cynocephalus | place: Kenya | collected 2012-07-07 ...
TGAAGACTCTCGGACCCAAGTACGGCGCAAAGCTCGGCGCGATAAGAAACGCGCTGGCATCTCTTGACGGCGCAAAGGCTTACGCTCAGCTGAAAGCCGACGGTAAACTCGTTATTAATATAGGCGAGGATATCGAGCTTGCCGAGGAGGATCTTCTCATTGAAACGAAGCAGAAGGACGGTCTGTTCACGCTTACGGATTACGGTGTTACGGTCGCTCTTGACACGGTTCTTTCCGAGGAGCTTATAAACGAGGGCTTTGTTCGTGAGATCATCAGTAAGGTTCAGACCATGCGTAAGGACGCGGACTTTAATGTAACCGATCATATCGCCCTTACGATCAACGGCAGCGATAAGCTTAACGCAATTGCCGCTTCTCATAAAGCCGATATTGCAGGCGACGTCCTTGCCGACAGCGTTGAGGTCGGCAAAGCGGAGGGCAATACCGCAGAGTGGAATATCAACGGCGAAAAGGCTGTTATCGGCGTAAAAGTAGTTTAATATTTTAATATCCGCGGCGACAGTATCAATTGCCGCCGCGGATATGTTTTCTGTTCCCGAAAGGAGAAAAACCATGAAAAAAGTTTCCGTAAGAATTTCAGCTTTACTGCTTACGGTTTTAATGCTTGTAACGACGTTTACCTCAACCGCATTTGCATACGACGATCAAAACGGTACGCAGTCATATAACTCGATAACATTATCCGACGCTCTTTATGTCGACGGCGAAAAGCTTTACAACAGACGCGGTGAGGAGATAAGACTTCGCGGTCTCAATCTCGGCGGTTGGCTTATTATGGAGGACTGGTTCTGCCCCATAAGCAACGATAAAAAAGGCGACCTTTATACAATGGATATACTCGAAAAGCGTTTCGGAGTCGAAAAGACGAGAGAACTTTACGACATATACCAGGATAACTGGATTACAGAAACGGATTTTCAGAATATTGCGGATATGGGCTTTAACTGCGTCAGAATTCCGTTTTGGTACAGAAACTTCCAGTCCGATGATAACGGTACTTGGGTAAGAGACGAGAACGGCGAAATCGATCTTTCGAGACTTGAATGGGCTGTCGATATGTGCCGTAAATACGGTATTTATGCAATTCTCGATCTCCACGGTGCAAACGGATGCCAGGGTTATACCGATCACTGCGGTAAGGGAAACGACAATGGCAAGAGTTATCATTTCTTTGACCAGAACGACAAAGGCGAGCACTACCGTCAGCAGGCAGCGGAGCTTTGGGGCGTTATAGCGGAACGTTTTGCCGGCGATCCTGCGGTAGCTATGTTCGATCTTCTTAACGAGCCGATGTGCGACGTTCCTCTTCTTAAAAGAAATCACAAATATATCTGGGACTTTTACGATATTGCTTATAAAGAGATAAGAGCCAAGGATCCCGCGAGAATTATGACTATGATAGGAACATGGTCGATAGATAAGCTTCCTAATCCTACAAAAAATATCTATAATTACAATTGGAAAGGCGTTGTCTATCAGTATCATCAGTATGACGATAACGAGTCCGACTATACGAACAGAATAAAAGCCGGCTGGCGTATGGGATATAACGTACCCCAGTATGCGGGTGAATTTCATCCCGTCGGTGACAAGGTTTCTCTTGATTTTGCGATAAATGCTTATGATTCCAATAATTTAAGCTGGACTCTCTGGACATATAAGGGTTATAATTCATGGGCGAAGTGGTCCGATTGGTTTGTTTACGGCTCGTCGTCCGCCGATTTAACAGTTAATGCGGAAACCGATTCGTATGAGACTATCGCTCAGAAATGGGGAGAGGCAATGCAGACCAACAGCGGTAATTTTTCACGTGCGGGGCTTTACGGTGTTGCTAAAAAATATTTGCCCGGTGCAAATTTGAACGAAGCTCCTTTTAACACGCGGAAAAATGTTGATAATGCCGTCTTTGAAGAGATTAAATACGACGGCGAATTTCACGGTAATATCGGTTATGACACGGGGGATATACTTAACAGAATCAGAGCTTTTTTGTACAGAGCGATTGATTTTATAAGAATTATTTTCGATTCTCTCGGAATTATAGGTTAGTTTAATTATATCATTTTCCGGCGGGGCTTTGTCCGAAACAGACAGCCCCGCTTTTTTGAAAGGATAACTTATGTTTTCAAATAAATTTATAAAAGCGTCGGACGATTATTCGACATATACCCATTTTGTTCCGGCTCCGTATTTCAGAAAGAGTTTTGAAATAAAAGAGAATGTCAAAAAGTGTGTTTTGACAATAACGGGCTTAGGTTTTTACGACGTATATATAAACGGCAGGAAAATTACCAAGGGAATTCTCGCTCCGTATATTTCTAATCCCGACGATATAGTTTATTATGACGAGTACGACATAACGCCTTTTATTGCGGACGGCAAAAATGTTTTAGGTATTCATTTGGGCAGCGGAATGTTAAACTCTGTCGGAGGCGGTATATGGGATTTTGATGAAGCTCTGTTCAGAAGCGCGCCTCAAACGGCTTTCAGCATAGAGACAGAGTACGAAGACGGTACCTCTCTGATTGAGGAAGCCGGCGAAAACGTTAAAACCGCCCCATCACCCGTTATTTTCGATGATTTGAGATGCGGATGCTTTTATGACGCAAGAAATGAAATTGACGGCTGGGCGGATATCGATTTCGACGATTTTAATTGGAAAAACGCACTGCGGGCTATGCCGACGAGGGGAGAAAAGAAACTCTGCACCGCCGAAGCGATAAAACCGCAGAGAGTTATAAAACCCGTAAAAATCAGAAAATGCGTTCTGAAAGACTATCACCCGAGAGGGGACGTTACAAAAGAGTATAAGGATTTTCCGTCAAAAGAACACGAGGGATTCTTATATGATTTCGGAATCAACACGGCGGGAACCGTCAGACTTAAAATCAGCGGTGAACGCGGTCGGCAGATCGATTTGCAGTTCGGCGAATATTATGCGCCCGACGGCGAACCCGATACGAGCAATATTTGCTTTTGCCCCGACGGATATTCCCAAAGGGATATCTATATTTTAAAAGGCGAGGGCAAAGAAGAATTCGAACCCGTGTTCACGTATCACGGATTCAGATACTGTGTTGTTCTCGGTATAACCGAAGAGGAAGCGACGGACGATCTGCTCGAATTTATCGTTTATAATTCGGATATAAAAGAACTCGGAAGCTTCAGCTGTTCCGATGAAACCGCGAACGCATTGCAGAGAATGACGAGAAATTCAGATTTGTCAAATTTCTATTATTTCCCGACCGACTGTCCCCACAGGGAGAAAAACGGATGGACGGGCGACGCGGCTCTTTCATGCGAGCATGTATTGATGAATCTCGACGCGGTGAACAGCTATAAGGAGTGGCTTAATAATATAAGAGCCGCCCAGCGTTCGGACGGCGCGCTGCCCGGAATTGTTCCCACGGCAGGATGGGGATTCGAATGGGGCAACGGCCCCGCATGGGACGCGGCTTTAACGTATATACCGTATTATTCGTATATTTTAAGAGGAGACAGGCAGATTCTCGAGGATAACGCATGCGCGATATTCAGGTACTGCGCGTATATTTCATCACGGCGAAACAAACGCGGACTTATCGCCATTGGTCTCGGCGACTGGTGTCCTGTTACAAAGGTTAAATCGCCTCTTGAATTTACCGACAGCGTAACGTGTATGAGTATACTCGAAAAGGCTTCGTATATTTTCGGCGTACTCGGAAAAATCGCCGAAAAAGCGTACTGCGACTCGCTTTATTCTTCGATTCGTTCATGCGTCAGAAAGTATCTTGTCGATCTTAATACAATGACAGCAATAGGATCGTGCCAGACCTCGCAGGCTATGGCGGTGTATTATAATGTTTTTGATAACGCCGAAAAGCCCGAAGCGGTAAAGCGTCTTGTCGAAATTATAAATCACAGCGACTGTCATGTCGACGCGGGAATTCTCGGTATGAGGGTTTTGTTCAGAGTCCTCTCCGACTTCGGTTATTCGTCGCTTGCGTTTAAGATGATAACGCGCTGTGATTATCCGTCGTACGGCAATTTTGTCGAAAGAGGTCTTACGGCTCTTCCCGAGGACTTTTTAAGGGAAAACGACCGTCCGAATTCACAGAATCACCACATGTTCGGAGACATATCTGCATGGTTTATCGAATATTGCGCGGGAATTAAGGTGAATCCGTACAGAAACGATCCGTCGTTTGTTTGCGTTTCACCGTGTTTTATCGGCGAACTTGATTATGCTTCGGGCGAATATGTAACCGTCGGCGGAAAGATAAAGGTAGATTGGGTCAGAAAAGACGGTAAAATAAAGCTTACCGTAAATGCGGACGAGGGCGTTAGAGGGGAAATAATCATTCCGAACGAATATTCTATTGAAGATAACGGCGGTAATTACTCCGTGCTTGAAAACGGCGAATATATGCTTGAATTAAATAAATAAAAGTGTTAAAATAATAAAAACATTAAGAGAGGTAGTTTTTATGCTTCGTGACATACAGGATGAAATTATAAGACTTAAAAAGGAAAAGGATTTTTGTATTCTCGCGCACTGCTATCAGTCGCACGATATTTTAGAGATTGCCGATTTTGTCGGCGATTCGTTCGCGCTTAGCAAGGAGGCGGCAAAACAGAGTCAGAAGAATATTCTTATGTGCGGAGTCCGCTTTATGGCCGAAACCGTGAAAATCCTCGCTCCCGAAAAAAAAGTCGTTCTGTCCTCCGCCGACGCGGGATGCCCCATGGCTGAACAGCTTGATGCGCCCACGCTTCGAGAGCTTAAAAAAATGTACCCCGATTACACCGTCGTTGCGTATATTAATACTACCGCCGATCTTAAAACCGAGTGCGACGTCTGCGTAACCAGCGCGTCCGCTCTCGATATAGTCAGAAAGCTCGACAGCGATAAAATTCTGTTTATCCCCGATATCAACCTCGGTACGTTTATTAAGGATAATGTTCCCGAAAAAGAATTCAAATTAATTCACGGCGGATGTCCGACCCATGCGAGAATGTCCGCAGAACATGTAAAAACCGCAAAGGAAGCTCACCCGAACGCGCTCGTCCTTGTTCATCCCGAATGTAAGCCCGAGGTTACGGCTCTTGCCGACTATGTCGGAAGCACATCCGGAATTATGAAGTATGCAAAACAGTCCGATAATAAGGAATTTATAATCGGAACGGAGAACAGTATAGTTCAGCATTTGCAGTTTGACTGTCCCGATAAAATGTTCTATCCGCTGTCAAAGGACTGCGTATGCCATAACATGAAGCTAACGACTCTTGTCGACGTATTGAATTGTTTAAAAGGTACCGACGGCGACGTTATAGAAATGAGCGAGGAAATGAGACTCAAAGCGAAAAAATGCATTGATGAAATGTTAAGACTCGGATAATTAATTATAAATCATTATGCGGATGTTTGCCTGCTGCAGACACCCGCTTTTTTGTTATAAGCACAAACAGTCCGCGGTTTAACGGGGGAATTATTATTGTTGATTAATCGGATAATATATGCTATTATATGTAAAAAGGAGTGTGTCCGTGTATGTTTTTTTCTTCACTGATTTTTAAAATATCGGCATTTTTTCTCTCATTAATTATGAGTCTCGGTTCAATGTCCGGATTTACGGCGGGTAAACTTGAATATAAACAGGCTTCTGTCAATCCTATGAAAGGATTTATGCCTTTTTTTTCGGAATCGGGAGAAAGCGATGAAAATCTCGGTTACAGCATGGAGTGGTTTTATATTCCCATGTCGGAGCTTGTCAGCGAAAACGGTGATTTTACGATAAAACAGGCGATAGAACCTTATCTTGAAAATATATCGTCAAGAGGAAACCAGGCGGTTTTCAGAGTTTATCTTGATTATCCCGGAAAGGATGAGGATTCGGCGGGAACATATATACGCAGTCTCGGCGTAAAGTTTTATGAATACGAGCAGTACGGCGGAGGTGTCACGCCCGATTATTCGGATGAAAGACTTATAGATTTTCTCGAAAAATTCATATATAAGCTTGCTCAGGAATATGACGGTGATCCGCGTATAGCATACATAACCGCGGGACTTATAGGTCACTGGGGGGAATGGCATATTTCTATTGATGAAGCTAACCCGACCGAACAACAGAAAGAACGAATTATTACGGCATACGAAAATGCGTTTAAGATAACGAAAATTCTCGCGCGTTATCCCGGCGATCCCGGTACGAAGAACGGTAAGATCGGATTTCATGACGATTCGTTTACGTATGAAACGATTGACGATACAAAGAACTGGTTTTTCTATACCAAGTTAAAGAAAAATAAGCTTACAAATGTATGGAAAAGTCAGGCGATAGGCGGAGAATTCCGCCCCGAGTGTCAGGATCCGTTTATAAAGGGCGAAGAATTCGACGGTATGCAGGACTATGACGAGTGTGTCAATAAAACGCATTGCTCGTTCCTCATTATGCAGAACGCGTTTTCTATGAATAATCTTTCCGATTTGCAGAAAGAAAACGTATCCGAAGCTTCCGCAAAACTCGGATATGATTTTCATGTCGATAAAGTTAATGTTAAAAAGATATTCGGCAAAACATATATTTTCGTCAGAGTCAGAAACGACGGCGTTGCTCCCATTTATGCAGACCCCGGAGTATTTATCGGTTCGGATAACGGTGAGTATGAAGCAAAGGGCGCGAAGCTTGACAAAATACAGCCGGGCGAATACGGCGTGTTTTATATTAAGACCGACGAAGATGTTACGGGTGAAATTTATGTCCGTGCAGGCAGCTTTTTCGAAAACGGAAAATGCGTCAGATTTTCGAATGTAAATGCCGACGATAGATTTGTTATCGGAACACTTGAATAAAAATAACCGCAGACGGGGGATGTTTTACCTGATCTGCGGTTTTTTCTGCAAAGTGTATTACAGTTTACGTGTTTTTGAACAAAGAAAACGCGGAATAGAAAGAAATATCCGTTAAAACGTTGAAATTAAAAAAGATTTGCAAAATGGGTTGATTTATGCTTCATATATTATTATACTGTCGCGTGAAATGAGGTGGGATAAATGCTCGAAAATAAACATATTGATTCTGCAATCGAAGATAAGGCGAAAGAGCTTCTTAAAGATGAAATTCTTTTCGCGGTTGTCGGAGATCTGACCGACGACGGCAGATACGGCGAGTCGGCCGTTTTCTTTACGAAAGACAGAATGTGCGCGTACGACAAGACGTTTGACGGATTGTATAAGTTATTTGATTTTTCGGATATCGAAGACGCTAAGGTTAAGAGGCTTTACGGCAATGCAATGTTTCGCATAAAGCTTAAATCGGGCGAATACGAAAACGTCATAAGATTTTCTTATGCGGCGGCAGACGTTGCGGACGCGGCGGCGAATTATATTAAAGCCGTAAATGCCGACGGTTATTCCGAGGACGCTTTTCTTGCGGTTAAGTCTACATACGATAAAATGAGAAGCTTCTGTCCTAAGTGCGGACGTAAGCTTGCTCATCCCGGTGCGCCCTGTATCAACTGCGAGGGCAAGAAAAAACTGTTTTCCAAGCTGACGGTCTATGTTAAACCTGAAATAAAAGAACTTATAGTATGTCTTGTTCTTTCGGCTCTGACTACTTTAATGTCTCTTGTTCCGCCGTATATAACGCAGAGGCTTGTAGATGATATAATTCCGAATAAGGATAGATCCGGACTTCTGCGCGTTATTGTTTTTTTACTGTGTTTGTACATAGTTCAGCATGTTATCACGGCCGTAAGGGCATTTATGTTAAGAAGTACGGGCGATAAAATAATTGCTAATCTGAAAAAAGATATTTTTGCAAAAGCACAGTATCTTCCTATGCGTTTTTATGATAAAACGTCGACGGGTTCCGTTATCAACAGAATTAACTCCGATACGACGAATCTTCAGAATTTTGTAATGAAGATATCGCAGGAGGCTATCGTTCAGTTCTTTACAATGATAGGCATTATCGGTATAATGATAAGCATGAACTGGAAAATGGCTCTGCTGTCGCTGATTCCCGTACCGATTGTTGCACTGATCGCCAAGTATTTCGGTCGTCTGATTAAGCCCAAATACATGAGATTATGGCGCAGAAATTCCGCAATTTCAACAATGCTTGCCGATAATATACCGAGCATAAGAGTCATCAAGGCGTTTTCAAATGAAAAACGCGTAATATCAAAGTTTTCGAATTACATTGACGACTGGTATAAAGAGGACAGAGCCGCCGGCGTGTATGCTTCGATCTTTCCTACCGCGATAACGTTCCTTGTAACGTGCGGATCGATTATTATATGGTATTTCGGCGGAAGCTGGGCTATCGACGGAAACGGCGGTATTACGGCAGGACTTCTTGTTTCGTTCATTACGTACGCGACGATGTTCTATAACCCTGTCAACTTTTTCGCAAATTTAAGCGACGCATATCAGAACACATTGACCTCCGCCGAAAAAATACTTGATATAATAGACGCGGAACCCGAGCATGATTTCGGTACCTTTAAAAACAACGACGACGCGCTCATGGGGAAGATTGAATTTAAAAACGTCAATTTTTCATTTGACCGTTCGAAGAAAACGCTTACGAATATAAATCTTACGATTGAACCCGGCGATATTGTCGGAATTGTCGGAACAACGGGTTCGGGTAAGTCAACCCTTATTAATCTTTTAATGAGATATTACGACGATTACGAGGGTGAAATACTCGTAGACGGCAAAAACTTAAAGGATATAGACCTCGAATATTACCGCTCGCAGATAGGTTTCGTCCAGCAGGAACCTTTGATGTTCAAGGATACCGTATTTAATAATATCGCCTACGGCTGTGCAAATCCGCATGTTGAGGAGGTTCTTCACGCAGCGCAGGTTGCAAACGCGCACGGCTTTATTTCAAAAATGCCCGACGCATACGATACAATGCTCGGCGAGCGCGGTATCGGTCTTTCGGGCGGTGAAAAGCAGAGAGTTTCTATTGCCCGCGCGGTTTTGAAAAATCCCGGAATTCTTATATTCGACGAAGCCACCGCCGCGGTTGACTCGGAAACCGAGCATCAGATACAGGGCGCGATTGAGAGGCTAATTACGGGCAGAACAACGCTGATGATAGCCCACAGACTTTCAACCTTACGCAAAGCCAATAAAATAGTAGTCGTCGACAAGGGCGAGATCATTGAGTGCGGTCCTCCCGAGGAACTTATAGCAAAAAAAGGCAAGTATTATAAGCTCGTTCAGATTCAGTCTATGAGCGAACAGCTTTTAATGCAGAAAGCCGATGAGAATTTTGAATAAGGACGGTGGGTTAAATGTTATTAAGATATATTGACGGACCCGAAGTCCGAATAACTGCAAACGATAAAATATTTGTCGATATTGAATTCTTCCATACGGGGGAAAAATATACGGGACTTGAAGTCAAACGTATGTTTCCCATTTCCGGCGGGGACAGATATCTGGCTCTGATCGACGAGGACGGAAACGAACAGGCTATGATTCGTTCGCTCGACACGCTTGACGAGGAATCAAGAAACGTTGTGAAAAAATGTCTGAAAGAGTATTATATGATTCCTAAAATACTCAAGTTTACTAAGATGACGGAGAAATTTAAAATCTGGATGTGGTACGCCGAAACGGATAAGGGCGACGTCGTGTTTGAGATCAGAAACCATATAACCGCCGTAAAGGTTCTTTACGACAACAGGGTGCTGATCAAGGACGCGAACGACAACAGATATGAGATTCCCGACTATACGAAGCTCGACAGAAAGAGCCGTAAATTAATCGTACCGAAACTGTAAGGAGAGATATAAATGAAACTTGTTATAGCAATCGTAAACAATGACGACAGTATGGCCGTTTCCTCGGCTCTTACAAGACATAAATTTTCTGTAACAAAGCTGTCTACGACCGGCGGATTCCTCATGATAGGCAACACGACGTACCTTATCGGCGTAGAGGACGACAGGGTAGACAGGCTTAAAGAAATTGTTAAAAAGTATTCAAGCAAGAGGACTCACACAGTCACGACAAAGGATTCGTTCGGCTACGGATTCAGCGAGGGCGAGATGAGCAAGGAAGTAACCGTCGGCGGAGCTACGTTATTTGTACTTGATGTAGAGAGCATGGAAAAATACTGATTTAAAAAGAATATAACCGTAATTCACGAAGGGTAGAAATGCCTGTGTGAATTACGGTTTTTTTATTTTTTCTTTTTTCTGCCGAAATTCGGCTTTGACGTTTTGTCGTTATCGTCATGTGTTGCTTCGTCGCTTTGTCCTATCTGCGGAAAATCGTTCTGAATTCCGTTTGTGTTCTGCGTATTGTATGTGCCGTACCTGTTTATCATGTCCCAAACGTCCGGCTCGTCCGAAAGCGCGTGAGACGCAGGCGGAGGCGTTGTCTTTTTATTTGTTCTTTTTTGTCCCATTTTGTTTATAATCCTTTCATCAGATTTTTCCTCATATATATGTTATTAACGGTTTTATTAACAAAATTCTTTGAAAAAAATGAAAAATTAGTGACAAAAATTTCCAAAATACACTTGCAATTGATAATTACTTATGGTAAAATATGGTAGCAATTGACAGTTAACGTTACACTGCGATGTAAAAAAATATTGATTGCCGATTATATCAACGAAAGGATGAAAAACAATGAACAATCAAATTAAAGTGCTTTTAACGGAGGATAATACGCAGTTCGGGCGAACATGCGCCAAAATACTCGGTAATAAGGGATTTAACGTCAGCACGGTTTCAAAAAACGGAGCCGACGTTCTCGAATCGGTCGAGAGGCTTAAACCCGACATACTTATAATAGATTCTTTCATGGCAAGTATCGACGGACTGGGCGTTATAAAGAAAGTAAAGGAGAATAAAGCGGATTCTCCGATAGTTGTGCTGATGTCTTCCGTTGACAGCCCTGCGTTTGAAAAACAGATGATAACTTCGGGGGCGGATTATTATTTTATCAAGCCGTTTGATATCGAGGTTATGTCCGACAGAATAAATCAGCTGTACGAATGGAAACAGCTCAGCAGGGGAGAATCCGGTTTTTCGTCCGCGCGCGAAAGCAGAGAGGACGCGAAACTTGAGGTAACCGTTTCTGAAATAATGCATGAAATCGGCGTTCCCGCTCATATAAAAGGCTATCAGTATTTAAGAGAGGCTATCATGCTGTGCGTCGGCGACAGTAATATTATGAACTCGGTTACGAAACTTCTGTATCCCACGGTCGCAAAAAAATACGGTACTACCCCTTCGAGAGTCGAAAGAGCGATTAGACATGCCATAGAGGTCGCATGGGACAGAGGCGACGTAGACGTTTTAAGCTCGTATTTCGGATATACTATTCAGAATACGCGCGGTAAGCCGACTAACAGTGAATTCATAGCTATGATAAGTGATAAATTGATTTTGAAACGTAAAGTATCGTAAATTACATATAAAGATATAACCGGACTTCGAAAATGAAGCCCGGTTTTTTTGATTATTTAATAATTGATTCAGCCCAGTCGGTTATCGCTTTTTCATCTTCGTTTGACGAGAATCTCATGCCGTCAAGCCATGTTCCGCCGTTTGATTCGGATTTTAAATTATTTGCACTCTCGCCGAGAGAAGAGGAAGCCGAAGTGCAGAACGGGACTACGGTTTTATTTGAAAAATCATTTGATTTAACGAACGAATCAACAGGCCACGCAGCAATGCCCCACCAGATAGGATAGCCGATAAATACAGTATCGTAATCTTTCCAGTTGTCGGGTGTTGTTGTTTTTAATTCGATATTGCGTTTGCTTTCGTCGTCATGTTCGAGACAGACTCTGCTCTGTTTATCATTGTAGTTAAGATCGTCGGACGTGTAAGCGTCCTTGGGCTCGATAACGAACAGATCGGCTCCGAGTTTATCTGCGATTAATTCTGCCGCGCGTTGGGTCGAACCTGTTGCGGAAAAATATACTACGAGAGTTTTTGATTTGCCTGCGGGGACGTCTTTGCTTACATTTTCATTCTGACTCTGCGGAGCTGTTGTTTTGTCCGTTTTAACATTGTTTTTATTCCCCGCACATGAGTAGAGCGAAAAGCATGTTATAACGGCTAAAATCAGACAAATTATTTTTTTCATTTTGATTCACATATCCATTTCTTGATTATATTTTCGCTCGAATCAACGTCGCTTCCGTGAACGGCAAGTCCTTTTAAAACGACCGCTCCGGGAACTGTTTTTTCAATATCCTTGGGGGTTGAGGACAGTCCGCTTCCCTCATGAGTGCAGAGCGGATGAATTTTCTTGTCTTTAAAATCCGCCGATTCGAGAAAAGTGTAAACAGCCATCGGCATAGTACCCCAGTAGTTGGGATAGCAGAGGTATATTTCGTCGTATTTTGACATGTCGGGCATAGGATTTTTGAGCGCGGGACGTTTGTTTTCGGTTAAATCCTTTTTAGCCTGTGTGATACATGTCTGATAATTGTCCGAATAAGGCTCGGTTTCTTCGATTTTATATAAGTCAGCGCCCGTGAGCGAGG
>ERZ808246.2216-NODE-2216-length-12526-cov-4.503328_pt1 | contig 12526 bp, 9 predicted proteins | sample MGYA00521083_ERZ808246 | MGnify/ENA primary metagenome ERZ808246 (study PRJEB31516, sample SAMN03275577) | gut metagenome | biome: mammalia-associated habitat; material: feces | host: Papio cynocephalus | place: Kenya | collected 2012-07-07 ...
AAAGAGAACTCATGTTTTCACGTAACGAAAGCATGTGTTCTTTGACAGGCTGAAACGCGCCCGCGGCTTGCAGCCGCGGGCGCGTTTTTGGGTTTTTACCGTGTGCGCAGCGTCAGACTTCCGCTGACGGAATCAAAGGAAATCTGCGTTCTGCCGTCGCCGTAGACCTGCGATTTTCCGTTTTTGACGGTGCCGACATCGCAGGACACCTCCCCGCCGGTGGACGCCTTCAGCGTGAATCCGCCGTTCGGGAGCTTCAGATACAGGTCGCCGCTCACGCTTTCGCCCTTGATTTCACGCGGGTACACCGTGTCGGTCATCGTCAGCGAACCGGAAACGGACTCCCATGAAATTTCCTGCACCGCGCCGCTGAATTTTGCGTTGCCGCTGACGGTGGAAATGTCCAGCTTTTCGGCGGTCAGACCGGCGATCTGAATGTTGCCGCTGACGGTTTCCAGAGAAAGCTCGTCGCTGACGGCGATTTCGGGAATGAAGATTCCCGCGGACACGCTCTCAATGTCCAGTTCCCGCAATGACATCGTGCGCGGGATGCGCACGGTGAGGTCTTTGGTCAGTGTGTCCACGACGGAAAAGCGCTCCGATTTGCGCCATTGCACGGTCAGTTCACCGTCTTTGACGCGCCAGCGCAGACGATCCTCTTCCTTTTCGACGCCCGTTTCAGAAAGAACCACAGAGGTGCCGTCGTAAATTTCAATCTGCACCTTTCCGGCAATCCAGTGAATGTCGATTTCCGAAAGGTCGGCAGCGGGAATTTCCGTGTCGCCCGCATGGTATGTCTCCGCGTCGCTGTAAATAATGCCGACGCCGCCGGAGAAAAGCTGCCGATCGGCACCGGTGCGGGAAAAATGCACAAGCTGTGCGACGAGAATCGCCGACAGGGCGAGGATAAGAAGAACAGACAAGGCAATGCCGATTTTTGCCGCAAGCTTCATAAAAAATCTCTCCTTTCGGTTGCGCTATAAGCATAGCACAAACCGCGCATCTTGTCAAACCTTCCTTGACAGGGTCAAAAATATATGGTATACTGTATAATGAATTATTTTATACAAAAACAGACAGATTCTGACAGGAAGGAGCCGTTCATGAAAAAATCGTATTCGGAAATCACCCCGTATCTTGAGGAAATGGCAAAACAATCAAGTGAACATAACGGAATTTTGCCGCAGATGTATGAACAGTATCATGTGTTTCGCGGCTTGCGCGACATTAACGGAAACGGCGTCGTCACGGGACTGACCGAGGTTTCCCGCATCAAAGCCAAGGAAAAAACGCCCGACGGGGAAGAAATCCCCTGCGAGGGACAGCTCTATTACTGCGGCATCAACGTGCGCAATCTGGTGGACGGCTTTCTGAAGGACAACCGCTTCGGATTTGAAGAAACGGTGTACCTGCTGCTTTTTTCCGAATTGCCGAACAAAACGCAGCTGCATCGTTTCTGCAAGGAACTGTCGGCGTACCGAAGCCTGCCCGAATCGTTTGTGCGGGACATGATCCTCAAGGCGCCGGGAAAAGACATGATGAACATCCTGTCACGCACGGTGCTGGCGCTGTATGCCTACGATGACAATCCCGACGACATTTCGGTGCCCAACGTCCTGCGCCAGTGTATGCAGCTGATTGCCGAACTGCCGCTGTTGGGCGTGTACGGCTATCAGTCCTACCGCCACTATCATTGCGGGCAGAGCCTGGTGATCCATCAGCCGAACCGCAAGCTGTCCACGGCGGAGCATATTCTCTATTTACTGCGCGAAAACAGCACCTACACGCTGCTGGAGGCGCAGATTCTCGACCTTGCGCTGGTGCTGCACGCCGAACACGGCGGCGGAAACAACTCCACCTTCACCACACACGTGGTCACTTCGTCGGGTACGGACACCTACGCGGCAGTCGCGGCAGCGCTGGGATCGCTGAAGGGACCGCGGCACGGCGGCGCGAATATCAAGGTCGTGCAGATGTTTGAGGACATGAAGGCGCACGTCAACCCCGAAAACCCGTCCGAAGTGAAGGATTACCTGGCGCGCCTGCTGGATCGCCGTGCGTTTGACAACGCGGGACTGATCTACGGCATGGGACACGCGGTGTATTCCAAGTCCGACCCGCGTGCCGATATTCTCGGCAGCTTTGCCCGCCGTCTGGCACAGGAAAAGGGCTATGAGCGGGATTGGATGCTGTATGAGGAGGTCGCCCGACTGGCGCCGGAGGTCATTGCCGAAAAACGGCGGATCTATAAGGGCGTAAGCGCCAATGTGGATTTCTATTCGGGACTCATTTATCAGATGCTGGAGCTTCCGCAGGAGCTTTACACGCCGATTTTTGCCATGGCGCGTATCGCCGGCTGGAGCGCACACCGCATCGAGGAAATTCAGAACGCGGGAAAGATTATCCGCCCGGCGTATGTGAATGTCAAGCCCGAACAGCCCTATCGTCCGCTGAAGGAAAGAGAATAAACGCGAAAGCGAAAAGACCCCCGCGCCGCGCACGAAAGTGCGCGGCGCGGGGGCATGCTGTGCGGCACATCCTTTTTTTACGAGAAAAGGATGTGCCGCTTTTGTTTTCTATGCGTTCGGGGGCGGGGCGGCGAAATGTCAGCGGTCAAAACTCAGAAACCGCGTGCCCTGAAAGGTCAGGCGTCCGCGGTCGCCTTCCACGATCATGCCGTATTCCGACCCGCTCACCGGAAGCTCCATCCGGTCGCCGCTTTCCACCTGAAAGGTGATGAAATACTCGGTATGGGAAGAAGTGTGCATCGCGGCGTTTCCCGTAGGGTGGTGCGAAACGGACACTTCTTCGCGCTTTGCGACTGCAACGGCATCCACCGTCAGCCGCGGAGAGCGGTTGTTTTTGCTCCACTGTCCGATGTTGCGCACAAACGTGAAAACGACCATGCCGAGAATGAGGGCAAAGGTCAGAAAAAAGAGAATCTGAAATCCTCCGCCGAAAAAGAAAGCGTCCATAAAATCCTCCGTAAATCGTATCTGCGGTTCGGGCGGTGCGCCGCGCAAAAACGCGGCGCACCGCCCGACGACTGTTTTCGGAAAGCGGATCAGAGACTGACCTTGGAAAGTGCCGCCTCGTCCGCAACGATGATCACGTTGTTGTGCAATTGCAGGATCGACGCGGGAACCGCAGGCGTGACCGGACCGCAGACGGTATTGTAAATCGCGTCAGCTTTGGCTTCGCCCGAAGCAATCAGCAGGATGGTTTTCGCCTGCATGATGCTTTTGATGCCCATGGTGTAGGCAAAACGCGGCACTTTGTCGATCGAATCGAAGAAACGGGAATTGGCGCGGATGGTTTCCTCCTTCAGCGCGACGCAGTGCGTTTCCTTTTCAAACGCCTGATTCGGCTCGTTGAAGCCGATGTGACCGTTTCCGCCGATGCCGAGCAGCTGCATATCCACGCCGCCGACGGAGCGGATGACACGGTTGTAATCGCTGCACGCCTTTTCGCTGTCCTCTTCGGTGCCGTCGGGCAGATGGATGCGGGCGGGATCGATGTTGATATGATCAAAAAAGTGCTTGTGCATGAAATAGTGATAGCTCTGCTCGTCGTCGGGGAGCAGCCCCTTGTACTCGTCGAGGTTGACGGTAGTGACCTGCGAAAAATCAATGTCGCCCTTGTTGTACCATTCAATCAGCTGGGCATAGGTTCCCTCCGGCGTGGAGCCGGTGGCAAGTCCCAGCACGGCATCGGGCTTCATGATGACCTGTGCGGAAAGAATATTGGCAGCCTTGCGGCTCATGTCGCAGTAGTCTTTGGCGCGGTAAATACGCATAAAAAGTCCTCCCTAAACTTCAATGGCATCTTTGAGCATGAACGACCAGATTTTGCACCGGATGTCCTTTTCCTGCACATGAAACGCCTCGCTGACGGCGCGGCGGTACAACGCCAGCTGACCGCCGTAACGGTCGGCGAGCTGCTGCAGGTCATGCACACGGTCGCTCTTGTAGTCCAGTATAACATATCTGCCGTTTTTTGTAAAGATACAGTCCGCGATTCCCTGCACCATGACCGGCTCGTCGGAGGAAAATCCGCTCAGCAGTTCGCAGGCGGGCACGGCGGTCATGAGGCGGTATTCCCGCCATACGCGGTCGGCGGAAAACAGCTCGTCGGCAAGCGATGAGGAGAAGAACGCGCCGATCAGCGCGGGGTCTACGGCGTCCGCCTGCTTTTCGGTGAGAAAACGCGCGTCGCGCAGACGGGAAAGCTCGGCGGAAAAATCGCGGCGGGCGGCGGCGTAATCGGCAAACTGCATGAACGCGTGCAGAGCGGTGCCCCGCTCGGCGGGGGAAAGCTCGTCGGAAAACGACGGCGGCGACAGGGAAATCGGGGCGTCCTCGGTCAGCTGCGAAACCGCCGCCTTGGTGGGAATACGGGTGGCTTCTTCGTAAGGGTAGACACAGGCGCGGGACTTCTGCACACGGGCAAGCAGCTCGTCGGTGTCCCCGACGGTCGGCATCACGGCGGTGCGCTTGGCAGCGTCGGTCACGTCCTCGGCGGACAGGACGGAAAAGTGCAGAGGAATCTCGCAAGAAAGCCCGGCAGCGGGAGAAATTTTCCCGTTGGCAAACGCGCGCAGCGACGGATGCCGCAGGGCGCACAGGAGCGCCCATTCCAGATAAGACTTGCAATTTTTCACCGTGTACGCCGGAAGCACCCGCTCATCGGTGAGAATTTTCGCGGCGGTTTTGTCAATCAGCCGCATTGGGTCGCGGTCGGCAGCGACAAGAATCATTTTTTCCCTTGCCCGCGTCATTGCCACGTACAGCATCCGCATTTCCTCGGAAAGCATGGCGTCCTCGGATTTCAGGCGGGTGGCAGTGAGGGGGACGGTGGGAAATTCGATGTGCCGCCGTTCGTCGCGCCGCACGCAGGCAAAGCCGAGGTCGGCATGGAGAAGCACGCGCTGCTGAAGGTCGGTGCGGTTGAAGCGTTTGTCAAGCGACGCGAGAAAGCACACGGGGAATTCCAGCCCCTTGGAGCGGTGGATACTCATCACCGAGACGGCATTCGTCTCGGAGGGGGCGGCGGTGAGCTTGAAATCCGCGCCGTCCTCGATCATGCGGTCGATGCGGCGCAAAAATGCCGTCAGCGTCGGCAGGTCGCGCGATTCCGACTGTGCGGCAAAGGCTTTGAGACGGTCGATGTGCGCCGCTTTTTCGCCGTCACGGTAGCGCAGGGAGAAAAGCTCGGACAATCGGAGCTTTTCGTCAAGAAAGGACAGCAGCTCCGACAAGCTGTGCCCGGCGGCAAAGGCGCGCAGATCGGCAATCAGCGACAGCAGCCGGCGGCACTTTTCCCGCAGACCTTCCTCGTCCCCGCTTTCGGCATAGCGCACGGCGGCGGCATAAAGCGAAACCCTGCGGTCGCACAGGCGCAGACGCGCGAGATCGTCGGTGGAAAAATCGGAAAAATCGGCGTACATCACCGTGAGCATATCCATGTCCGACGTGGGGTTGTCCGCCACACGCAGAAGCGACAGCACCGACGAAATTTCGGGCTGTGAGAAAAAGCCCTCGCTGCTCTGCTCACAGCAGGGGATTCCCGCCTTTTTCAGGGCGGCGGTGTAAACGTCGGACGTGTTTTTCAGCGAACGCAGAAGAATACAGAAATCGCGGTACTGCGCCTTGCGCACACTGCCGTCCTTTTCGGTGATATCCAGCGATCCCGCCAGTTCGCGGATGCGGGAGGCAATGTAACGCGCCTGCACTTCGGCGGACGTTTCTCCCGTTTCGCGTCCGAGCAGGACAAATTCCGGCTCAAAGGCGGGATCGGGCGGGTAGGACGCGCCGCAGATCAGCCGCTCCTTCGTGTAGTCCACGCCGCCCGTCGCGGGACTCATCAGCTGGTCGAAAAAGAAGTTGACGGTGTCGGTCACGGTATTGCGGCTGCGGAAGTTTTTGTTCAGCGTGATTTTCGCGGGATAATGCTCGCCGTCAAAATCGGAAAACCGATTCATTTTCTCAATGAACCGTTCGGGACTCGCCTGGCGGAAACGGTAGATGCTCTGCTTGACATCGCCGACCAGAAACAGGTTGCCGTCGTTTTTCGAGACAGCGGAGAAAATCATGTCCTGAATGGCGTTGGAATCCTGACATTCGTCAATGAGAATTTCGTCGAAATCCAGACACAGGCGCTCGGCAAAGGGCGTGCGGACATAGCCGTCCCCTTCTTTTTGCAGCAGGAGATCCAGTGTCCACTGTTCGGCATCGGCAAAATCGGCAATGTTCTTTTCGGCTTTTTTCTGCGCCAGACGGTCGGCAAAATCGACCGCCAGCCCGAACAGCTCGCGCACACGGGGCAGCAGGTCGCGCAGATCGTCCTCAAATTCTTCCCGATCGGCGCAGAACAGCGCCTGTAACATTTCAAAAATTTCCTTGACCTCGTCGCGCCGCGCCTTGATGCGGGCAAGCTGCTCCTTGTCCTCGTGCTTGGACGGCTTGCGGAGGGGAGAGAAGGAAACATAGCGGCACCAGCTTGACATCCCGTCGAAATCGCAGGCGTCACAGCACGCCTGCGCCCGTTCGACGGACGCTAAGATGGCTTGCGCGTCGGCAAGGTAGACTTTTTCAAGCAGCGGGTCGCCTGCAATTTCCGTCAGAATTTCCCGCACGGCGGCGCGCGCCTGGGCGAGGGCTTCCTTGGCGGAGCCGTACAGCACCTGCGCCCATCGGGAGCGGGTGACGTCGGCGGCTTCGGTTTCATAGCGGCGCGGCTGATCGCACAGCCAGTCGCGGTAGAACGGGTGCGAGCGGGAAAAACGGTACACCGACAGCACCACGGAAATCAGCCCGAGGTCGTCGCGGAAATTGTTGACCAGCTCGGACAGTGCGGCAAAGGAAGCGTCGCTTCGGGCGTAACGCTCATCCATCACCTCCCGCAGAGTCTGCATCTGCAACACGGCAATTTCGTTTTCGTCGGCGATGGAAAAATCGGGAGAAATGCCGAGCATGGCGAAGTTTTCCCGCACCAGACGGATGCAGAACGCGTCGATCGTGGAAATGTTGGCGCGATCCAGCAGCACCAGCTGCCGCCGCACCAGCGGGGCAAATGCGGGGTCGTCGGCAAGGGCGGACAGCTTCTGCGATACCCGCTCGCGCAGCTCGCCCGCGGCGGCATTGGTAAAGGTCACGACCAGCAGGCGGTCGGCGTCGGTCGGCGCGACCGGGTCGGTCAGACGGCGGACGACGCGCTCCGCCAATACGGCGGTTTTGCCGCTTCCCGCCGCGGCGGAAACCAGCAGTGTTCCGCCGCGGTCGGTGATAGCGCTACTTTGTTCGGTTGTCCATGACGGCACGAAGATCCCTCCCGAAATGCGGATGTTATTGGCAAAGCCCCGTCGGGTGCGGCGGGACGAAAGTGCTGTCTCCATTGTACACGAAATGCAGGAAAATATCTACAAAAAATCACAAAAAAAGAAAAATATTTGCCGCTTCTGCGCCCACAGTACCTCTTTTCGCCGCAGCTGCGGATAGATTGCAATTTTTTGTGTCGAAACTTGCAAAAGTAGAGAAAACCTCTTGATTTTTTGAAGAATATATGGTATCATTACTCTGTAAAATTGTGATCGGAGGTTTTTGTATGAATTTCAAGAGCGAATATCTTGCAAGAGTTTATGCGGATGTGGAAAAAAGAAATCCGGGCGAGCCGGAATTTCTCCAGGCAGTGCGCGAAGTGCTGGAATCTTTTGAGCCGGTCGTCGCCAAAAACCCGAAAATCGAGGAAAACGGCATTCTGGAGCGCCTGGTCGAGCCGGAACGCTTTATACAGTTCAGGGTTCCGTGGGTAGACGATGCCGGAAAGGTGCGCGTCAACCGCGGCTATCGTGTGCAGTTCAATTCCGCCATCGGTCCGTACAAGGGCGGTCTGCGTCTGCATCCGTCCGTCTGCGCATCGGTCATTAAATTTTTGGGCTTTGAGCAGACCTTCAAAAACTCCCTCACCGGCTTGCCCATGGGCGGCGGCAAGGGCGGTTCCGATTTCGATCCCAAAGGAAAATCCGACGCGGAAATCATGCGCTTCTGCCAGAGCTTTATGACTGAGCTCTGCAAGTACATCGGACCGGACACCGACGTTCCCGCCGGCGACATCGGCGTGGGCGGCAGAGAAATCGGCTATCTGTTCGGTCAGTATAAGCGTCTGAGAAATGAGTTCTCCGGCGTTCTCACCGGCAAAGGACTGTCCTACGGCGGCTCTCTCGCCCGTACACAGGCAACCGGCTACGGACTGCTGTATTTCACCGAGGAAATGCTCTCCTGCATGAAGAAGGATTCCGTCAAGGGTAAGACAATCGTGATCTCCGGTTCCGGAAACGTGGCAATCTATGCGGCGGAAAAGGCAATGCAGCTGGGCGGCAAAGTGGTGGCAATGTCCGATTCCAACGGCTATGTCTATGACAAAAACGGTATTCAGCTGCCCGTGGTTCAGCAGATTAAAGAGGTCGAGCGCGGAAGAATCCGCGAGTATGCACAGCGCGTAGAGGGCGCAGTGTATACCGAAGGCTGCCACGGCATCTGGTCGATTCCCTGCGACATCGCGCTTCCCTGCGCAACGCAGAACGAGCTGGACGGCGAGAGCGCGAAGCTGCTGATCAAAAACGGCGTGACCGCCGTGTGCGAGGGCGCGAATATGCCCAGCACGCCCGAAGCGATCGAAGCCTTCCTGAAGGCGGGCGTCATGTTCGCTCCTGCCAAGGCTGCCAATGCGGGCGGCGTGGCAACGTCGGGATTGGAAATGTGCCAAAACTCCATGCGGTATTCGTGGACGTTCGAGGAAGTCGATGCCAAGCTGAAGGACATCATGGTCAACATTTTCCACAATGCCTACAACGCCTCCAAAGAGTATGGTTTGGAGGGCAATCTGGTGGCAGGTGCAAACATTGCCGGATTCCTGAAAGTTGCCGACGCAATGATGGCTCAGGGCGTGGTCTGATTTTATATCAAGCGGACGAAATGATGCGCCGCCGGACATACAGGCGTATGTCCGGCGGCGCATTTGTCGCAGAAAGGACAGAATATGAAATTTTCGGTTTGTATTGATGCGGTTTTCGCAGGAGACTTTGCCCGCGGCGTTCCCGCCGCAAAAAAAGCGGGTGCGGCGGCGGTCGAGTGCTGGCAGCTGGGTGACCGCGACCCGCAGAAGGTCAGGGAACAACTGGACGGGCTGCCGCTGGCGGCGTTTTGCACGACCTTTTTTGACCTGACCGATCCGAACAGCCGCCAAACGTATCTTGAGCATCTCGGAAAAACGCTGGAAACTGCAAAGCTGCTGGACTGCCGCCGATTGATTACCCAGGTGGGCAACGATACCGGCGCGCCGCGCGAAAAACAGCACGAAAGCATTGTCGAGGGCTTGCGCGCGGCAGCGCCGATGCTGGAAACGGCGGGCGTGACCCTGCTGGTCGAGCCGCTGAATCTGACGGTGAACCACCCGGGGTATTACCTTTCCTCCTCGGCCGAGGCGTTTGCGATGATTGACGAGGTAGGTTCGCCGAACGTCAAGGTGCTGTTTGACATTTACCATCAGCAGATCACCGAGGGCGACATTCTGCGGCATCTGCTGCCGAATCTGGAAAAGGTCGGACATCTGCACGCGGCGGGAAGCCGCGGCAGACACGAGCTTTCGGACGGCGAGCTGAATTATCCGTACATTTTCGCCGCGTTGGACGAGGCGGGGTACGACGGGTACTGCGGACTGGAATATTTCCCGCAGGAAGCGCCCGAAAAGGGCTTGCGCGAGGCGATTCAAAAATAACGGCAAAAACTTCCGTGCGTCGGATCGTGCCCTGTGATCGGAACGCAAGTGGGATTTTCCGATTCCGGAAAATTTCGCGCTGCCGTTTTTGACAACAGCGATGACATATCGGAAGAAAACAGATTTTAAGAAACAAATACTATGGCATTTGCCGGGCAAGGGTTGCTGACAAAAGGGGCTTGTGCCGTAATAGTACATACCCCTTTTTCTTTTGTATTTGTCTTCGCAGATGAATAGAATTGGTTTTGTGCGATTTAAGGTCGATAATTAAAGGTTAGCTTACCTGTGAGTAACGCGAAACTCAAAGGCAACGATGCCCATACCCTTGCACAAGTACCACTCATGCGTCAGACAAATGCCGATTTCCAACCCATATCCATAACGCTTCAGATGTCTTTTTCAGGAAATGGTACAGAAATCCCTCTCTCAAGCCAATTCTTACGAGGACAAGAAAGACGTTTGCCGAAACGATAATTTTGTTCATTATTCCGCGCTTCTGCGATCCGTGTACTTCGCTCACTATCCTTTCGCTATTGCATGATTACAATTAGTTGTTCACCATCTAATGAACAACGGAGTTCCTTTCCATAAGCAACACATCATTAGCAGCGACAAAATCTCTGAATTCGGCAACTGTCTTTGCCAGTTCCGCCAAGCAAGCAGGATAGACAAGAACAAAGAAATATGCTATAATCTTTATAAATACTCTAAAAGCCCACGTTAATATGTCAGGTCGCTGTTTGGCGGCACTTATTAACGGAGGTTTCAGTTATGAAGAATATGCAAACGAAAAAAGCAACGGTCGATGCAATCAATGTGATGATTCGTCACGCAGATAAGGGTCCTTCCGGATTTTGGGTGGAGGATCATGAGGGCTGTGGCAATCCAGCGGTCTTTCCGGAATTTGAGGAGGGCTTGAAGCGAGGAAGGCTCGTCCGGAAGGAACATTATTTTTGCCCATGGAATACCGCCATTATGTACGGCGATAGGCATGGCAACATAAACACGGGGTGTTACCATAGCTGCTCTATTGACAAGGCAAGGTATTTATCTGCTCAGGAGCTGAAAGAGATCCTTGTCCGCTTCAAAACACGCATGGAAAATGGCGATTACGATTGCGTTGAACATTTATTGCCGTTGTTGACAAAAGGCGAAATCAGACACATAGAGGATCGCATTCTTGCGGAGCAGCATGAGCGCGAACGCTGTGAGGAACAAAAGCGGAAAGAGCGGCTTAAAAAAGCAGCTGCCCTGATTGCCAAGTATCCTGATGAAGAATCGCTTTTGGCTCTCTACTATGGAGAAAAGGATCGTGTGTTAGACGAAGGTGGGATAATTCTTTTTGACCCGGTGTCCCGGCATAATGTTCTCGGTGCAGAGAAATTCTCCTACGATGATTATCTCGATGTTCAATTCGCGTCTTTGGGTAAGGAACACCGTCCGTACTTTGCTGACTGCTTTTTCAATGCGGGTATGTCTCATTTCAAAGGACAGATTGAGAAGGTTAAGTCAAAACATATTTGCTTCAAGCGGATATTCATCAGCGGGATGTACACCGATGGGACAATGTTTGACGGAAAAGAGGACCACGTCTGGATGGACAAATCCGGCTTTGAAGAGTACAACGTTGGTGACAGTGTTTCGTTCGGTGCCGAGGTCTACCGCTATGTAAAAACCGGAAACGGAAAACAGATTGACTACGGACTGCGTAACCCGACAGGCATCCAAAAGATCGAAGTCTACGAGCTTCCCAGCGATGATGAACTGATTATGCAGGAGGTTGAACAGCTTATCTGCGAGACTTGCTCTCTAAGCGATCAGTGCAATGGCACTTACTGCATGAATCCAAAGAAAAAGCGTTTGCTCAAACAAGAAATGTTCTGTGCAATAAAGGCACAGACAGATAAGGAGACGCAGAAATGAAACGATTCTTTCTTATGTGGGGACTTGTAATTGCATTGTTGTTGAGTGGATGCGGATCATCGGCATCCCGTGTTGAAACACTCAAAAGCTGGCTTTTCAGTATAACGAGGGAACAAGCGATTACAGCCTTTTCTTTGGCTTGGCTGACAAAAATGATAAGCCCCTGTCGGCAGGCGTTGATGTTGATATTCGAATTGTAAATGATGCGGATGAAGAGGTTTATACCTGTACAAAGTCTGTTTCACCTGATGATTTCGGCTATTATACCAGTCAGGCTGCCGGAGAACAGTATCTTGCCGATGTGAGAATTCCTGCCGCTGAGATCAGAGCCGGAAAGTCCGCAAGCGGGAAGGTTTATTTCACCGTATACAAGGAAAACACGGTTCAGTTTGACGAAGTAAACTGCCATGCTCTGCTTTGCTTGCCTGTCGAAGATGTTCAAGTAACGTTTGATTCATTTCCCATAGATTTGATGGTAAAGGACTTCATGGGCAACACGGCATCCGTGATTCAAATTCAAGGAGCCGAATTTAAGTTTGAAAAAAACTATTCTCCACGACTAATCATTACGATTACCGGAGAGAAGAAGAGCGGGAGCAGTGATTCCGGGTATGATGTGATTAGTTATAAAATGTATGACAGTGCGGGTTATCTGGTAGACTCCGGCAATATATACCTATCTCCTCTGAGCACCGGAGATAAGTTCAAGGATAACTCCGTTGTGATCTATGACATTACTCCCGGTGAATCCTACACATTCCGGTTATCAGAATATAGCCGGTGAGCTTTTACAATTTTTTCACAAGCATAAGGGTATGGGACGATCCCC
>ERZ808246.2219-NODE-2219-length-12488-cov-2.542427_pt1 | contig 12488 bp, 4 predicted proteins | sample MGYA00521083_ERZ808246 | MGnify/ENA primary metagenome ERZ808246 (study PRJEB31516, sample SAMN03275577) | gut metagenome | biome: mammalia-associated habitat; material: feces | host: Papio cynocephalus | place: Kenya | collected 2012-07-07 ...
TGAAAACCGAGGGCACCATTCTCGCCAAGGGAGCGGACGGCAAATACACCGTTTCGGGTCTCAAGAGCGGTTGGTATACATTCTACATTCAGACCGACAAGCGCGATTACTTCACAATCTGCACATATCTTTACTAAGGGGGGACGACGATGAATTTATTCAAAAAACTGCTGTCCGGCGTGCTTGCGGCGGCAATGCTTGTCACAAGCGTGCCGACGGTTTCGCTGGCGGACGGCGAGGACATTTACGGAATAGACAACGGTTACATGAGATTCAGCTTTAATGCCTCCACGGGCGGTTTCGCAATAGAAACCGCCGAGGGCAATCCGCACAAATCTCTCGATAACAACATGCCGCTCCTCTATGCGGAGGACAGCGCGCGCAGCAACGGCACATCGTTTCTGACGGTGCGCATAGACGGCAAAGACTATATTTTCGGTCAGGACTACGGCTTTTTCGGAATATCGTCCTCTCTTGGGAATATAGAGCAGACTGCCGAGGGTTCGGCTCGGCTGATAAGCATCCCGTGGACGATTAAGGGCGTGACGGTCACGCTCAAAGTGGCGCTCGCAGAGGACGCCAACACAGACATCACGGGCAATGTCGGCATATCTGCCGAGGTGACTAACAACAGCGGCGCGGCAAAGGATGTCAGTGTGCGCCTTTTGCTCGACACCGCCCTGGGTAATGAGACAGACGCGCCGTACCTTGTGGCGGACGCGGAGATTCGCCCGACGGTAACCGAGCGTGAATTTTCCGACTCCGCGGCAAACGAAGATGACAAGGTGCCGCAGCAGATAAGGGGAGTGGACTCGCTCTCCGAACCGTCAAGGATGCTGTATATCCTGACGAAGGGATGGAATGGCGGCAAAGAACCCAACCGCGTCATCCTGGGTCACTGGGCTAACCTTGCGAACACAAGGTATAATTATACCGCGGACACCTACTGTGACTTCACCAACTACTCCAACGACTGGCGCACGCCGGACTCGGCTGCCGCGCTCTACTGGGAGAACAACCGTCTGAACAGCGGCGAAAGTTTCCGCGCCGAGGCACTCTACGGAGTGGGCGATTTTTCGTCCGATGACAAGTCGCCGGTTGACCTGAGCATAAACACGGGCAGAGTGGAACTCAACGACGACAAGAGCGGCTACAAAAACAACGGTGAGGTTGAGATCACCGTAAATATCGACAACACTGGCGATAACGCGGTTAATCTCAGCACAGTGTACCTCACGGTAAATGTAGACGGCGACCAATTCCGTCTCGACAACGACACCGTGGCGATACCGAGCATAGAAAAAGAGATTTTCACACAGAAATTCACCCTGACCGCCCTGCCTCAGCAGCAGATAACGGGCGCCGAGGTGTATGTGTCGCTCACGGCGAACGCGGTGGGTGCGGACAGTGTGGAGACGATTGAGACGGCGGCACGCCGCACAATCATTCTGCCGTCTGTCGGCGGTGCTCCCGATGTGCAGCTTAACAAAGTGAACCCGGCTATAGTGTGGACGGACGGCGAAAAGGCTGTCACCATATCGGGCAAACTCAAACCCCTGTCGGCGCTGAACGCCAACCAGGGGTGGAGAATGGTACTGCGGCACGAATCGGGCAAGCACGAGGTCGAAATAGCAAAGAATAATGTGGCTTTTCTCGATGACAAGTTCGAGAACATGAGTTTTACCACCCGTGAAAAGCTGACGGTCGGTTTTTATACGATAGAGTTTGAGTTCACCGATCCTATTCTGATATCAGAGTTCGGCAGCAAACTTATCTGCGCGGAAAAACTTCAGGTTTCGGCAGATGAAAAATACGGACTGAAATCATATGGACTCATGGCGCTTGTGCGCAGCAGTTCAAAGGGCAAAAACTCAACCTACGATTGGTTCACTTTCGGCAACGAGGGAGAGTATCTCAAATTCTTCAAAGGCGAGATAAGCAAAACGGGCGAAATCAAAAAGACAGATGTAAAGAACAATTTTGCCTCGGACGAGGACTCCATAACCGAGCACGAAATAATTCTCACCGTGCGCGCACCTCTGCGCGAGATGAAACGCGGCGAGGGCGAGAGTGCGGAGCGTTACTGGCAGGCAGACCCGGCGGATGGCGACATAGTTATTAACAACATGCTCGCCTATGTCGGCACAAAACCGCTCGAGATAAGCGAGAAAAACGGCAGATTCACAGTGTCTGCGGACGGACTCATAAAGGTGGTAAATTCCATCAATGTGTGGAGAAACAAGTGGAGTTTCTCCGTAAATGACGGCATAACCTACTCGCTCGACAGCGATCGTGCCGAGGACAACGAGATGCAGGTTGCACCCATTACGCTGTCGCTCGACGGTGCGGCTACCATGATTCAGTCGATAGGCGGATTTTTGGTAGACCTGAAATACGGCGAGATGAGCAGTGACTGGAACGACGGCAACATGACATACGGCATAGGTTTCGGCGGCAGTCTCAGCCTTCCGATAAAGGCGAGGGAGAAAAAGGAGAAACCCGACCTTACCGCCGACCAGGAGGACATCAGCGATGCCATGAACAGCCTGTTTGACGAGGATGCGGCATCGAGCACGCTGACGAACGACCAGGAGGACATCTCACTCGAGATGAACAACCTGTTTGACGAGACGCCCAAGACAACAAAGAGCGGAGAAAAACTCACCAAGGACACCAAACTGTCCGAGGGTCAGCTGTCGCTCGAGGTAAACAATGTTCTCTTTGGCGAGGAGAAGAACGACAAAGGCGAAGTGACCGACACCGGCTACATCGGCATAGATGCCGAGGCGTCGCTCGCACTGCCCAAGGATCTTCTCGGTTCGCTTGTGTCAAACGCTCCGGGCATTTATGCAAGCGTCAAGATAAACACCATAAAGAACGAGTACGAGATAAACGCCGGGCTCAACATCAAGGTGATTGAATGTGAGGGCGTGCTGGCGTTCAAGGAAGTCAAGGTCAAGAACAAGGACACCATAGTGCCCGACAAGATAGAATTCTACATCCGCGACGGTCTCAAAATTCCGCTTGCGCCCCCGGTTCTCTTTATGACGGGTCTCGGCGGCGGCATAAACGAACTTGCGGATACTATCGGCGGCGAATTTGACAGACTGCCGCCCATAACGATACTCCTGTTTACCAGGCTTGAGGCGATAAACACCCTGATAGGCGATTTCAATGCCAAGGTAAGCCTGGAGGGAATGTCGCTTACGGGTGAAATGAGACTCAAGTTCACCGACAAGCTGCTCGACATGAATGCCGGCATAGCCGCGCGGTGGATAGAACCGTGGGAACTCAATCTCTACGGAAATGTCAGCATAATTGACGGTCTCATCAAGGGCGGCATAACGATAAACATCGCGGATAATTATTTCTACGGCTACATCTTCGCTTCTATCTGCATCCCGGACAGCGTTCCGCTGCTCGGCGGCAAGGAACTTGCCGGAGTTGAGGCGGCTGTGTCCAATCAGTTTATCGGAGCCAACATCAAGATTATCGGCATAAAATTCGGCGTTATCTACTACTGGGGCGACAAAGTTTCGTTCGGCAAGAACATCGACCTGAGCGCACCGCCCAAGGGTCAGGAGTCATTGACGAGCCTTTCGGCAAGCGAAGATCTGATCGGTTTCTACGGAACGAATGTCCATGCGATTGCGGTGTCACCCGTGCCCATGCTTATGGCGAACGGCAACGAGGTCACAATCAAGGTTGACAATGCCGAAGGTCAGGACGCACTGCTCATAGAAGTGCCTTACAGCGGCGGCACACCGAATGCCGGCAACATAAAGCTTTCTCACAGCAAGACAGCCGACGGCGCGGCGGATTTCACCGTGGATATGATTGCGGACGACGGCAACGGCAACGGAAACATAGCAGTGCAGCGCAGAAGTGACGGAGATTACATCTACATCACCGTGACAGAGGATGATAAGATTAAAAACGGATACTGGACGGTAAGCAGCACATCTTCTGATATCAGATTTAGTACGCCGTCCATGAACGGTGTTGACGATATCGACGAGATAGAGAGCTGCACATTCACCCACGCATCCGAACAGGATTCCAAGCTGAATGTGGCATGGAACATAAGCGGCAGCGGCGAGGAGAGCGGCACGATAGATGTTTATCTGACAGACGACCCTAAGGTTCTCCAAAAGATAAAAACATCGTCAAACAACGGCGACAGCCTTGGCATAAACATTCTGCACAAGGACAATGTTCAGCTTAAGAGCGGCAGTGAGGACATAACTCTGCCGGATACATTTGAGAGCGGCACATATTATGTTGTCACCACGGTTTCGACGCAGACGGGCATAAGCCTTGCGATAGCGGGCGGAGACAACCCGACGGCACTTAAATATGTCAACCCCAAACTGCCGAAATCCGTTGAGGAAGTGCACATTGCCTACGGCGGCAACGGCAAAATCTTTGTTAAACCGACCGACCCGACGGACGCGGACTACACGCACTACCTTGCGCAGATAACCGATGAAAACGGCAATGCGGTCGAGGGTGCGCTCGGTCAGTTTGAAAAAGGTTCAAGCTTTGTCATAGACAGTGAATCGGGTCTTATCCCGGGCAAAAAGTATAAGGTGGAGATTAAAACTCTGCGCGAGGAGTACGGAACTCTCGGCGAGGAATACAAAAAACTGTATTACTACGGCTCGGGCAAGGTTGCGTCAAACGAACTTGCTCTGCCGGAGACACAACTGCCGAAACTTTTGTCAATCACGACAAACTTTGACACCGACAGTGAGTATATAACCAACCGTGATTTGTCGGTTGAGTATACATTTGACACTCCGGTGTTCATGGAACTCTCCGTGAACGGGCTCAAGGCGTACGACGGCGGCAAGACTCCGGAAGAGGTTCACCGCTTTGCGCTCGACGACCTGGAGGACGGCGACTTTGTGATAGACTTCACGGCGTACACTCCCGTAAAGGATCACATCACGGGCAAGGACGCGGCTTATCCGGGCAGGGAGAATGAGGACGCAAGGCTGGCTTTCACCATAGACACATCCGCACCCGTGCTTTCGCTCACACAGACGAGCGCACAGAGCACAGAATCGGGACAGACCGCGATATTCGGCACAAACACCGTGTTTGCGGACGAGAGCGGCGCTTATGTGATAAACGGTGTGACAGAGCCGAGCGCAATCCTCACAGTTGACGGTGTGGCGGACGGCATCAGCCGCGGCGCAAACGGCACCTTCACCTACGGCGGAAAACTTGCAAGCGGCGAGTTTGCAAAGACTCACACCATAGCGGCGGCAGATGCGGCAGGCAACAAATCATACCTGACCGTGACTGCGGTTCGCTCGGGTTCATATTCGTTCAAGTCGCTTGAACTTTTGAAAGACGGCGCGCCGATTCCGCTGACGGACGGCGAAAAGAGGATTGAACTGAGCGGCGGTGCGACGGCAACGCTCTCCGCAAGACTTACAACGGACGGCGGAGAAGTGTTCAATGTTGACGGAAATGCGCTCACATGGAGCGTGCTCGGCGACAAAGGAAGAATAACCCTCTCGGACGGCAGCATAAAAGCCGTTACACCCGGCGAGACGGCTGTTGCGGCACTGTTCGGCACGGGCAGCACGGTTGATGAAAACGGCAAAACGGTGAACAGCGGACTTGACGATTATGCCGTGATTACAGTCAGCGGCACTATTCCCGATCCCGACCTGACGCCCACCCCGACACCTGGCGGCGGCTCAGGCGGCAGCACGGGCGGAAACCGCGGCGCGGACACCGTTGTTACCGACAGCGATCTGCCGTTCATAGATGTTGCCGGGGACGACTGGTTCTATGACAGCGTGAAACTGATGTACAACAAGAAATATATGCTCGGTACATCCGACATCCTGTTCGAACCCGAATCACCGCTTACCAGAGCGATGTTCGTGACGATTTTGCACAGGACGGACGGCGACCAAAGGGCGTTTGCAAACAACTTTTCAGATGTGGTAAGCGGCAGCTGGTACGACAAGGCGGTGTCGTGGGCAAGCGCCAACGGCATTGTGCTCGGTGTGAGCGATACGGAGTTTGCTCCCGATGACCTCATCACCAGAGAGCAGATGGCGGCGATACTTGCCAGATATGCGGCTTATAAGGGAACAGATGTTTCCGTCGGTGCGTCACTTGACGGATATTCCGACAAACATCTGATATCAGAATATGCGGTTGCACCCATGGCTTGGTGTGTCGGCAGCGGTATAATAACGGGAACGAGCGCAACAACCGTCTCCCCGACCGATAATGCCACCAGAGCACAGGCGGCTGCCGTTACGGAAAGATTTATAAATAAAATTAAATGAGAAATAAAACACACCCCATGGGCGCTTGCTCATGGGGTGTGTTTTATTTCAGAATATATTTTTTGTTCTTGCCTTTACCGACGGCAGATATCAGACCGAGTTGCTGCATTTGCTTTGCCACGGTGTATGTTTGGGTCTTTTTCAGGTTAAGTAGGTTACTGATTTCTGTGTCGGTTATCGCGCCGTTTTTCGATATGAATCCGAGCACGGTTTTCATTCTTTCGCTAATCTCCGATTTGTGTTTCGGGGCGCTTTGCTTTTCATTCATGTTTGGCAGAACTATTTTGAAAGTGTTTGCGGTTACTTCTATGCGCGGCTGTGCGGCACAGTTTTCGTAAAGTTTGTATATCCTGCGTATCCCTGTGCCGTAGCTTTCAATGAGGTGAAGCCTATGGAACACCTCGGCAAGCTTTGGGTTGCGCGGCTGTGATATGCCCGAGCGGATATCTTCTGCTGACAAACCGGGTACAAGACCGCCTATTGATATAAATTCGGTTTCTGTGTCGTTCACATTTATTATTATGCTGCCGCTGAAACTGTAGTCGCGGTGGACTATGGCGTTAAGCAACGCTTCGCGCACTGCCTCCTCGGGGTAGTCGCGGCTTTCTATTCTCTCCAGACCTTCAAAAGTTGCCGCGGTTTTGTTGCAGAGCATGAGATAATTAAAGGCATCTTCAAGCTGGCTGAATACCGAACCGCCGAATTCTTTGTTATCTCTGAATTCAGTGTTGGACGAGTCGGCAAAAACCGCAATCTTGATAGTGTGTGAGCAACTGTCCGACAGAATTAGTCCGAGATTGGTGTAAAGACCGTCGATGCCTCTGATTCCCAGTGCAGTATATTTCGTTTCGTTAAATTCCGTGTTATATTTCGCAAAGGCTCTTTTTGCCGATTCAAATGTCAATTGCTGATTGAGGGAACGCATTTCTTCGAACACATCCCCGTCGCTCTCCTTAATCATTTTTCTGATTTGTTCCGAGGATGCGGGTGCACTTGATGTGCCCTGTCTGACATATACGCCGCTCGGTTTCAGACCCTTGCTCTTGAGGTAGTAGGGTTTGTTTGTTCCCTCGTTCACGGTTATGCGCACGACCTTCTTGTTGTCTATCGAGAAACGCACAAACATGGTTACATCGGGCATTATTGCATCTCTGATACCGTTTGTTATTCGGGTGTATTCCTTGTCGGGGTTATCCAGACCCACGGCATTGCCGTTGTCATCTATTCCGACATACACCGTGCCGCCGTCTGTATTGGCAAATGCTATTATTTCTTTATATATTTCTTCCGTAAATTCGGATTTGAATTCGATATTCTCTGTTTCAAAAATCATGGAAAACACCCTCTTTCATGATATATTATACTCTTATTATAATATAAAAATTCACTTTGTCAATATAAATTCGGAAAATTCGGCGAATTTTCCGAATTTCATCCGAATTTTCCGAAAAAACCGAATTTTCGGATTCATATGCGTAAAAAATGCAGCCCGTAAGAGTGAAAAACGGACTGCATTTTTTTATTCTTCGGTTTTGTCAAGAACCGTTATTTTGTTATCCTTTGTGACAAGCAGTTTATATGTCACGGTCTTGTCATTCTCGGACGGCTCAAAGCTACGCGAATAAACGCACTCAACCGTCAGGTTTCCGGGAGCCTTCGGCGTCACGGTGAATTTATATTTTCCGCCCGCGCCGACTATGTTCTCATCAACTTTATCTTCAATGTATTCATCGGTTATCTCAACCTTAGTCGGGTCTGTTTCTTTCACTTCCCAGGCATATCCTGTTGTGGGATTGCCGTCAAGTTCAAATTCCAGCTTGTCGAGGTTTGCCTCGGAAAGATCGAGCGCGATGTCACCCTCGGACGCATCATATGCTACCTCAACCGCCGGCATTCCGTATGCATACGGCGCTATCTGATATTGATTGAAATAGAACAGAATGCTGTCGTCATGGATCTCCCAGTTTACATTCGGCGCTTCTTTTTCGAGGTCTGCCGTCATGTCATCTGTAATCTCTACCTCATTGTCCTTGTACCACTGATTAAACGCTTCGATAATTCCGTTGTCTATATCTTTCTGCTCCTGACCGAGGGCGTCGGTAAGGGCAAGTTCTTTGCAGTCTGCCATCTGATAGTTTTTGCTGTCGCAGGTGGTTGTCGGGTGAGCACCGTTGAAGTTGCGGTAGTCAAACATCGTTATCGACAGCAGATTTTTGCGGTTGGTGTTCACCTCGAACGACAGACAGAAATTCATCGGTCTGTAAGTCTCTGTGCCCATTTCTTTAATCAGGTCTTTTGCGTCCGCGGCATATTCCTTTTCAATCTCCGCCATGTAGTTTTGAGCACGGGTTTTGTATTCCTCGTTTATTTTTGCAATGAAGTCCTTGTTGACATCGCTCTCGCCGCCGATTATCGGGTAAGCGCAGCTGATCGTCATCAGATTTGTGCCGTCGTCTGCGGTTACGGTCTTGTCCAGGTTGCCCGATGTTACGGGGAACTGTCCTTCGTCTTTGTATATGGCAACGGTGTTTATGTCGCCAAGCCAGTCAACGCGGCAGTCAAGGCTCTCGGACACGGCGCGCAGAGGTATGAGGGTGCGGTCGTTTACAACCTTGGGTGCCACATCGAGAGTTATCTCCTCGCCGTCGGCAAACATGGTCTTTTCGCCGATTGTGAGCGATATGTACTTGGATCCTCTCTCTGCGGTGACAACCTGTTCGCCGTCATATTCGGAATATGACACCGCGCAGTCGAGTTTTTCAAAGATTGTGCGGAACGGCACCAGGGTTCTGTCATTCTCGATAATCGGGTTGACATCAAAGCTGAGTGTCTCGCCGTTGAGGTTCACGGTGATTTTTTCGTCCTGAGCGCTCACCGCCGATGCGCCGGAGAGGACAAGCGCCGCTCCGAGGATTGCACACATTGTTTTCTTCATTTTTTGGTCCTCCTTATGATTTTACGGGTTCTCACTTATCGTGAATCCCCGAATTATATTTTCGTCTACCCTCAGTATACCTTGCGCCGAGCGTTAAGTCAACAACAAAATCATTAAATATTTATTAAAAATCTTTTGCCGGTTTTCGCACGGCGGTGTATCCGAGCGCAAATATAATTGCAATTGTGATTATAAATATGGTACAATAAAAAATAAGAGGTGGAAAGCATGAATTTATTAACCAAAGAAAAAACAAAAAGAATTGTTTGTGTTATCATTTTGATTGCGATGGCGCTTATATCAATATTTGTGATTGCAAAGTACGCGACCGATCCAAAAAATTACACATCGGTTGCTCAATCAATCGACGATAAGAAAGCAAAGGTTAGCGCAACCACGGCGAGTGCGGCTGCGATATCCGTTGCATTGGCGGCGATACCCGGCGGCGCGGCGGATCCGATTGCGGATCAGATTATGAAATTGACATCATATCTTATGGCTGTGGTGTGTGTTTTGGCGCTTGAAAAATCTCTCTTGATTGTAATCGGTTATTTATCATTCAAAATTCTTGTTCCGATTACCTGTGGATTGCTCTGTGCATATTTGTTCACAAAGAAAAATGTAATGAAAGTCATCGCGTTCAAAATAATCGTATTTGTCATTGTTATTGTGTCCGTAATTCCAATGAGCCTGAAAATAGGCGATATGATATGTGAATCAAATGCAATTATGTCGGAACGAATCGATAACTCCGATGTCGCCGATTCCGAAAACAGCGATGATAAATTTGTGGTATCGGGATTTTTGGATAAGATTAAAAATAGTGTCGAAAACGCTCCCGAATACGCCAAGGAAAAATTGAATGATATGATTGATGCCGTGGCTGTGTTTGTGGTGGCATACTGCGTAATTCCGATTCTTGTGGTTGTGTTTGTAGGGTGGATTCTTAAATTGTTATTCGGACTGAACATATCGGTGCCGAAGATTCGGGATGAAAAAAAGGTATCGGCGAAAAATAAGGAAAAACAAGAGATATAATAACTCCCCGGAGCAGCGGTCATTGAACCGTCACTCCGGGGAGTTTTTGTTTATCTTATTATACTGTCGGATATCGACTGAAGTGCCGTTACGACATCTTCCTTGAGCGGATCGTATTTTTCATAGATAACACCGCTCTGGGCATTATCAAGATCTGTCTGCTCATTGGTATATGACGCACTGGAATCGAGTGCAATCGTGCCGGGGCGGAATGTGTTTCCGCTCACGGGTTTTCCGGTGAGGGTGGTGTAAGCGTTCAGCGCGATGAGGTATCTTGCCGCCGCACTTGCGTGGAATCCGTCGCGGTGCAGACTCACTTTGCCTGCCGCCGCTTCCTCGGGGCTGAGCATTATCGAACCGTCGCCCACAGCTACCGTTGCGCGGTTTTCAACACCTGTAAATGTGTGTCCGTTTTTATAGTACGAGGTGTTGAAGATTTCAAGACCATCGGCGTTTTTGTAGTGGCGCGCCGCTTCAAATGCATTCAAAGACGATATCATCTCGAGCGGTTTGTCAGCACCTATGCGCGCCGCGCAGTCCTCGGCACATTTTGCATAGAGCGCGTGAATACCTTCCGTTATCTCATCACGGGTTGCCTCGTCCGTTACAAATGAATATCCCGATTCAAACGACCATGTTTCGTGAATCATAAGTTTTGCTTTCGGTTCGTTCTCATGGATATATGCCGCAAGGTCAGCCATCTTGCTCCAGTTGTCGTTGTAGTTGGAGTCGCTGTAAGTGTAAAATTCCTTGGAGTTGCCCCAGTTCTGCATAACGATTATATCCCAGTCGTATCTCTCCAAAGTGGTTTTCAGGTTGGTGTATTCAACCGTCTGATTATTCTTCCACAGCATGATTTCGCGCACGCTTGTCTCGCGGTTGTCGTAGTGATAGCCCACGGCACTGCCGCCTTTGTTGAGCACCCACACATTCATGTCCTTGCCGTCTGCCGCGGCTATGTCGCGCAGATAGCAAGTGACATCCATCGAGAAACTGTTGCCTATTACAAGCAGTTCAAGCGGTGCTTTGTAATCAAGTTTCTTTGCCGGACACAGCGGTTTAAGCGATTTGATGTCCGAGAGGAGAAATGCCTTGACATACGATTCCTCAATCCTGTCCGGCTCAAACTCCAGGGAGTTTATCTTGCCCGATGTTGCAGGGCTGAGCGATGTTTTGATTAATTTGCCGCCGGCGTCATACTGCGCCGCAACCAGCACATTTTCCGCATCGGACATGGCTGTGAATACTGTTGTGCCTTTGCCTATGGCAGAATCGCCGTCATATGAGTCGCCCGATACGATTATGCTGTTGTTTTCGTAATTGTCTATTGTGTAGTAACTGTAGGTTTCGCCGCCTGCGCATATTGCCGCAACCGCACCCGACGGAACGGAGTCACTGTCGGAGAGGACAGCGGCGAATGTGTCGTCGGCATATATTCTTACCGACTCGGCACCGTCAAAGAGTGCTTTTATGTCGCCGGCGGTTGAACCGTTCATGACGGTCATGCTGCTGTTTTTGTTGTCGACAAAAATGCCGTTTTCCTTGTCGAAACCGTCGTTTAAGAGAATCTGTGACGGAATCTCGGGGTAATTCATACATTCGTAGACCTTCATGTCATCGACATATGTTACGCCGCCGTTGCGCCATGAAACAAAGCGGAGCACATTGCCATCTTTCTCTTTGTAAGTGGCGTTGTAATCACTGTCGAACTTGACTCCGTTGATGTAAACATCGGATTTTCCGCTTGCGATGTTGTACACCATGACGAGTTTGTTCCATCTGTTTGCCTTAACCTGTTTGCCGACATATATGTTGGACGACATGGCGCTGTGACCGTTTGTGCCGAAGTGGAATCTCTCGACATTTTCTTCAGGCGCGGCATTCACTTCGTATACAAGGTACTTTGACCACATGGAAGTCGGCGACCAGTCGATGTTGTAGTACACATTGACATCGGTTGCCGTGGTGGTTATTCTGTTTACGGAATCGCCCTCTGCCTTGCCGAATACGGCGCCGACCGTCTCTGTGGTGCCGCAGACAACTTTGTTCGGAGTGGATGTGACGATATCTGTGCGCTCGGCAGGTTCTTCGTCACCGCCGAGGTCGGGCATGGTTTGAGTCTCGTATATTCTCACATCGTCAATGTCCATTCCCGAGCCGACATCACCCTGGCAGAGGTAACGCATGGCATTTTTATATAC
>ERZ808246.2221-NODE-2221-length-12482-cov-16.888147_pt1 | contig 12482 bp, 6 predicted proteins | sample MGYA00521083_ERZ808246 | MGnify/ENA primary metagenome ERZ808246 (study PRJEB31516, sample SAMN03275577) | gut metagenome | biome: mammalia-associated habitat; material: feces | host: Papio cynocephalus | place: Kenya | collected 2012-07-07 ...
GCACCAACGGCTCCCAGTTCTTCATCACCACCGTGCCGACCCCGTGGCTGGACGGTCACCACACCATCTTCGGCGAGGTCGCTGATGACGAGTCCAAGGCCGTCGTCGACAAGCTTGAAGCCGTGAACACCGATCGTATGGATCGTCCGACCGAACCGGTCGGCATCGTGTCCGTGGAAGTGCTGCAGTAACCTTCCCCGGACAAGTATGAAGAAAGCCCCTCTCTCGAGGGGCTTTCTTCATACTCCGCTGCCGGCCGTTCCACGCCAGCTCGGCGTATTCGTCACATCTTGCGGAGTCTCGGTTCGGCGGAATCCTTCGCGCCGGTGATACGGTACACGTCGAACACGCCTTCGATTTTGCGTACGGCAGCAAGCAGCGTGTTCAGATGCTGCGGATCGGCCATTTCGAAGCTGAACTGGCTGGTGGCCACTCGATCCGTGCCGGTGGAGATCGATCCGGAGATGATGTTCACGCCATGGTCGGACAGCACGCGCGTCACGTCGCTCAACAGGTGCGGACGGTCAAGCGCTTCGACTTGGATCTTGACCATGAACACGCCCTTGGTGCTGGTCCATTGCACATCCACCACGCGCTCGGGCTGTCGTCTTTCGAGCTCAAGCATGTTCTGGCAGTCCACACGATGCACCGATACGCCCTGATTGCGGGTGATAAAGCCAATGATCTTGTCTCCCGGCACCGGCATGCAGCAGCGGGCCAGCTTGACCCAGATGTCGCCCACGCCCTTGACGGAGATACCCAACGAACTGGTGGTCTTCTTGGTGCGCTCCACCTGCTTGAGCGGCAACGCCTCCTGTTCGACCTCCTCGTCGACCTCGTCGCTGCCGGCGTCACGGACCAGATGAGAGATGACGTTCTGCGTGGAGATCTGGCCGTCGCCAATAGCCACGAATACGGCTTCCGCATTGGCGAGGTTCAGCTCATCGGCAACACCGACCAAAGCTTCTGGCGTCAGCAGCGTAGTAATCGGCAGATTGCGCTTGCGCATGGCGCGCGTCAGTTCGTCGCGGCCTTCCTCGACGGCTTCGCTGCGGCGTTCCTTGCTGAACCATTGACGAATCTTATTCCGGGCCTTCGGGCTTTTCGCGAAGCTCAGCCAATCACGGGACGGGCCGGCGGATTCGGACTTCGATGTCAAGATCTCGACGGTATCGCCATTCTCAAGCTTGGTATCGAGCGGCACCAGACGTCCGTTCACGCGGGCTCCCATGGTGCGATGTCCGACTTCGGTATGCACCGCATAGGCGAAATCAATCGGCGTCGCCTCCGCGGGCAAGGAAACGATCTTGCCTTTCGGGGTGAACACGTACACTTCCGACGCGCCTAGATCCTCCTTGAGGGAGCCTAGGAACTCATCGGAATCCGGGGTTTCGCTCGTCCAGTCGGCGAGCTGCTGGATCCATTTGAGGTTGTCGGCTTCGCTGAGCTCCTGGTTCTCGCCACGTTTGCGGTCCGCCTTGTCCGGCGAGCTCAGGGCGCGGCCGGCCTGGCCGTTCTCCTTGTACTTCCAATGCGCCGCGATGCCGAATTCCGCACGCCGATGCATGTCCCACGTACGAATTTGAATCTCCACCGGCTTGCCGCCAGGGCCGACCACCGTGGTGTGCAAGCTCTGGTACATGTTGAGCTTCGGCATGGCGATGTAGTCCTTGAAACGGCCCGGAACGGGATTCCACCGCGCGTGGACGGCGCCCAGCGCCGCATAACAGTCCTGAATCGTATCGACAATGATGCGCACGCCCACCAGATCGTAAATGTTCGCGAAATCGTGTCCACGCACGATCATCTTCTGGTAGATGGAGAAATAATCCTTCGGACGGCCCGTCACGTAGCCTTTGATGTGCTGCGCGTCAAGATCCTCATTGATCTCGGCGAGAATCTGCTTCAGGTACACGTCCCGCTGGCCCGCACGACGCGCGACCAGCACCACGATCTCGTTGTAGATCTTCGGATAGAGCACTTTGAAGCTGAGCTCTTCCAACTCGGTCTTGATGGCGTTCATACCGAGACGATTAGCCAGGGGCGCATACACATCCAACGTCTCACGCGCCTTCTTCTGCGCATTCGACTGCTTGACGTAACGCCAGGTACGGGCATTGTGCACCCTGTCGGCGAGCTTGACCACCAGCACGCGCACATCGCGGCTCATCGCCACGACCATCTTGCGAATGGTCTCGGCCTGCGCGGAATCGCCGTATTCCATTTTGGAAAGCTTCGTGACGCCATCCACCAGACCGGTGACCGTATCGCCGAATTCGGCACGGCACTCGTCCAGCGTGTAGTCCGTATCCTCGACCGTGTCATGCAGCAGTCCGGCGGCCACGACCAGCGGTCCCATGCCGAGATCGGCGAGAATCTGCGCCACGGCGAGCGGGTGGATGATATAGGGCTCGCCGGATTTACGCCGCTGCGTCGAATGCTGCTTCACCGCACGGCGATACGCCCTTGCGAGGATGTCCATATCCTCATCGGGATGGTGGGACTCGCACATCCTCAGAATCGGTTCAAGCGGATCGAGTGGATTCGTGCTGATCTCGCAGCCCAGCATCCTGGCCGAATGAACCTCATGCTCCATGTCGCCCATTGTCACTCCTCCTCGCTTGGAATGTACCCCTATACTACCCGTGCCATATCGCGGCAACGGGATGCATCCGACCGCGTGTTGCGACGGTCAGACACCCCCGAAAATCGTCTGCGTTCTGGTCAGGACGCGACGCCGGTCGAGCCGAAGCCCCGTTCCGCACGGTCGGAACCGGGCAGTGTCTGCGCCTCGATGAATTTTGCCTCGACATACCGCTGAATGACCAGCTGAGCGATGCGGTCCCCCGGATGGAATGTCACGGTATGCTCAGGATCGAGGTTGATCAACGGCACCTTGATTTCACCACGATATCCCGCATCCACAGTGCCCGGCGCGTTGAGCACCGTGACGCCTTGCTTGACGGCGAGTCCAGAGCGTGGGTGCACGAGCGCCACATATCCAGCCGGCAACGCGATCGCCACTCCCGTGGGCACCAGCGCCCTGTGGAACGGCTCCAACGTCACCTTCTCGGTGGTGCGCAAATCGGCACCTGCGTCTCCGGCATGGGCATAATGCAGTTCCGCCGGCTGGTTGGGGTCCAGCGACTTTACCAGAACCTCAACGTTTTCCGGCTCGTTGTATGCTTCGTCGAATGCCATCAGGCAGCGCACTCCTGACAGACCGGCTGGCCATCATCGGTGGTATACGCGAGTTGGCTGCGATGCTTCACCAGGAAGCATTCGGAGCAGATGAACTCATCGCCCTGCATGGGGATGACGGTCACCGAAGCGTCCTCATTGCTCAGATCGGCGCCCGGCAGCTCATAATCCTCGGCAATGGCGTTCTCATCGTCGTCCATATCATTGGAGTTGTTCTGAGAACCTTTGCCCAAAGCCTGGAGCGACTCCTCGTCCTCGTCCTTGTTGCGCGGGGAATCATAATCCTGTGCCATCGAGATTCCTTTCGTCATCTATGGTGCTTATGCGCCATAGGATACATGACTTTTCCCCCGCTAGGATACACGAATTGAAATACTCGTAAAATCCGACACGTGGGGCACAATAGAATTAATGGAAAAAATTGAGGGAAAGTGGTGTGTTGTGCCTGGGAATGCGCTCGAGGATGCACGGTTCGATCATGTGAGTGAGACCGGTGAGCTCGTTTTTGTTTCAGGTGCCGGAAAGTTCGCCGTCAAAGTCGACGAAGCGCTTGAGAGAGCCATTTTGGAGGCGAAGCAGATTCGCTCCGAAGCACAGCAGGAACGCCAATCGCAGGCGCCTTCCACACTGCCGATCTCACAGATTCAATCGCTGATTCGAGCCGGAGCCGATCCGGCGCGCGTGGCGGAGCGGTACTCGCTGAGCGAAGCGCTTGTTCGGCGTTTCTCGACCGCCGTGGAGACCGAGAAACAGTATGCGATCGAGCAGTTCCTGGCAGTCCCCGCACCGAAAGAGAGCCGCGTCCGCACGCTTTCCGAGCTGATCGAGCGCACATTCGCGGCCGCCCACGTGCGGTTGGAAGACGTGCAGTGGAAAGCCACCAGGCGAGGTCTCGAACCTTGGAAAATCACCGCCCAATTCGATTCCGCAGGACACGCCGTCCATGCGGAATGGTCGTGGAACATGCACGACAACGCGGTCACTTGCCTCAACGCCACGGCGCGTAAACTCATTGGAGAGCAGGAAACGCCGAAGGAAGGACATGCCGACAAGCATGTCGACCAGAATTTCCTCGATTCGTTGAACCTGCCCGGCGATTCCGCGCGTTCCGCCCGGATCGAACAGACGGTGTCCGCTTGGAACACGCCGGAACCGGCCGCATTCCCCACGACCGTGATGCCCGGCAACACCGCACCCGTCACAGTTGGCACGAACGTCAAACCGGCGACGGACGATGTGCCGCTGCCGAATCCTCCAGAACCGGCCGCGGCGCCGCAAAATACCGCCACGAAGCCGGACCAGACCGAATCGCGTCCTATGGAGCAGCCGGACGAAAAGCCCCAGATGGGATCGGCGCAATCCCCCGATCCCCATAGCCAGAGCACGACCAAATCGAAGCGTCGCGCGGGACGTTCCGCGGTGCCCAGCTGGGACGAGATCCTGTTCGGCGACTGATCCGCGGCGCCACCGGAGCGCGCACGCATAGGCGATTCGTCGGCGTCGCTTTGGGATGCCGACAGCGGCGCGGCTTTCTAGGCGATGTCGATCAGGCAGGGAATATCGGATTCCAACATGGTCAGGGAGCCGTGCACGCTGGGAAGACGCGTTGCCTTCTCGGCCTGCGTGCGCGTATCGACAATGGTGACGGCTCCGGACGCCGACACCACCACATCACCGATCATCGGCTCGACATAGGGAGCCACCTGTCCATATGCTCCTTGGCTGATAGCCTGCGAGCGCGTGCGCACTTGGGCACGCTCCCCCAGTATGTCGCGCCAACGCGTCGCAATGTCTTCGGGGGATGCGTCATCTTCGGTATAGAGCATGACGCATCGTGGCTCGCCGCCGATTTTGGCCACGCCCTGCATCAATCCGGGATGCTCGGCGATGTCGATGCGGCTGTCCGGGTCCGCGGTGATCATGCCGTGATCGGCCACGATCACTATGAGCGTGCCCTTGGGCACGCTGCGACGCAATAGGTTTAGTTGAGCGTCCACACGTTCGTATGCGCCGATCCATTTATCGGAGTCCCACCCGTAATTGTGCCCGATTTTGTCGGTGTCGCGTAGATACACGTATGTCAGTCCCGGCGTCCGGGCCGCTTTTGCCGCCGCCATGATCCTCCGACGCGGGTCGTCATTGGAGATGTAGTCGCTGCCGCGCAGCGCCGATTGGGTGAGCGCGGAGAACGCGAATTTCGGAAGTCCGGAACTGGTGACGCGCACGCCCTGAGCCGCCAGTTGTTCGAAGATGGTGGGCTGCCGCTGCAGCTTCAGCGGGGCCATCGCGTTTTTGAATGAGATGAGCTGGCAGATTTCGCCGTTCTCGGGATTGAGCTGCGTGTATCCCGTCATGCCGGTCAGACCAGGGCATGTGCCGGTGCCGAATGTGGACATGGCGGCCACGGTGGTGCTGGGCATGCAGGTGGCGAGCGGACGCTGGTTGGCGCTGTCCGCCATCAGAGAACGCAGGTACGGAGCGTGCCCGAGTCTCATATTGATGTTCCAGTATCCGAGTCCATCCACCAGTGCCACCACCGCGGAGCGCGCGTCCGGCAGGCCAATCATCTCCTGCAGCCGATGCGGGTTGGCGTGCACCGCAGTCGCCACCGGGTGTCCGATGGCGCTGGAGACCGCCGGCAGCACCGATGACAGGTGAAGCGCGCCGCCACGTCCGTTTCCTTGCGGAGCATCGTCTCCATACTGCGCTGGGCTGGTCATGGAAAGCAGCTGGTCGATATCGGGCACTTCAACACTCATGGCTTCCATTCAAGCACCGCGGCAGTACCAGCTGGTACCATTGCTAGGTTGATTACCATAATCTTTCCGTGAGGAGAATCACCGCATGGTGTCGCACCGCAAACCGGCAAAACCAGCCTTCGACCCGCGTACGGTCAAGGAAAATATCGTCGAAACGCCGTTGAACGAGGAGATGAGCAAATCGTTCCTCGAATACGCGTATTCGGTGATTTACGCCCGAGCGCTACCTGACGCCAGGGATGGTTTGAAGCCGGTGCAGCGGCGCATCATCTATCAGATGGGCCAGATGAATCTCAATCCGGATCGGCCGTACATGAAGTCGGCCCGCGTGGTGGGCGAGGTGATGGGCAAGCTCCATCCTCACGGCGATTCCGCGATCTACGAGGCGATGGTGCGTCTGGCGCAACCGTTCGCCATGCGTCTGCCGCTGGTAGATGGCCACGGCAATTTCGGTTCCCTTGATGATGGTCCGGCGGCCTCTCGTTACACCGAGGCTCGCATGGCTCCGGCCGCGTTGGGCATGAACGCGGATATCGCGGAGGATACGGTTGATTTCACGCCGAATTACGACAACAAGCTCAAGGAGCCGACCGTTCTGCCCGCCGCGATTCCGAATCTGCTGGTCAATGGCGGTTCCGGCATAGCCGTCGGCATGGCCACGAACATGGCCACGCACAATCTTGGTGAAGTGGTGGCCGCGGCCAAGCATCTCATGCGTCATCCCGACGCGACTTTGGAGGAGTTGATGCGTTACGTGCCGGGTCCGGATTGGCCTAGCGGCGGCGTGATCGTGGGACGCAAGGGCATCCGTGAGGCGTATGAGACCGGCCGTGGCGCGTTGACCACGAGATCAGTCACACATATCGAGAATGTGACGGCGCGCAAGAAGGCGATCGTGGTGACGGAGCTTCCGTTCATGGTAGGTCCGGAACGTGTGCTGGAACGTATTTCCGAGGGCGTGAAGAACCGCAAACTGGAGGGCATTTCCGGCGCCATCGATCTGACCGATCGTCATAACGGCACTCGTCTGGTCATCGAGGTCAAGACCGGTTTCGATCCGAACGCCGTGCTGGTCCAGTTGTTCAAGCACACGCCGTTGCAGGATAATTTCACCATCAACAATGTGGCGCTGGTCAATGGGCGTCCGCACACCATGGGTCTCAAGGAGATGCTTCAGGTGTGGGTGGACCACCGTCGTACGGTGATTCGCCGGCGCAGCGAATTCCGCAGGAAGAAGGCACTGGAGCGTCTGCATCTGGTGGAGGGCCTGCTGCTGGCCATGGTGGACATCGACGAAGTCATCCAGGTCATCCGTTCCTCCGATGACGCCGAGGCCGCGAAGACGAAGCTTATCGCCGTGTTCGATCTGGATGAGGTCCAGGCGCAGTACATCCTCGATTTGCGTCTGCGCCGTCTGACCAAGATGAGCCGTATCGAACTGGAGTCGGAGCGCGATGATCTGAAGAACCGTATCGAGGAGCTCGAGCGGATTCTCGCCTCCGACGAGGCGCTTGATGGCGTGGTCATCGATGAGATGGACGATGCCGTGGCCAAATACGGCACTCCGCGTCGTACCGTGCTGCTTGACGAGGATGCCGACGGCAATCTGTCGCCGGTGGTGGCGCATGGCGATGACGGCGTTTCCGCAAGCGCGATGGCGGCGGCGCGCGCGGCCGCGACGGTTTCCTCCACCGCCGCGGATGTCGCCGCGGCAGCGAAGGCTGCGAAGAAGGCCGGCGAGGACAATGCCACTGCGGCGGCCCTGCAGATCGATGATGAGCCGTGCACGGTGATGTTGTCCGCCACCGGTCTGATAGCACGCACTTCCGCGGACGCGGTGGATCGTTGGGAGAACCGTTCCGCTTCCAACGATCGTGCCAAGGATGATCAGATCGTTTCGATGTTCCGCACTTCCACACGGTCCTCGTATGGTTTGATCACGTCCGCGGGCCGTTTGGTGCTGGCCCATGTGGTCGAACTGCCGAAGGTCTCGTCCGAAGGCGCGATCAGCGCCGCCGGCGGCGTGAAGGCGGAGGAGCTGCTGGGCATGACGGAGAACACCGATCCGGTCCGCGGGGAACGGGTCGTCGCGGCGATCGCCATGCCGTCCCCGGATGATGACCAGCCCGTCCCCTTGGCGTTGGGCACGCGCAATGGCGTGGTCAAGCGTTGGAACCGTGAATCGCCAACCACCATGGATTCATGGAGCGTCATCGATTTGAAGGATGGTGACGCGGTGCTCGCCGCGGCCGAGGCGCGCGACAACGACCGGCTGGTCTTCGTGTCCACCGATTCCTCCCTGTTGACGTTCGAGGCGAAGAACGTGCGCCCGCAGGGCCGTACCGCCGGGGGCATGGCCGGCATCCGATTGGCGGAAGGCTGCGCGGTGGCCGCTTTCGCGGTCGTTCCGGCGGATAAGGTGGCTTGGAACTACGAGGAGGGCGAGAACGGCCTGTTCTCCGCTTCCGGAGCCGTAGTATTGACCGTGGCAGGCGATTCCAAGGCGTTGCCCGGCACCGAGAATGGTTCGGCGAAGGTCACTCCGTTGGAGATGTATCCGACGAAGGGCCGTGGCACAGGTGGCGTCCGTTCGCAACGATTCCTCAAGGGGCAGGACACGCTTATTTTCGCATGTGTGGGCACGTACCCGATCCATGCCTCGACCAGCGGCGGAGCCGCTGTGGAACTGCCGAAGCCCGACATGCGCCGTGACGGCTCCGGAACCGACCTGTCCGCTCCGATCGCCGTGGCCGGCTGAACACGGATGCGTCCATATAGGGGTTGTTGAGAGCACGGGCCTTGTTCGCCGGCGTCGTCGGCTGTGCCGGGTCCGTGTTATGTGAGGCGCGAACCTCGTTCAGTGGTACAGTTTCATGCCTTGGGGGCTGTCAACGAATCCTGCGGCGCGCAACACATGCCGCGCATCGTTGTGTCCGTTCAATGGTTCGCCGTCCATTTCGGCAAAACTGACACTGCCGCCTGGACCCCGTTGGAGCGTATAGGCCAATTCCGCGCAAGCGGACCGCAATGTCCGCTCATCGTCGGTAAAACTTATAATCTTATGGCTTTTGGGCGCGGCGAACATGACCGGCTCGCCTTTGGCGAACACGACGATCGAGCCGGATCTCCGTGCCGGTTTGAGGTGGTTCTGTTTCGGCCAAGCGATTGCAGACCCCGTCAAACTGGCCGGATCGGTCACGTCGAGCGCCACGCAGGACAGGCTATGCGAGCCATGGTCGTCGCGCAAGGCGTCGACCGTGTCACGGCTGGCGAATTGAGCCGCGCCGAACCCCTTGACGAACATGCCCCTAATCAAAGTGCCGTGTTCCTCCATGCGTTTGAGCACGGGATACAATCCGGAGAATCCGCCAGGGATCCGTTCCTTATCCACCAGAGGTGCGGCAAGCACGCCGTACCGGTCCAGCAGCGATTCAATCAGTTCTATTTCGTATTCCTCGATGCCTGATGGTCGTGCCGAATCGCCGGATTGGCCTGACTCGTTTGGATTAACCGCCGACCACAGGCCACCAAGTTCGGCAGGCAATGAAGCGCGCATACGCACGCGTCTCCGGGCTGACGCACGAGGGGCATGGACCGCTCCATGCCCTTGAAGCAACGCACGGACCGGCATGAACGAACTGTTCGTTATCTTGCCTTGCCACACCAAAGACCATAACGCCTCTTCGAACTGTTCCTCGCTCCATGCGGGGAATATGATCTCCCCTGTTTCAGGATCCACCTGGATTTCGGCATGGTCCTGCCACAGGGTTTTCGCCAAAGTCGAAAGCTGCCGGGCATGGAATGCGCCGCCGCCGTTCAACGCGGCGAGCACCGCCTCCGGCACGGTCATCGCCCCATCGTCGGACGATTCGTTCCGCGCATGCTCAGCCGGGCTATCCAGCAGTCGCGAATCCGCGGGATGGAAGGTGATGGCACCGGCATCCTTGGCGTTGGAACCGTTGGATTTGGAACCGACCCATACCACCTCTCCGGATGTGATCAATTCGTCGAGCAGGCCCGGTTCGTAATCACGGATTCGTGATGGGAACACCGAGGATTCCCAGACATCGGCGCTGAGGAATACGCCTTCGAGCTGTTCGATGACGCGTAGCAGCCCGTCGACGCCTTCATATCGGGCGCCACCCACCGGGCCGACGCCCTGACGGTCCAGCAGGAATGCCTGGTATACCGTCTGTTCCACCGGCTTGACCGCTTGGCGAGCCTTGGCGAGGGACAATGAGCGGATGCGACGAAAGACTTCCCTGTGAAGCCACTGGTCGGGAGTCTGGTCCGAACCGGAAAAACGTCCTTTGAGCAAAGTTCCTTTGACGCTCAGCGCATCCAGCGCATGCACCGCTTGCGTCGCGTCGATCCGAAGCTCCGCGATCATCTGGTCCGCGGTGAATGGACCATGCGTTTTGGCATATCTTGTGACCCGGCCTGTGATATCGGCGTCATCCAAATCGTTCCAGAACGTTCGTTTCGCCAATTCCGCTTCGACTTGTGCGATGGCGTCCGGATCCAGCAGCGAAGCCATGTCCGCAGCGCCCAGCAACCGTTCCAGCACCTCTGGATCCATGGAGAGCAGCTGAGTGCTGCGTTCGGCTTGGGGCACGTCGTACTGGTACATCACCGCTCCGACGAATCCGAACAGCAACTGCTCCGCGAATGGCGACGGCGTCTGCGTGGTCGTCTCGGTCAGGCTGATGGCGCCATCATTCAATCCCGTCATTACCTGGCGCAATGCCGGCAGGTCATAGACATCCTGCAGGCATTCGCGCGCGGTCTCCAACAGAAGCGGAAAATTCCTGCGGGTACGTGCCGCGTTGAGCAATTGCGCGGCTTTCAGCCGTTGCTGCCACAATGGCACTCGTTTGCCGGGCCTGGTGCGGGGCAGGAACAATGACCGTGCGGCGCATTCCCGGAATCGGGACATGTACAGCACGCTTTCGCCGACCTGCGTCTCTATGATCCGTTGCAGTTCGTCGCAATCGAACAGTATCAAATCACGCGTCCGCACATCGGCGTAACCGTCGGGCAAACGCAGGATGATGCCGTCATCGGCCGCGTGCACTTGTCCGTCGAAGCCGTAACGCTGCTTCAGACGGGTGGTGATGGCCATGGCCCACGGCTCGTGCACCCGTCTGCCGAACGGTGAATGCACGATGATGCGCCAATCGCCGTCCTCTTCCCGGCTGCGTTCCACGACAAGTTCACGATCGTTGGGCACACTGCCGGTCGATTCGCGTTGCTCGGCCAACAATGAGGCCAGGTTGCCGATGGCGTTGTCATCAAGCCCATCGTTTCGCAAGCGTTTGCTCACTGATGCCGTGAATTTCGGTTTGCCGGTCGCATCGTCCGCCTTGGCGGACAGTCCACGGCTCAGATCGCGGACGAGCCGCCCTTCCGTCATGCCGAAATGGCAATCGCGCCCGTCCTGGTCGTCATGCCAGAACGGCAGTCTCGCCGTGCGCCCAGGAGCCGGCAGTACCACGACACGGTCACGGGTGATCTCTTGAATCTGCCATGTTGAGGTACCTAAGGTAATGACATCCCCGACACGGGATTCGTAGACCATCTCCTCGTCCAGCTCTCCCACTTTACGCGGTCCGGCATCGCCCCCTTCTTCAGGGAGCACCACCGTGTACATGCCTCGGTCGGGGATGGTGCCGCCGCTGGTGACGGCGAGACGCGCGGCGCCGGGACGGGCGGAGATGAGATCCGCCTCCTCGTTGTATTGCAGCGGTGGCCGGAATGCCGAGAAATCCTCGCTATTGTAGGCACCGGTCATCATGCCCATCGTGGCGTCGAACATGGAACGCTCAAGATCGCCGAATGGCGCCGATCTGCGTACCACGGCGTACCATTCGTCCGGTTTGAGGTCATGCATCGCCGCCGCCGCGACCGTCTGCTGGGCGAGCACGTCCAGTGGGCTGTGCGGGACGCGTAATGGTTCGAGGTCTCCGGACCGCATGCTTTCGATGCTGGCCGCCATGCCTATGATCTGTTGGCGCGTGACGGGATAGAACAATGCATGAGAGACTCCCCCGACCCTGTGATCGGCACGGCCCACACGCTGCAGGCCCGATGCCACCGACAATGGGGGCGCGATTTGGATGACCAGATCCACCGAACCCATATCGATGCCGAGTTCGAGGCTGGATGTGGCCACCACGCAACGCAGTTGTCCGCGTTTGAGCTGTTCCTCGATCTGCTTGCGGCGATCCTTGGAGACCGAACCATGATGGGCCATGGCGATTGCGTCGGCATCCTCATGCGACTCGACCAGCATGGTGGTGGAGCCGACCACGGAATCGTAGTGTCTGGCGAAATGCTCACGCCCTTCGGGAGAGCCCACGTCGTGCCGCCGCGGGACGGAGCCGTCATGGGATTGCGCGTACAAATCGTTGAGACGCGCGGTGAGCTTTTCGGCAAGCCCTCGTGAGTTGACGAACACGAGGGTGGTGCGGTGACTGAGCACCTCATCGAGCACGCTGCGTTCGATGGCCGGCCATACCGATC
>ERZ808246.2224-NODE-2224-length-12457-cov-3.207708_pt1 | contig 12457 bp, 10 predicted proteins | sample MGYA00521083_ERZ808246 | MGnify/ENA primary metagenome ERZ808246 (study PRJEB31516, sample SAMN03275577) | gut metagenome | biome: mammalia-associated habitat; material: feces | host: Papio cynocephalus | place: Kenya | collected 2012-07-07 ...
CATAAGGATGTGAAGACCCTGCAGGATCTTCAGGTCATGCAGTGTATGGAGTGCGGCTCGTGCTCCTACGTCTGCCCTGCACACAGGCCGCTGGCATTCTACAACAAGCTGGCGAAGAATCTGGTAAAGGAGGCGAGCAAAAATGGAAGGAAATAATTTCAAAACCAATCTGACCGTGTCGTCCTCGCCGCACCTTGTGACGAAGCTTGATACGAGAAAAACCATGCAGTACGTGGTGTTAGCTCTGCTTCCTGCGGTCATCATGGCGACGGTGTACTTCGGCTTCGGCGCACTTCTTCGCGTGATCTTAGGCGCGGTGTTCTGCTGGGCCTCGGAGTATTTGTATGACAAGATCATGAAGAAGCAGGATACCACGAAGGACTGCTCCTTTGCCGTAACGGGTGTGATTCTTGCACTGAACCTCCCGGCGAACTTCCCCATTTGGATGGAAGCCATCGGATGCATTGTTGCGATCGTGATCGTAAAGTGCCTGTACGGCGGCATCGGCAAGAATATCGCAAACCCTGCCATCGTTGGAAGAATCGTTCTGCTTCTGTCCTTTACGTCTTATATGACGAGCTGGCCGCTCACAAGATTCCAGAAGGCGGCAGCAGGCGTGGATGCGGTGACAGGAGCAACGCCTCTGGGACAACTTGCAGACGGTGCGTCAAGCCTTCCGTCCCTTTGGGACATGCTTCTTGGCAACATCGGCGGAGCGATGGGTGAGACCTGCACGATTGCGATTCTGATCGGCGGAATTTTCCTGATCTGGAAGAAGATTATCAGCCCGATCATTCCGCTGACGTTCATCGGCACGGTGTTCGTATTTTCTCTGATTTATTATGCCTGTGTCGGCGGAGCCGGACAGTACGGTGCCTTCGGCATGGCAGTCTATGAGATCCTGGCGGGCGGCGTGTTCTTCGGTGCGTTCTTCTGCGCAACAGATTATGTGACCTCGCCCATCATGAACCGCGGCAAATACATTTACGCGGTCGGGTGCGGTGTGTTCACGATGATCATCCGCCTGTTTGCCTCCTATCCGGAGGGCGTGTCCTTCGCGATTCTGTTCATGAACGCGATGACTCCTCTGATTGACCGCTTCGTGGAGCGCCAGTATTACGGCATTGCCAGGGCGGAGAAGGAAGCGAAGAAGGCTGCGAAAGAGGCAGCGGCAGGCGCTCCTTCAGATGAAGCGAAGGGAGGTGCGAAGGCATGAGCAGGAAGACAAACGCGGCTTCTGCAGAAGAGAATTTCGGCAGGGAATATGTCTATCCGGTTGTGATTCTGGTCGTCATCTGCGTGGTGACAACGGCACTTCTGGCGATCACGAATTTCGTTTCCGCGCCGGTCATTGAGAAGAATCAGGAGGCTTCCGCAACGGCAACGAGAAAAGAGCTGCTGACGGATGCCGATTCCTTTACGAGTGTGGACACGGATCTTCAGACCTCGGAGGATCAGTCCGCAAAGGTGACCGAGGTTTATCAGGCAGATAACGGATCCGGCTATGTCATCACGGTGGTGACGAAGTCCTTCGGCGGAGACCTTACCATGATGGTTGGTCTTTCTTCGGACGGAGCTATCACAGGCGTCAAGGTAACCGATAGCTCCGATACCCCCGGTGTTGGTTCGAAGGATGCCCAGCCGGATTATCTGGCTCAGTACGACGGACTCTCCCAGCTGACCTCGGAGGATGTCAAGAAGGAGACCTCCACGACCTCGGACGGAGCAGTCTTCCAGTACATCACCGGTGCATCGGTTTCCGGATCGGCCATTCATAAGGGAGTTTATCTGGCACTCGAACAGTACAAGACGTTAGGAGGTGCTCAGTAATGGAAGAAGTTCAGAAGAAATCAAAATTCAGCATTCTGACGAATGGTCTCATCAAGGAGAACCCCGTTCTGGTGCTGGTCATCGGTACCTGCCCGACCCTGGCAACCTCCACCTCTGTGGAGACCGGTCTTGGCATGGGCCTTGCGGCAACGGCAGTTCTGGTCTGCTCGAACATGGCGATTGCAGCGCTCCACAAGCTGATTCCGGACAAGGTGCGGATTCCCTGCTTCATTACCGTTATCGCGGGCTTCGTTACCATTGTGCAGATGCTGCTGCAGGCATTCGTGCCGTCCCTGTATTCGGCACTCGGCTTGTATCTGCCTCTGATCGTTGTGAACTGCATCATCCTCGGACGTGCGGAGATGTTCGCATCCAAGAATACCGTGGGAGACTCGGCTCTGGACGGCCTCGGCATGGGACTTGGCTTTACGCTGACGCTGTGCATTATGGGCTCCATCCGTGAAATCCTGGGCTCCGGCACCTGGCTTGCCGGCGACTGGTTCGGGCTTGCACCCGGCTTCAAGGGAATTCCCATCCTGTCGAATTTCATTCCGGGCATGTCCATCATGACGATGGTTCCGGGCGGCTTCTTTGTCTTTGCCTGCGTGATGGCAGCGGTGCATTATCTGACAAGAGACAAGTCGAAGATCCGTAAGGACTTCGGCTGCAGTGCCTGCGCGATGGAGGGCTCCTGTTCTCCGGAGAGAAAGGCCCTGGAGAGCGGCTCCTGCACGGTCGATGAGAAGACGGCAGAGGCCATGAAGATCGCGAAGGCAGCAGAAGCAAAGAGCGCAGCTGCCGGAACGAATCCTGCAGCGAAGACTCCGGATCCTGCGGCGGCCTCTGCAGCTCCTGCATCTGAGAAGGAGGTGAAGTGATCATGAGCCTTACGAAAATGATTCTGATCATCATCTCGATGGTCCTTGTCAACAACTATCCTCTGGCACAGTTCCTCGGCATCTGTCCGTTCCTCGGTGTGTCCAAGGATCTGGACAGCGCCAAGGGCATGGGAATTGCAGTTACGCTGGTCATGGGACTTGCTTCCATCGTGACGTTCCCGATCCAGCAGCTCCTTCTGTCCTGTGGTATTGAGTATTTGCAGACCGTTGTTTTCATTCTGGTCATTGCGGCTCTGGTGCAGTTCATTGAGATGTTCATGAAGAAGAACATGCCGGCACTGTATACGTCGCTGGGCATTTATCTTCCGCTGATTACGACGAACTGCGCGGTTCTGGGTGTCTGCATTTCCAACACCGAGGACTACACGGTGGCAGCGGTCGGCTCCTTTGGCGCGGCGTATGTCTATGCGATTCTGCAGGGCTTCGGCGGCGGCCTCGGTTTCTGGTTCGCCATGATGATCATGGCTGGCGTCCGCACGAAGCTTCAGGATCAGTCCGCGGTTCCGAAGGCTTTTCAGGGGGTCCCGATCATTCTGACGACGGCGGCGATTCTGTCTCTGGCGTTCATGGGATTTTCGGGAATGATATGATGCCGGAAGTCCGAAGGCATCCTGTCATGGTATAGAGAGGTATCATTATGAACTTAATCATCATTGCAATTGTTCTGATCCTCGTGGTTGGCCTGATTGCCGGAATCCTTCTGTCCTATGCGTCGAAGGTTTTTGCCGTGAAAGAGGATCAGCTTTTCCTGGATCTGCGTGCGCAGCTTCCCGGTGCGAACTGTGGCGGCTGCGGCTTTGCAGGGTGTGATGACTACGCGCATGCCCTTGCGAACAAGGATGCCGCAGAGCCGGTTCCCTGCACGAAGTGTGCGGTCGGCGGCCCTGCGGTTGCGGCCAAGCTCGCTGCGGTTCTCGGAACCTCGGCCGGCGATGTGGAGCGCCAGGTGTCCTTCGTTGCCTGCAACGGCACGAAGCAGAATGCGAAATCGCTGTATGAATATTCCGGAAGAGTGGAGAGCTGCGCGGCAGCGAAAACACTCTTCGGCGGCTCGAAGGAATGTCCCTATGGTTGTATCGGCCTCGGCGACTGTGTTAAGGCCTGCGAGTTTGATGCGATTCATGTCTGCGACGGCGTTGCTGTGGTCAATCCGGAGGTCTGCACGGCCTGCGGCAAGTGCATCAAGGCATGTCCGCAGCATCTGATTTCCTTAAAGCCTGTTTCGGAGAAGGTATTCGTTCAGTGCTCCAACAAGGACCTTGGCAAGGCAGCGATGGCGGTCTGCAAGACCTCCTGCATCGCGTGCCGGATGTGCGAGCGGACCTGTCAGCACGATGCGGTTCACGTAGTCGACAATGTGGCGGTCATTGATCCTGCCAAATGTGTCGGCTGCGGCGAGTGCGCGGCGAAGTGCCCGAAGCACGCCATCCTGGATCTGGCGAAGAGGGCATAATACAGCACACAGTATCCTGCAAATATGCAGTCGGAAGATGCTGCTCTGCAGAGGATTGGCAACGGTGCAGACGGATTGCAGGACAAAAATAAAAGCGGTGCGTAGAATAACATATCGTGAAAATGAGGCGGCGGAGAGAAATCTCCGCCGTCTTTTTTGCGCCTTGCGCTTGTGGTAAAATAAATATGTTTGCCCGGATTGTGCCTGCGGATACACGCATGTCGTCAGGGAACGGTCAGAGAAATATCATGCGGCAGGAAGCGGAAGACGCCCTGCCGCATCGGAACGAAGAGCGGGAAAGGGGAAGAGCCGGAAATGCCAGAAACGAAGCAGTATGACAGGATCATCATAGGAGCCGGTCTGTACGGACTGTATGCGGCTTTGTTCTGCTGCAAAAGGGGCCAGCACGTGCTCGTTCTGGAGTGCGACCGGCAGCCTTTTCTGCGGGCAACCTACATCAATCAGGCGAGAGTCCATCAGGGGTATCATTATCCAAGATCCCTATCCACCGCAATCAAATCCGCCGGATATTTCGAGCGTTTCAACCGGGACTACGGTTTCTGCATCAACCGCGAATTTGAACAGATCTATGCCACCTCCAGCCAGTATTCCTGGTCGAGCGGGGAACAGTTTGAGAAATTCTGCCGCGCGGCACGAATTCCCTGCGAGGAGCTGCCGGTTGGGAGGTATTTCAAAGAGGGCATGTGCGACGGGGTATTCCGCACGAGGGAATATACCTATGATGCGCGGATTCTGCGGGATTATTTTCTGCGGGAGCTGGAACCCTTCGGGGAGGAGTGCGATCTGTGCTTTGGAGCAGAGATCAAGGCCATTGAAAGACTCACGGATCGGTACCGGATCCGTTTTCAAAGAGACGGGGGGCCGGGGGACTGTGAGGTTTCCGCGCCCTTTGTGCTGAACGCCACCTATGCCGGAATCAACCGGATGGCGGGCTTTGAACCCTTCGACATCAAGTATGAGCTGTGTGAGATCATTCTCTGCGATGTGAACGAGAATCTGAAGAGGATCGGCTTTACGGTAATGGACGGGCCGTTTTTCTCCATCATGCCGTTTGGGAAGACGGGACTTCATTCACTGACGTCGGTAACCTTCACGCCGCACACGACAAGCTATGCGGAGGTTCCTTCCTTTTCCTGTCAGAGGGAAAGCCGGGGACACTGCTCGGAAGAGAAACTTGGCAACTGCAATGACTGCCCGGCCCGGCCGCAGACGGCCTTCCCCTACATGGCCAGTCTTGCGCGCAAGTATCTGAGGGATGAATATGCGTTCCGCTATCGTGAGTCGCTCTTTTCCATGAAGCCGATTCTGATGAGCTCGGAAATTGACGATTCGAGGCCGACGGTGATCCGGAAATTCTCGGACAGGCCGACGTTCGTCAGCGTCCTGTCAGGGAAGATTAATACCGTTTATGATCTGGATGCGGTGCTGGAGGAAAACTGACTCCCGCAAAAAGCGAAGTGGGAATCTTTGGAGATATAGCCAGGTATGAATGAGAAGATTGCAAACAATAAGGAGCAGAATTTCGTCTCTGCCGTCATCTACGTTCACAATGCCGAGGACCGGATTGCAGCGTTTCTCGGCATGGTGATGGAGGTGATGGAGAAGAATTTCGAACACTCGGAGATCATCTGTGTCAACGACAGCTCGGAGGATGAGAGTCTTGCTGTCATCCGGGATGTCAGCAAAAGGGCGGTGAAGACCAGCATTTCCGTTGTGAACATGAGCTATTATCATGGTCTGGAGCTGGCCATGGATGCCGGGATGGACCTTGCAATCGGAGATTTCGTATTCGAGTTCGACAGTACGGTTCCGGATTTCGATCCGTCCGTCATCATGAAAATCTACCGTCACTCACTGGAGGGCTATGACATTGTCAGCGCCTCGCCGAACCGGAAGGAGCGGCTGTCCTCCCGGCTGTTTTACCGGATCTTTGCGAAGTTTGCGGCCGTTTCGTACCGCATGAACACGGAGAGCTTCCGGGTTCTGAGCAGGCGGGTGATCAACCGGGTGAGCTCGATGAACAAGACGGCTCCCTATCGGAAGGCGCTGTATGCCAACTGTGGTCTGAAGACGGATTGTATTCGCTATGAGGTAACGGAGTATCCGATGGGAAAAAGCACCGATGGGGGTCGGGGAGACAATGCCGCACAGCCCGCTCATCACAGGAAGAGACGGGACCGGAGGGAGCAGCGCTATCGTCTGGACCTTGCGGCGGATGCGCTGATTCTGTTTACGGAGGTCGGGTACCGCTTCTCCATGACGATGACGGTTGTGATGATGCTGATGTCCATCTTTATGACGGTGTATTCTCTGGTGACTTATTTTGTGATCCATCCGGTGGAGGGCTGGACGACAACGATTCTGTTCCTGTCCGTGGCTTTTTTCGGCCTTTTCGGGATTCTGACAATCATTGTGAAATATCTGCAGCTCCTGGTGGATATGGTCTTTAAGAGAAAGCACTACAGCTTCGAGAGCATTGAGAAGCTGACCAAATAAGAGACCATGAATCTGCACACCCGGTGAAGAAATATCGAGTTGTTTTGTCACAAGCCAGGATCATGCCGGATCCATTGGACGGTGAACGGGAAATGGAATCACGGAATGCGGAGAGAGAAAGAGAGATTTTAGATATATGAATGCGCTGGTAGGATATACAGGCTTTGTCGGCGGAAACCTCTGTGCGGCGAGCCGGTTTGACGGCTTATACAATTCAAAGAATATCGAAGAGGCTTATGGAACCGGGCCGGAGCTTCTTGTGTACGCGGGCCTTCGCGCGGAGAAATATCTGGCGAACAACGAGCCGGAGAAGGACATGGAGCTGATCCGGCAGGCAGAGGAGAATATCCGGAGAATCGGGCCGAAGAAGCTGGTTTTGATTTCCACCATTGATGTCTTCCGGAATCCGGTCGGCGTGGATGAAACGACGGAAATTGAGACGGAAGGTCTGCAGGCATATGGCTATGACCGCTATCAGCTGGAATGTTGGGTCCGGAGAGAGTATCCGGATGCACTGATTGTCCGGCTCCCGGGCCTTTTCGGGAAGGGGATCAAGAAGAATTTTATCTATGATTACATCCATGTCGTTCCGTTCATGCTGAAGGAGAACAAATTCGAGGAGCTTGCGGGAAGGGAGCCGGGGCTTCGGAAGGTTTACGCGCGGCAGGACAATGGATTTTACCGCCTGCAGGCATCGGAAGAGGAAAAGCGGGAGCTGAAGAGAACATTCCAAGGCCTCGGCTTTACGGCGCTGAACTTCACAGACAGCAGGAGCCACTATCAGTTCTATGATCTGTCAAGGCTCTGGGCGGACATTCAGACGGCACTGGAGCTGGACCTTCGTCTCTGGCATCCGGCAACAGAGCCGGTGACGGCGGGAGAGGTGTACCGGTATCTGACCGGACGGGATTTCTGCAATGAGCTTGTGGGCACACCGGCGGCCTACGATTACCGGACGGTACACGACCGGCAGTTCGGCGGGAGCAATGGATATATCATGGACAAGGAGAACGTTCTGTGGGCAATCCGGACGTTTGTGGAACAAGAAGTCAGATGAGTCAGGACAACTGTTTTCGGATTTGCGGCAGCAGAAATCCGGAACAGGGAATATCTCGAAAAAAATAAAGGATAAATAAAAGATGCAGCAGAACAAAAGACCGGACGGAAAGAAGATCGCGATTGTCATACTCCTTTTGGCAGCGGTGCTTTTTTTGTTCCGGCTGAATGTGACAAAGTCGTTTTTTCACGGATATTTTACAGATGCAAGACCGTATGAGAATGTAGGAGCAGATTCCATTCTTGGGACCTATGATCTTTCCAATGGGGCGTATTCCCTGGAATTCACGCCAGGAGAGGAGCATTTTGCGGGGGTCGTTTTGTATCTGGAGAATCAGCCGGAAAGCAATACGGGGAGCCTTACGCTTCAGGTAAAAGACGCCGGAGGCACTCTTGTAAGCTCTGCAGAGGCAGACCTTGCTGAGGTAAAAAATGAGCATGCCTACAAGGTTCAGATGAAGGGAAAGCTTCGAAAGGGGGAGACGTACCGGCTGGAGATTGCCGCGAAGGACTGCGGAACGGTGCCGTCTCTGATTCTGGTGGATTCTGCTTTCCGGATGGAGGAGAGCATCGGAGACAGTCTTCTGATCGGTTATGCGTATGCAAAGCCGGATTTTTCGGATTCGGAGCGGCTTCTGATCACCCTGTTTGTTCTGGGCGGAATGCTGATTTTCGTTTCCTTTCTTGACGGAAGCGACAGGAAAGAAACAGGGAAACAGAGGATTCCCGCCAGGGTGAAGGCAGAAGGACGACAGCCAAGAGCTATCCGGGGCAACACTCCGAGTGCCCTGCGAAGAGGAGGGATCCTCCTGATTCTGATGACGGCACTTGCCTGGAATTACAGCTTCAACTCTCTGGATGTGAACAATGATTCTTTTGAAGCTTTTCAGGCAGATAGTGAGAGACTGGTGACACAGGCAATCGAAGCGGTCCGGGAGGGAGTCCCCAATCCGTCCGGAACCGGACTGATCAAGCTGGATACCCTGCAGGGAACGGAAGGATCGGAGACGGATTATCCTACGGACGATGACTGGCTGGACGGATACCATCGGACGGATCCGGCCATCCGGCTCCGGGCATCGGCTTATACAGAGCAGTATGCCGTTCCGGGAAATTTTATCCGGTTTGCAGATGGGGAGACGAGTCAGATCCTTGCGGTCGTGGAAGACGAAAATGAAGACTGGATGACGGTGGTACTGGACATCGATAGCCCGCTGGATGAAGAGAGACTGGGAAGCCTTACCGGGGCATCCGTTCTGGATGCGGAAGGAAATCCTGCTCCGGAGAAGGTGGCAGAGGCTTACGGAAGCCAGTATGGACTGCAGGGAAAGGTTTTCCAGCACCTGGCAAATGTAGATCTGGATCTTCTGCGCACCTGGTGTGCGCTGGCAGCGGGTGGCGTCCTTCTTCTGGTGGCCCTGCTTGTCTGCAAAACCTGCGGCAGGCTGATGGGCATGATCTTCTATGCGGTTTTTCTGCTCTCTCCATGGGTCGTGAACTTTGCCAACAACCTGTACTGGGTGGAATTCACCTGGTTTCTTCCGATGGCAGCAGGACTTTTCTGTCTGTGGAAGCTGGATTGCAGGAGGTGTCGGATTCTTTCTTATGTCATCGTAGTTCTCACAGTGATGATCAAGTGCCTGTGTGGCTATGAGTACATTACAACGGTGATGCTGGGGGTCATTGCCTTCCCGGCGGCGGAGTTTTTCACCGCACTGGCGAAAAGAGACCGGGAAAGGGCGGGACTTTTGTTTCGCACCATTTTCCTGCTGGGGGTGTCGGCACTTTTGGGCTTTGCGGCGGCCATTTGCATTCATGCGCCGGTAAAATCCGGCGGAAGCCTCACAGAGGGAATCCGTCTGATCATTCAGGAGGATGTCCTTCGCAGAACCTACGGGGCGGATCTCAATGCGTTTGAAAATCTTCCGGATTTTGAGCAGTATGCGCTGACGGCATCGGCGTGGGAGACACTCTGTAAGTATTTCCATTTCAAGACGGAGGTCATTACCGGCATTGGCGGGAATCTGTTCCCGCTCCTTTGCCTGATTCCCCTGGTGTTGCTTGTCGTGGATGCACGCAGGAAGGTACTGGAGGTACATGAGGCTGCATGGTATGCCGTGTTCTTTCTGACATCGGTCAGCTGGTTCGTGCTGGCCAAATCGCATTCCTGCGTGCACACGCATATGAATTTTGTTCTGTGGTATTTCGGATTCGTACAGAGCTGCTTTTATATCATCTTGCGGCATTTGATTCAGCGGCTGCGGGGACAGGATCCTAACAGGAGTGACAGGGCATCATGAAACTTTCCATTTCCAATATTGCATGGACAGAGGAACAGGATGAGACGGTCTACGGACGGATGCGGGAATGCGGCTTCGAAGGACTGGAGATCGCTCCGACCAGAATTTTTCCGGAGAACCCTTATGAACACCGGCAGGAGGCTGCAGAGTGGGCGCATGGGCTGAGAAGAGCATACGGTTTTTCGGTGCCGTCCATGCAGTCCATCTGGTACGGAAGACCGGAGAAGCTGTTCGGCACGAAGGAAGAACGGAAGGCTCTTGCGGAATATACGAAGAAGGCAATTGATTTTGCGGAGGCGGTCGGATGCCGCAATCTGGTCTTCGGATGCCCGCGAAACCGCTGTCTTCCAGAAAAAAGAGAAACACAGGCCGGTGACAGGATAGAAAATGGAAACAAAACGACGGATGTGGAGGGATGGAACAACAAGAGGGAAGGGGAGCAGGAATCCGAATGGATGGAAACTGCGTCCCGATTTTTCCGTGAACTTGGAGAGTACGCGCTGGCGCACGGAACTGTGATCGGAATGGAAGCCAATCCGCCGATGTACCATACGAACTTTATCAATACAACAAAGGAAGCACTGGAGCTGGTGAAGCGTGTGGATTCCAGGGGCTTTCTTTTAAATCTGGATGTCGGCACGATGCTCGCCTGCGGAGAAGACTGCACGGAGCTGCAGGGGAGCGTTCGCCTTATTAATCATGTCCACATCAGTGAGCCTGGGCTGAAGCCGGTTCAGAAGCGTGCACTTCACCAGGAGCTGAAGAAAATTCTGCGGGAAGAGCATTATGACGGTTTTGTTTCCATAGAAATGGGGAAAACCGAAGACGGATCGCTTAGGGCCCTGAAGGATGCCATGGCTTATGTGCAATTTTTGTTCCGGCATGATGGAACCGGAACGAAACAAACAGACAGCGGCCAGGCAGAAGGAAAGTAGATGAGAGATGCGGTGTTGGCGGAAAAATTGCACAGTGTTCTTGTGAGACTGATCGGTCTGGGTACCTTTCTCCTTTTCACGATGGTTCTGCTGGTAAACCTCGGAGCTGATTTCACGGAATTTACATGGAAAAAGAATTTTCTGCTCCCAAATATCGTTTTGATTGTGGCGGCAGGCGTTGCCTGGTATGCAGTTGTGCGAGTGGGAAGGGGAAGCGGTTCTGATTCTGCAGAAAATTCAGCAATGGATACAGCCATTTCCAAACCTTCACGGGTCTGGCCGATTGCACTGTGCACGGTTCTTTTGTTTTTCCTGCAGCTCTGGATTTGTTACAGCATTTTTTTTGAAACCGGATGGGATCCGGCGGCGGTGACCGCTGAAGTCCGGAATATCATTGAAAACCGGGGGATTAACTGGCAGTGGTATTTTCAAGCATATCCGAACAATCTGACTCTTGCACAGGCCGAATATTGGATTCTGAGAGTGGATCATGCCCTCAATCTGTTTTGTGGAGATTATGAGCTTATGGCGGTAGCTGCGGTCAACTGTGGGCTGTCCTCCATGAGCTGTATGCTGGTATATTTCCTTGCCAGGCGACTTTTTCAGGGTGATGCGCGGCTTCCCTGGATGCTGTGGGGACTGTCAGTCCTTCTGATTGGATTGTCTCCGTGGATGGTCGTTGCGTATACGGATTCCATGGGACTGATTTTTCCGGTTCTTTGTCTTTTCCTGTATCTGCATCTGATTCATGTGAAAGCTTCATGGGGAAAATTTTTCGGATGGCCTTTTCTTCTGATTCTGGGATACTGCGGTTACCGGATCAAGCCACAGGCAATGATCATGCTGATTGCTATTGGAATAGCGGAATTACTGAGAAATCTGCGTGTCCATGCTGTGGGAAAGACAGAGAAAAGAAAGAAACTTTTTGGAGTTTTGATTGTCTTGATGATTTTCGGCATCGCGGTTATGGAAATTCGCAGAGAACAGAATGATTGGCGGGATTCGCGGGGCTTTGTTGCAGACAATGAGAAGAGTATGGATCCTCTTCATTACCTGAATATGGGGCTGAATACGGAACAGGACGGTGCTTTTCTGCAGTCTGATCTGGATCGGTCGGCAAAATTCGACACCAGGGCGGAGCGGGACCGGTATAATCTGCAGAGCGCAAGAAATCGTATTCGTGCTATGGGACCGGTCGGACTGCTGAAACATCTGGCAAGGAAGATGATGGTGGTTTATGCAGATGGAACCTTTGCCTGGGGATGCGAGCCGGACTTCTGGCAGACCAAATTGCCGGAACCGAATGGAATCACTGCGCGTTTTCTGAGGGAATTTTATTATGAAGATGGCGTATATTATCGTTTGTTTGAAACCATGGAACAGGCGTTGTGGATTTTCATTCTGGTCGGCTGCTGGATTTCCTCCTTTCAATTTATGAAGGACAGCAGAAAACGGAATGTGCACCAT
>ERZ808246.2229-NODE-2229-length-12432-cov-4.628101_pt1 | contig 12432 bp, 8 predicted proteins | sample MGYA00521083_ERZ808246 | MGnify/ENA primary metagenome ERZ808246 (study PRJEB31516, sample SAMN03275577) | gut metagenome | biome: mammalia-associated habitat; material: feces | host: Papio cynocephalus | place: Kenya | collected 2012-07-07 ...
TATGTCTTTTTCTTGTACTTTTGGCTCTTTTTTACTTTTCAGATACACCCTAGGAAACGATCTGTTTTCTGCAAATCTCCAACACAGCATTTCCCGGCTGCGGCTTTGCGTAGTAGTAGCCTTGTATCATGTCCACGTTCCACTGGGCAAGCAGATCCGCTTCCTGCGCAGTTTCAATGCCCTCCGAAACGATTTGATAGCCAATATTGTGCAGCGTATCCACCATGCTGTGATAGAAAGCCGAGGAAATCTCGTTTTTGCAGATGCCCTGAAGCAGAGAGCGGTCCATTTTAATCACACGGAACGGTAGGCGGAGAATGCTGCTCAAGTTTGCATAGCCTGAACCAAAATCATCCAGACAAAGCTGGATACCAGCTTGCTGCAATATCTGAATGCAGTGCTTCAGTTCTCTGGTGTACTCCGTAGCATCGCTTTCGGTCACCTCAAACTGAAACTTTTCAAGAGGCAGTCCATAGGAGCGGATAATGTCGATCAACTGCTCACAGTAGCCTTCTTTGGTGAGTTCCGCAGGGGAAAGGTTGACTTTTACATTCTGAATATCGGCCAGTTCAGCAGGATGCTTCTGTAAAAAGCGGCAGATTTTGTGCAGCTGTTGCGGCATCAGCGTGAAGATTTGTCCGCTTTTGACTGCCAACCGGATAAACAATTCTGGATTGATCCAACCGAGTTCCGGGTGATGCAGACGGCTCAATGCTTCCATCCCAATAAATTTCTGTTCAGGGATCGACCAAATCAACTGATACCAGACTTCAAAGCGGTCGTTTTCGATGGCATCTGTCAGGTATTGCTCGACATTTTGCTCATAACGGAATTTTTCTCGTTGTTGAGGAGTATCCTGAATGGTCTGCACCATATTCTGCAAAGATGCATGACTCAAAAGAAAAGAAACGTAGCTCATCATCTCCGCAATGTTTCCATGACAGACCGTTTCCAGATGTTCTATACTGGCCAGCACGACGGGGCAGTGCAGAGTGTGACCGGAAAAATCAATCTCTTGTGAGAACAATGCCGTTGCATTCTGGATGACCTGTTGATGTTCCTCAGCTGTATCGCTGAGAATCGCATATTTGTTGGAACGCACCCGAAATACTTTGTGTCCCGGTGCAATCGTCCAGAGCTTTTCCGCTACCTGTTGGCTGACCTCGGCATCCGCTCCGTAAAGGGCACGGATACGCTCCAGAGAACTGAGTTTGACAACGAGGAGGAAGGTTGGCTTTTTACCAGAAAAACGCTCCCAGATGCAATAGTTAAAATAGTCTGCATTGAATATATGGGTCGTAAAATCGAGGTACGCATAAGGGCTTTGCATCGTAAAATACAGAACCGCCATCGCAAGAGCTGCTGCAAAACCAACGGCAAGCCGGGTACGGAGAACATTCTGCAGCAGCATCCCGCCCATCAGGATCAAGCATACTTCCGCCAGTGCAAGACGATGGCCTCGCCTTGCAGTCAATTTCCGGCAGAGCAAAATGCAAAAGTCTGCCAGATAACATCCGAGAAGCCCCCAGACAAAGAATGTATACCATTTTCCGACATGAAGCAGACCATCTTGTCCGGGATAGGAAATCAGTTCTGTCAATGGATTGCTGAGCACGACCAGACTACCGGCTGCAAAAAGGAGCGTCCCGATTTTGACACAGAGATGCTGCGGATCACGAGCGATTTGAAGGTTCATCCGAAGCAGAAGGTATGGCATTGCAAGCTGCGTGAGATATGTGAGTACCGCCAGCCCCTGCGTCAAGGGGGCTGCAACACGGCCTGCTGTGATTTGTGCTGTCAGCCCAATGCCGCCGACACAAATGAGCAGCGATGTACAAAGCATGAGCAAAAACAGCTGGGTACGTCGGTCATACAGTTTGCGCTGCCGGCAAAAATGGAACAGTTCCAACACCAGAAGTGCTGCACCGGCCCACGCATAATAGGCTGGAAATGCCATGAAAAATTACCCCTTTCGAGTGTTCAGTTTGATTATAGCAACTCCCAAAAACTTTGTCCAGAGATTCACAATCTTGCAGTGCTGTGTTATAATAAATCATATTTGGGAGAAATGAGGGATTTTATGCGCGTTGCAATCGTAGAGGATATGGACGAGAACATCGCGATTTTGCAGACGTATCTTGACCGCTATGCGGCAGAGCATCACACAACGGTCCAGTATTCCAGTTTTAAGGATGGCATGGATTTTGTAAAGGGATGCCACCCGGTATGGGATCTGATCCTGCTGGACATTGAAATGCCGCTTCTGAACGGCATGGACACCGCACGGCAGATTCGGAAGGCTGATCCGGATGTGCTGATCATTTTCATCACAGCTCTGACCCAGTATGCGATCGAGGGCTACTCTGTCCGTGCTCTGGATTATGTGTTGAAACCGGTTCAGTACTATGCGTTTGCTGCAAAACTGGATCAGGTGTGTGAAATTCTTTCTGCGCGGCAGCAGAAGCCGATTTTTGTCAGAAGCCGGGAGGGACAGTTCAAACTTTTGCCGGAACAGATTTTCTATGTGGAAGTGCAGGACCATACCCTCTGCTATCGCACAAAACAGCAGCTGCTCCATACCACCGGAACGCAGTCGCTGGGAAAGCTGGCACAAGAATTAGCAGATTCCGGCTTTGCGCGGTGTCATCAGGCATATCTTGTCAATCTGCATTATGTGACCCGCTATGATCGGAATACGGTTTTTCTGGGAGAAGAGCCTTTGCCCATGAGCCGTACTTACTATAAAAATTTTGTTCAGTCACTTTTGGACTACTGTGCCGGGGAGGGAAATTTGTAATGCTCTCCAGAATTTTTTCGCCCGGTCTGCTGCAATGCTATCTTTGTGTGGCTGCGCTCTTTATGAAGCCGCTGCCCAAGCGCAAAAACTTTCCTGCCCGATTGGGCATCTCCGCTGTTCTCTGCCTTTTGTGTGCAGTGCCGCTGTCGGCATTCCATAGCTGGGCATCTGCTGCGGCACGGCAGCTTCCTGCGGGAACAGAGACTGTCATCGCGGCTGCTTCCGGTGTGGAGATGCTGCTGTATCTTCTGGTCGTTACCGCGTTCTTTGCGGTCTGCTGCGACATCAGTTGGCTGCGTGCTGCTTACTGCGCAGCCTGTGCATATCTGACACAAGACCTTGCCTATACCATTTTTGTGTTTTTTTACCCGGCCTCTGCACATCGCGGCAGAGTGACCAGAATTCCGGAAAACTTCTGGCTGGAACTTTTGATTCTTGCCCTTTATGCTCTGCTGTTTTATCGGCTGATTGCAAAACGTATTCTGGTCAAAGAGGAAGAAGCGAAAAGCTGCCGGGCTGCATTGGGATATATGATCGCCGTGTTGTTTATTGGCCGCACCCTTGGCACATTGGCAAGTGTGGGATTCAACAGTGCCGAAACCGAACTGTTCCGCATTATGCTGCTATATGATATGCTGCTGTCAGCCTCGCTTCTGATTGCACAGGTTCTGATCTTCCGCCAGAGCCGCTACCGCCGGGAACTGGCCATGGAAAGCCAGCTGCGGCAGCAGCAATATCAACAGTTTGTGCTGTTTCAGGAATCGGTAGAAACCATCCGTCATAAATGCCATGACCTGAAGCACATGATCGCCGCTTTGCAGCAGGAGGGCGGCACCGTGCAGAGCCAGCAGCTTTTGCAGGAAATGCGGACAGCGGTGACCCGGTATGATACCTCCATCAACACCGGAAATAATACGCTGGATGCCCTGCTCAGCAAAACATGGAACAGCTGTGAGCAGCGCGGCATTCAATGGACTTGCATGGCGGACGGCAAGGCTCTGGAATTTATGGATGCCTTCGATCTTTACATCCTGCTGGGCAATGCTCTGGATAACGCTGTGGAATGCCTGACCGCAATCCCGGAGATGGAAAAGCGGTTCCTTTCTATCAACATCCGCCGCAAAGGGGGACTTGCGCTGCTCTGTTTGCGCAATTACTGCGACCATGCGCTCAGCTTTGAACAGGGGCTTCCGGTCACGACCAAAGCAGAAAAGGCAGAGCATGGATACGGAACCCGAAGCATCCGTGAAATTGCGGAAAAATACAATGGACAGATGTCTGTAAAAATGGAGCAGAACATCTTTACACTGAATATCCTGCTGCCCATTCCTCAATAATACCGATGACCCGGAGCCATGTGCGGAACAGCTCCGGGTCATCTTTGTGTGGGAAATATATGAGGGATTGCTATGAGGATGTTTCAGTTTGCTTCGTGCAGAATGCCGACCAGAAGATAGCGGCCATTTGCAGCTCCGTTGGAGCGGCAGGTGGATAACGTAATAAATCGTGCTTCCGGGGAAAGGTCGGGTGCTTCAAAATACTGTGAATGGCTGCGCAGATAATCGCAGAATGCTTCGATGCTGCCGCTTTGCGTCAGGCTGGGGTCATACAGCATGGTGTTATACGCATCTGCCTGCAAAAATGCGAAAAATGTGATGCCGTGCCATGCGCCATTGTAATAGAGCGAACCGGTGCGGTGTGCATCAAAAAAGCTGCGGTCACGATATTCGTCCAGCTGGCCGAACATCGTGCCTTTTGCCATGTGATGCCCATAAAGGATGCTGTTTGGGCTGGAAAAATCGGGCGCATTGCGGTAGTCCAGAAAGATACTGCCGGAGAGGGAGTAATCCCCGGCGGCATCGGTATTGACATACCGATTGTTGTCTTCACCCTGCACAACCGGGTAGTTGATCTGGGTGTCATCGACCTGAAGCCATGCGACAACATCCGGGTTCAGCGCACGCAGTTCGGCCAGCCCATCTTCTCCGCTGACTTCCTCTTTGGCGGGGCGGTAGACCGTATAAACTGCGGCATCCGCTCCCTGATAGATGTTTTGATTGTCCCACAGAGCATACGCACCAAAACCGGCTGCGGCCAGCACAAACAGAACGATGAGAACATCCAGAATGGTGTCCAGCAGTTGAAGTACAAAGTGCATCAGTGGTTCCGCTTCTTCATGCGGGCTTTTGCAGCCATCGGCAGGATCAGTGCCAGAGTGGGCAGAACGATGAGCAGCAAGAAGGGCAGATTCTTCAGCACCAGACCGGTGACAGGCACATCGCCGTAAGTATTGGTAAATTCAACCTCGTTTTCATTTTCGCCAACCAGATTGCTGGAGCCGACATTTGCGGTGGACAGTGCGTTTGCTTCGGCGGTGGTGTTGTCGGCGACGGTCTGAGCACCGTTTTCAATAACGCTCACGCTGGGGGTATAGCCATCTGCGGCTGCTTCTTCGGTGACGACATAGCGGGTGCCAACGGGCAGTTCATCAAAGACAAGGCTCTCGCCATCGTGCAGATAGAAGGTGGTTTCTTCCCCGATGTTGCAGGTGACATCCTCGCTGCCGATCTTACCGATGTAAGAGGTAACGTTATCGCTCTCAGTGCCGGACGGGATAAAGGTGATGGTGAACGCAAAGTCCTTGGTCTTATCGGCCAGATTGCCCTCGGTGTTCTTGGTGATGGTCAGACTGCCGTTCTTGCGGTAGGTGTTGGTAAAGGACAAATCGTCCTGCTTACCATTGTCGGCTTCCACAGTAATGTTTTGAACGGCCAGATTACCAGTGCTGTCATTGGCAACATAGACCGTCATGGTATAGCTGGTGTTGTCGTAGGTGATGCCGTCTGCATTGCCAGCGGTTTCCGTTACGGTGTACTCATAAGTGCCTGCGTGAGGGAAGGTGCCGAAGGTCATTTGAGCATCCTTGTTCAGCGTGTAGATACCTTCGGTGGAAAGCGTTCCCTTGTCATCTGCACTGCTGTAAAAAATACTGTTGATGGTCACAGCCGGTGCATCTGCGGTGACGGCAGCTGCTTCAAAAGAAAACTCTGCGTCAGGGACGTCCAGACCTTCGGCCATCACAAAGTGCTTGGTGACCTGCTGCTCGGTGAGCAAAGTTGCAGCATCGTCTGCAAAGGCGGACAGGCCAAAACTTGCAGCCAGCAGACCGGTCAGGGTCAGAGCTGCGATCATTTTCTTCATCAGTTTCATTGTTTACCCTCTCTTTTCTTTCATCATTTTGTATGGTTAAAACCCTCTGCGGCGCAGAAGAGTAATAACAGTACCTTTGATCTCGCTTTTGGTCACAAGGCCGTAAATGCGGCTGTCCTCGGCATTGGTGCGGTGGTCGGCCAGTACAAAATATTCGCCAGACTTCAGTGTGACCGGGTAGCGGATGCCCTCTTCATAGGGCAGGGTGCTGGTGGTGATATCCGCTTCCTTTTGGAGGTAGCCGTTGAGGAATAATCCTTCTTCGGTAACTTCTACCGTATCGCCCGGAACGGCTACGATGCGGCGGATCTGGGTCTTGCCGTTTACAGACAAAACTACAAGTTCTCGTTCCAGATGTTCCTGTTCCAATCGGTCAAACAACACGAGGTCACCGTCTTTGCAGGCGGGAGACATGGCGTTGTCGGTACAGCGCACCAGCCCGAACACCCACAGCAGCATGATGGCCAGCACAAGGCCGACCAACGCCAGCTTCAGGGTGAGAAAGAACAGGTCTTCTTTCCACTGCGGTTTCATCGGCTGTCACGCTTTCTGCGGCGGAGCAGTGCCGTTCCGGTCAGTGGCAATGCCAGCAGCAAGGCTGCAAACAGTGGCTTTGCACCGCCCGGCAGGTGCAGCCCGGTGTAGGGCGGCTCACCGGTAATCTCAACTGTCGTTCCGGTCTCAAGGTCGCCGCAGGAAAGGTGGTTGATGACCTTATCGCCGACCTGTCCATAAGGCAGCTCCATCGTCAGGTCGATTTTAAGCGTCTGCTGGCTCGGCAGCAGGCCAACGGCAGCAATCGCTACCGGGGCAAAATCATCCTCCGGCAGAGTTACATGGCCAGCTGCGTCTACTGTCAGTTCTTCCCAGACAAGGCCGCTTTCAAAATCTTCAAACGTATAATCCGCACTGGTCTTTCCACGCTCGGATTTTGCGGTGGTGTAGTAGATTTTGATGTCGTTCAGCAAGCCGGGAGTCTGAACCGTCAGGCTGGTAACCAGACAATCTCCATTGAAGTAGGAACCCGCTTCATCTCTATTGTAGGGCAGGCTGTCCACCGCGATCATGTTCATGGTGTTGGCGGCATTGTTGCCGATGTTCAGAGTAAACTGGATCGGCTGACCCTGCTCAACAATGGGAGTTGTGGTCGTTTTGGAAAGGCTGACGGCATTATTTTTACTGACCTGAATGCTCATTTCCGCCAGATTTCCATTCCCGGCTGTAAAATCACGCTTTTGTTCGGCACTGCCCCAGATGATTGCCTTGTTCAGAAGCTGGTCGTTGTTTTTAACATCGGTGTCTTCGTTTTTTGGGGTGCCGATTTTGCAGGAGTAGTAGATGGAATCAAAAACGGTTTCTTCTTCGTTGGTGACGGTCACATCTTCCAGCGTCCAGCGCAGCGTGGTGGTGCCATCGCCATTTTCCGTGATGTCTGGATCCATGGCAATGCCGCCAAAAATCGTTCCCTGCTGGCCTTCGGCTTTCTGCTGGTAGGTTCCGCCCCAGTAGGCAGAACCCGGAATGTAGGTCAGCCCCTGCGGAAGGGTATCTTCAATGTACAAATCGGTGATAATCTGTACACCCTCGGTGTTGGATTCACCAGCGGTGCGCAGAACGGAAAGGTGCAGAGCGTAATCTGCAACGCGCTGGTTGGCATCCATATCATAGGAGAGCTTATCTGCACCGTTGTTGTTGGTCTGCATCGTCTTTTTTGTGATGTGAGTCGCATAAGGCACGACAAGGCAGGAATCGCCGTGGCTCGTGCCTGCGGTGCCGTCTGTATAACCGTTCTCGTTATATTCAGACTTGATATAGCTGGAAAGGCCGCTGTCCTTTTCTGCATTGTTCACCCAGAAGGCATCCGGATAATCCGCATAGGAGTGCTGCTCACCGTCCGCCCGGCTGGGAAAGGCAGTTTGCATATATTCAGCATACTGTTTATCGGTCAATTCCGCAGGTTCTACACCAAAATATTCGGCGGCAGCGGTCTGCACATTGGCTTTGTTCCACGCCTGTGCCGAGTGCGTTACCATATAAACGCAGTTTGCCTGTGCGGTATCCGCCACATGGCCTTGCAGCGAGAAGTAGCAGTTGGTGGATTGCGGGGATGCTACGCCGCGTGCTTCCCACAGAACTGCCACACAGGTATACCCGGCGGCTTTCAACGCTTCCAAAGAGGTGAAGAAAATCAGATCATCGGCGGTGGCGTTGATCATTTCGCTGTCGTAACCAATATCTCCCGGATCCATACCAGCATGATTCCAGCCAGAGCCATCCGGTTTTGCGCCATAGAGGAAGGTTTGGGTCATGTTTTCCAGACCGGCACTGCTGCCGGGCAGGATGCCTTCAATTTCAAAGAAGGCATCATCGAACTTGACCAGATCGTCGTACGCTGTGCCGGTGTTCATGCCTTCTGCTGTGTTGTGCTTCAGCATAGCCTGAATGCCCAGCTGTCCTCCAGCCACGATCCAGTCCTTGCCGTCCTCGTAGCTACCATCGGTCAGCGCGCTGCCGTAACTGACCTCGCCATATTTCTGGTAGGTCACGGAATGGTCGATATCGCCGGGCTTTTCCAACTCATAGGGCAGAACGATTTGATCATCTGTTATTTTTTCCTGATCCCAAGCAGTTTGGCCGCCGGCTGAGGTGATGTTTAAGTCACTGTCTGTGATGGTCAGATTGAATGTGCCGGTATCAAATTGATCCACAACGTAAACGTACTTGCCATCTTGGGTGAAGAAGGGCTGCACCACCCACAATTCACCAGCAGAAAAACAGGCGGTTTGGACATCCCAGTAGTTTTTAACGGTGGCAGGGTTGTAATAGACCACCCGGCTTTCGTTGGTATCGGCATCCGTATAGGGCAGCTGGTTCAGGTCAATTTTATAGTTGCTGACCGTGATATTGACCGTGCTTCCGGACTGTTCACCTGTCCAAGTGCCGCCATTCGCACAACTGGAATAAGGGTAGCCATCCAGCTTATTGAATGGTGCACCGCCTGCGGCCAGCTTGTATTTGCCTGTGATCTCACGTTCATCGTATTGATGTTTCGTGTGATCGTTTTTATCGTTGCCTTCCAGACTCCATACCAGCGGAGTATAGGTGTCTGTGGTGTCGTGGATACGCCCATCGTTGCCAAGATATTCGTCAGAAAGATTCAATGTAAAGGTCAGGTCGTTACCATCCGGCAGTTCACAGCCGCGTAGACCGTGTTCAGCATCCTTGCCCATCAGCTGGATCGTGATGCCGATCACGCTGATGCGGCCGTAGACATCTCCTGCATCCTGATTCATGGCGTAGGCATTGCCAGTGGAAAAATCAAAGCTGCTGATGTAAGAGGCGCGGGTATCTCCCGCTTTCAGCTGGATATTGTAGTGCGGAGCAGCTGTTACCGTGATCTCCGGCGGAGTGATGGTTTTGTATTCTGTTTCCAGATGCTCCGTGCAAAGCTGGTCACTTCCGGTCACGGTTCCATTCGGCACATCATTGAAATCCAGCCAATAGGTAAACAGCGGCTGAACAATTTCGTTGTTGTGCATGGCCAGCACACGAAGGGCAATGTTCAATTCCTGATAGCTTTCGCCGATGGCAGAGGGATTGCCCTCACTGGGTTCCCACAGGTAGCTGCCCCGCAGGATCTGGCAGGGATTTCCGTCATAGGTGCCCTTGGTGATTTCGTAGGTGGCTTCTTTTTTAGCAGTAAGCCAGCCCATTGAGCCTTCTTCAAACTGAATCTTGGAGGAATCACCCGGCAGAATAAACTCAAAGCAGAGTGTTCCTGTTTCATATGCGCTGTAAGGAGCATCTGCCCGGACTTTGCTGCGGAACCATGTCGTATAGTTTACAATGTCAAAGCTGCGCACGATATTATTGTTCTCCGTGGCATCGTTGCCCGGCGTGGTGCTGCTTTCGTCCCACGGGCTTGTTCCGGTAGAAATGGCATAGCGGGAGTCGGTGCTGGGGTCACTGACCAATCCTGCATCTGAAATATAGGCGTAGTCGCCATCCAGCTTGCCGCCAATGGTCGATGAAGGTGCAGAATCATTTGGCAAAGAATCATCTGCATCGGGCTCAGCTTGCGAAAGCAGATCGTCTAGTGAGGTCTGTTCTTCGTCAATATCCAGCAAGTCATCCAAGTCGGTTTCCTCGGCAGATTCCACAAAGTCTGTGGTGCCATGTTCCAAATCGTCCGAAATAGACGGATCATCTTCAAAGCCTTCCTCGTCCGACCAGATGTCATCGGCGAAGATATCATCCCAGCTGCTTTCTGAGGAGGAAGCATCCTGTTCATCGGAAGTGCTGAGATCATCGAACCAATCATCATCTGCTACCTCATCCACAATGGAGGCTGCGTCCGATGAAAATTCAAAGGTAGGAAGTGTCTGGATTGCGTTGGCTGGTGCTGCAAATGCGGTCAGTGCCATAAAGGAGCCTGCCAGACACAAACAGATCAATTGTTTTAGCCGCTTCATAGCTTTCCTCTCTTTCCGTGGTATCGTTTTCACACTTGACGGAAAGAAATTAGCACGATAAAATCAGAACAGCAAGAGAAAGTTCGTATCTGGTAGGCTTCACTTCGTAACTGACAATGCCATAGAAAAAAGGACGCAGCCATGTGTGTCCTCAAAAAGTTGTAAGTGATAAAAATTTTTTTGCTTTCTTCCCTAAGATATGGTATTGGTCTGGAAGCTCGACCGCTTTGCCCGAAACCGTTATGATTCAGCACACTATGAGTATCAGTTGGAGCGGAACCATGTTAAGCTGGTATCAGCCACTGAACCGATTTCAGAAGGCCCAGCGGGTATCATGGTCAAGAGTATGCTCACTGGCATGGCTGAATACTATTCGGCAGAACTTTCTGAAAAGGTCGTGCGCGGTATGACTGAGAATGTTCTGAAGGGCAAGTACAACGGCGGTACGATTCCTATTGGCTATACGGTGGATGAGGAAAAGTTCTTCCAAATCGACCCATTGAAAGCTCCTTTTGTGGTGGAAGCCTTTCAGCGGTACAATGACGGTGCAACCATGAAAGAACTGATGAACTGGCTGAACGACAGTGGTGTGACGACCAACCGCAATCAGAAGTTCACCTATAATAGTATCCAGACCCTGCTGACGAACCGCCGCTATATCGGCGAGAACCGTTTCAAAGATATTGTGATGCCGGACAGCATACCGGTTATCATTGAGAAAGAACTGTTCGACAGTGTACAGGATAAAATCGCCAAGAACCGCTGCGCCCCGGCTCGGCACAAAGCGGAGGACGATTATTTGCTGACGACCAAGCTATTCTGTGGAATGTGCGGTGCGATGATGTTCGGCGAGTGCGGAACGAGCCGAAACAAGAATGTCCACCATTATTATAAGTGTGCCAATGCCAAGCGCACCAAGACCTGCAAGAAAAAGACCGTCCGCAAAGAGTGGTTGGAAGATTTGGTGGTCAACGAAACCATGAAGATGATTCGTGACGATGACAGCATCCAGTCCATCGTAGATGCGGTAATGATTCTTCAGGAACAGGAGAACACGGTGCTACCCCTGCTGAAAAAGCAGATGCGCGAGGTGGAGAACGGCATTGAGAATATGCTGAACGCTATCCAAGCAGGTGTGCTGACCAACTCCACCAAGGCGCGCTTGGAAAAGCTGGAAGCCCAGCAGAAAGAACTTGAGGTTCGGATCGCTGAAGAAAAGATTGCTCGGCCACGGTTGAGCGAAAATCAGGTTCGGTTCTGGCTGACCCGGTTCCGCAAGCTCGACCCGAACGTAAAAAGTCACCGGGAAACGCTTATCAATACATTCGTGAACGCTGTTTATCTTTATGATGAAAAAGTTTTGATTACATTCAACTACAAAGACGGCACAAAAACCATCACTTTCGATGAAATCGCCGCCAAAGATGCCCCAGAGGGCAATGGTTCGGATTTGGGTTGCTTCGCTCCACCAAAAACTCCAGTGTCGTAAAGATACTGGAGTTTCTGTTTTATCCGAAACTTTGCAAAGAGACTCTGAGGGTGGATGAAAACAGCATCGGCCGCCACGCTACGTCCCGGCGGCAAAAAAGCCCCAGTGGGGCTTTTTTAGATGCGCAGCTTGCGACATCCACCTGTGCCCACCAAACAAGAAAAATCTGAACCCGCTTTCGATGGGAGAAAAATATAAAGCGCAGTGCCTTTCCGGTTTGCAGAATGGTACTGCGCTCTTTGTTTCAAATAGTCAATAAGCTTATTTCCTTTTTCGCCGTAGAAAATAGATTCGGATTTTCGAGGTTGTATTGAGGCTCCAGTGATAGGATAAAAATCACAGCGGGAACTTCCTGTTTTTCTTTTCCTGCAAGATGAACCTGTTCCGCCTGCACACGACAAACTCTTGCTTTAAGGTGTATCTGAAAAGTAAAAAGTAGCCAAAAGTACAAGGAAAAGACATAA
>ERZ808246.2230-NODE-2230-length-12429-cov-7.507597_pt1 | contig 12429 bp, 10 predicted proteins | sample MGYA00521083_ERZ808246 | MGnify/ENA primary metagenome ERZ808246 (study PRJEB31516, sample SAMN03275577) | gut metagenome | biome: mammalia-associated habitat; material: feces | host: Papio cynocephalus | place: Kenya | collected 2012-07-07 ...
GACGCCGATGGATGCGGACAGCTGGTAGGCGGCGGTGAACAGGCCGAAGAAGATCACCTTGAGATCGTTGCGCAGGTATTTGGTCGCCACCACCAGGAAGGCGGAGCCTGCCACCTGCTCGCCCGCGGTCTGCAGCACGCGTGCGATGATGACGGTCCACAGATTCGCGGTGAAGAGGTAGTTGGCGACGAAGCCGAACAGGGAGCCGATGAACAGGGTCACCAGACCGAAGGTGACGAGTTTGCGCAGCGAGACGAAGTCGCCCAGCGAGCCGTAGATGAAGCACACGATGCCAAGCACGATGCTCGGGAACGCGGTGATGAGGGACGCCTGGTTCGGTGAGCCGACGTCGGCGCCGACCTGCTGGAACACCAGGTTGAATCCTTGCAGGCACAGGGTGCCGAGCACGAAGGTGATGAGCAGCGGGATCAAGGCCCGCACGGCCATCTTGTTGCTGGTGACCGGATCGTCGAACGGATCCTTCGCCGCGACTGCCGTAGTCTCAGTGGTCATGATTGCTCTCTCTTTTCGTTGATGATTGCCGTTGTCTGCCGTGGGACGTCACTTGGCGTTCTTCGCCAGGTTGGTGATGCGGGTCATGAATTCGTCGAGGAACCTCGGCACGTCGACGCCGATGGCGACCTGCATGGTCTTGACGGGGTCGTTGAGCCTGTCGATATCGCCGATGGTGCGGCCGCGGGTGGGTCCTTCCAGGTCGACCTTCATGTTGATCGGCAGGGTGGTGACGAGCGTCGGGTCGACGGCCACGCCCACGGCGAGCGGGTCGTGCAGGCCGCAGCCGCCCAGGTTCGGGGAGGTGGTCTCGTAGGCCTTGATGTAGAAGTCGGTCATGTCGGCAAGGAACGTGCCGGCCTTGGTGCCCAGGTCGCGCCAGCGCTTGGTCTCCTTGTAGGTGAGCAGCGTCTGAAGCGTGACATCGAGGCCGATCATGGTGGTCGGGGCGCCGGAACGGAACAGGTAGTCGGCCGCTTCCGGGTCCTGGGAGATGTTGGCCTCCATGCAGGCGTTGCAGTTGCCCGGCACGGTGAGCGCGCCGCCCATGAGCACGATGCCGCCGATCTCGTCCTTGATCTCCGGGGCCTTCTTCAGGGCGGCCTGGATGTTGGTCATCGGGCCGGTCGGCACGTAGATGAGGTCCTTGCCGTAGGTCTTCACCGCGTCGATGATGAAGTCGACCGCGGGTTCGCTTTCCACGGATCGGTTGGAGTCGGGGATGCTCACATCGCCGATGCCGTTCTCGCCGTGGATGAAGGCCGATACCGGCAGTACGGAGAAGGAGTCGGTGGTGCTGGAGTGCGGCAGGCCTTGGTAGACCTTGACTTCCGGGTGCCCGAGCAGGTCGGTGACGGCGAGGGCGTTGCGCACGCCCTGCTCCACGAGCACGTTGCCGTAGGTTCCGGTGATGCCGATGAGTTCGGCTTCGGGGCTGCCCAGCGCGTATGAGATCGCCAGCGCGTCGTCAACACCGGTGTCGAGATCGAGGATGAGCTTCTTCATATGTTCCGCCTTTCAACATTGATGGCTTCGAGTCACGCCGTTCCCCGCTTTCGGGAAATTCCTTGTGACATACCAAGTATGATAAAACGTTTTATCAATGTTTCAAAATACACAGCGTGTCGCTCGGCATCGTACGAAAAAGAAACGGACAGGCTGCGAAACGGCAGAGTCGGCAAGGAGCCTGGAAGCCGGCACCGACCCGGCCCGAACCCTACATGCCTTCGCCGTTCACAGCCCACGCACGGTGGATCGCGAGACCAGGTGCGGGAGGATCCTGCTCATCCGCGCCTCCGCCTTCGGGTGCGCGAACCGTTCCCTCAGCACGGACCAGCATTCCGCCGCCAGCGCGTCCACGTTCTGCGAGACGGTGGTCAGGTCGTTGAGCAGGCCGAATCGGGGCAGCACGTCGTCATATCCCACGATCGAGATGTCCTCGGGCACGCGAAGCCCGCGCTCCTCCACACGTCTGCGCAGCCCCATGGCCATAAGATCGTTCGCGCAGAACACGGCCCGCACCCCGGCGTCCAGCAGCCGGTCGGCGGCGGCGTATCCGCTTGAATACCGGTAGTCGCCCATCACGATGCAGTCGTCGTCAAGCGGCACGCCGGCCTTGGCCAGCGCGTCGGCGAATCCCTGGAGGCGCTGATCGGACATGCCGTCCGGCCTCTTCACGCACACGCAGCCTATGCGCCCGCGCTCCTCCGGCGCCACGCTTTTCAGCGAGGCGAGCAGCACTTCGGCGGCCAGCCTGCCGCCTTCCTCGTTGTCCACGCCCACACCGTCGCAATAGCCGGAATCCACCAGGCGATCCACGAACACCACCGGGCACGGGCATTCCTCCACGTCGCGGCGCAACGCGTCCTCCCGCGCGCAGGATTCCAGGGCCGGCACCAGGAACAGGCCGTCGACGCCTCGGGCCGCCACGCCGGAGATCAGCGAATGCTCGCGTTCGCGCGAATCGTCGCTGTTGGCCACGATCACCGAATACCCGTCGCGTATGGCCACATCCTCCAAGGCCTTGAACAGCGATGAGAAGAACATGTTCTCGATGTCCGGGACCACCAGTCCCACCATGTTCGAACGTTTGGTGACCAATGCCCTGGCCGTCTGGTTCGGCCGATAATGCATGGATGCGGCGACCTTCTCGATCTGCCTGCGCCGTTCGTCGGAAATGCGCACCGGCCTGCCGTTGAGCACCAGCGAGACCGTCGCCGGCGATACGCCGACGGCCGCCGCCACGTCCTTCAGCGTGACCCTTGCCCCCATGGGTTCTTCCCTCCTCGCATCGTTCGTTCCGCGCGCCAACATGCCAGTGGTCATCGTCGCCCACGACCGTGTTGACACAATGCTTCGTTCCGTCACCAGCATACCGCTGATAAAACGATTGACTTGCCGGCGCGCCCCGCGCACGCGCCTTCGACGCGCCTTCCTTCCGGCATGCGAAGGGGTGCGGTCCGGGCTTCCACCCCGATCGCACCCCTTTGACGCGGCATGCCCCGCCATGCAGCCGGCGGGACCGCTCCCCGTCAGTTCTTCGGCAGATTCATGAACCCGAGATCCTTCAGATAGTTGTGCCCGGCGGTGATGTCGTACTGGATCAGCTTGTAGTCCTCGACCAGCTGCTTGGTCTCCTTGTCGAAATCGCTTGCGGCCATCGGCCTGCCCGAGGCGTCCAGGTACAGGCTCTGGCCTTCGGGGATGCGCTGCCAGCCTTGGATCTGGTTGACCACCGGCGGTTCCATGGCGGAGATCTTCTGATGCATCCGCGTCAGGAAGGCGATGAACGGCGAGACCTTGGCGTCCATATGCTCGGCGGCCTGGGCCATGAAGAAGTTCGGCGAGGTGTACTTGCTGTTCGAGATCTTCGTGCCCTGGGACGTGGAGGCCTTGTTCGACCAGATGAAGTAGTCGGTCAGGTGCAGGGCGAGCGAATTGTTCGAATCCTCGCTGGCGGTCGAGTAGATGCCGGGCAGGTGGTCGCCGTAGAAGACCACGGTGATGGGCTTGTCGATCTTATCCAGCTGCTTGAGGAACTTCAGGGTCTCCTCGTCGGTGATGGACGCGCCCTTCTGATAGGTCTGGATCGATTCCTGCTCGTTCTTGCCCAACGCGGTGCCGGTAGTGGACTGGGCGGTGAACTCGTTGTTCGGATACCAGTCGTGGTACGGCATGTGGTTCTGCATGGTGATGAGCTGGATGAACTGGCTGGACTTGGTCTTGCGCAGCTCCTCCAGAGTGCTCGTGTAGGCGGCCTTGTCGGAAACATACGGGCTGGTGCCCAGCTTGTCCTGATGGGAGATGATGTCCGGCCCGGTCAGCGTGTAGAAGTGGGAGAACCCGAACTTCTTGTAGTTGGTGGCGCGCGAGTACATCGAGGATTCATACGGATGCACGCCGATCGAGTTCTTCGGCGCACCCCACAGCTGGTTGATCGTCGGCGTCCAATGCTGGTTGGGCACCAGCTGCTGGTAGGGACTCGACAGCGAGGAATCGAAGTTGGCCATGCTCATGCCCGTCAGGCCCATGTATTCGAGGTTGGCGGTGCCGCCGCCGTAGCCGGACGAGAGCATGTAGCCGGAGGTGGTTTCCTCCTTGATCTTGCGGATGTTCGGCATGGAGTCCTTGTTCACCTTCAGTCCGGGCACGCGGCTCGGGTCGGAGAAGGATTCGGACAGCACATACACCACGCTCGAATCGTTCAGATTCGCGCTGCGCTTGGCGTTGATGCTCGCCGCGGCCTTCTCGTAGCGCTTGGCGACCTGCTTCATCGTCGCCTCCGAGTAATCGCTCGGCTTGTCCATCACCTTGGGGTTGAGCTGACGAAGGAAGGAGACGACCGGACCGTTGCGCTGCGCGTCGTATACAGAATCCCACATGGAGGATTGGTCGCCCATGGCGAGGTTCAGGTTGTTCGCCCACGATCCCACGGTTCCGGCCTGCATGGCGTACATGCCGAAGAAACCCGCCGGGACGATGACCAGCAGCAGTCGCGCCGCGGCGTTCGCCAGGCGCGTGCGGCTGTCGGCGGCACGGAACATGCGACCGTGGCGCGCGTCGATGCGGTTCAGATAGATGCACAGGCCGAGCAGCACCAGGAATCCCGCCGCGGCGCCGAGGATGATCCATTGCGCGCCGGCGGGCATGAAGCTCATGAGGTTTCCGGCGTCCGCCTTGAGGAAGTTCAGGTCTGAGGGAATCACAGCCTCGTAACGGATGGTGATCTTGAAATGCTCGATGACCGCGATGATGATCGCGAGCGCCAGGTATATCGGCGTCGCGACCCAGAAGCGGTTGGAGATCATCAGCACGATCAGGTAGACGATGCCGCATATCAGAAGGTTCAGCACGGCGACGAAGTTGAGGTCGGTCCACATCTTCGATACGAATCCCCAGCCGATGGTGGGACTGGAAAGCTTGACCCTCGAAGTGACGGTGACACCCAGTTCGAGCACTCCCACGCCTATGGCGTCGAACAGGACGAACAGCACCCCGTACAGCCAGCCGGGGAACGGCCTGCGTGTTTGTTTCTGCGCTTTGTCTACTTCGTGTTCCTGGTTATCCATACGCTCCATACGCTTCTTTTCGTTCGATTCGGACTTTCGGTTACCCGGCGCATCATCTCGTTTTTGCCGCGGGTCGTGGCGGCCGCGGCTCTCTCTGCTTCTTCTCTTCTCGTCTCTTTTGCGCTCTCTCAGCGTAGTGCATGGGCGGGGCTAGCGGCTCCGCCCATGCGATTCGGCCACAGTTCATTCACTGTGGGCGTGGTTCTTCTGGCAGTCCGCGCACAGGCCGAACACCTCTATGGTGTGGCTCTTGATGGCGAACCCGTATTTCTGCGCTATGCCGCGCAGCCAATTCTCCCCCGGCGATTCGATCTCCACCGTGCGGCCGCAGTCGGTGCACACCATGTGGTGGTGGTGCGCGTCGTCCCCGCACAGGCGGAACAGCTGCTGGCCGTCCAGGCGGATCGTGTCCACCGCACCGGACTCGGCAAGGGAGTTCAGCTGGCGGTAGACCGTGGCCAGGCCGATGCGCATGCCGGAATCCTGCAGGCTGCGGTGCAGGTCCTGTGCGGAGATGAATTCGTCACGATTCGCAAGCTGGGCGCGGATCGCGTCCTTCTGTTTGGTCTGCCGTTCTATGTGTTCTACCATCGCGGGCATCACGCCTTGGTTTCGTTCGGGCGCAGGTCGTCCCAGCAGCCGGTTGATTCGAGCGCCTCGACGGTGGCGGCCGTGTCGTCGGTCAGCACCGTGATGTGGCCCATCTTGCGGTCGTGGCGTACTTCGGCCTTGCCGTAGTCGTGCACGTTCCATTCCGGATGCTCGGCGATCAGGGCTCTGGTCGGTTCCACGTGCTGGCCGAGCACGTTGACCATGACCGCCGGGCTCAGCAGCTTCGGCTGTTCCAGCGGCCAGCCGGCGATGCCACGGATATGCGCGTCGAACTGGTCGAAGGAGCATGCCTCGATGGTGTAGTGCCCGGAGTTGTGCGGGCGCGGGGCGAGCTCGTTGACGATCACGTCGTCGTCCTTGGTGATGAACAGCTCGATGGCGAGCGTGCCGGCCAGTTCGAAGCCCTTGGCCAGGCGCAGGGCGAGCTCGTGCGCCTTGCGGGCCACGGTCTCGCTCACTTCGGCGGGGGCGATGGTCATGTGGAGGATGTTGTTGCGATGCTCGTTGCGCACGATGGGGAACGTGACGAATTCCTTGCCGTTGCCGGACACGAGGATGCTCGCCTCGAAGGCGAAGTCCACGAATCCCTCGAGGATGCTCGGCGGGAAGCCGCCGCCACGATCGCCGCGCGCACGGACCTGTTCGAGGTCGGCGTCGGACCTGAGCACGGTCTGCCCGTGGCCGTCGTAGCCGCCGGAACGGGTCTTGAGCACGGCCGGGTAGTGGATCTCGTCCAGCGCGGCGTCGAGCTCGTCGAAGTTGTTGACGGCGCGCCACGGCGCGGTCGCGGTGCCGTGGTCGTTGATGAACTGCTTCTCGTTCACGCGATCCTGCGTGACGCGCAGCAGGTCGGTGCCCTGCGGTGCGGCCGCGATGCCGCGCACCTCGTCGATGGCGTCGGCGTCCACGTTCTCGAACTCGTAGGTGAGCACGTCGGATTTGACGGCGAGATCATGAATGGCGGTCTTGTCGTCGTATTCCGCGGTGATCTGGAAATCCGCCACCTGGGCGGTCGGGCAGTCGGGGGTCGGATCGAGCACGCCGACGCGGAAGCCCATGTAGCGGGCGGATAGCGCCATCATGCGGCCGAGCTGGCCGCCGCCGATGATGCCGATGGTCGAGCCGGGCATCAGGCGTTCGACACGCCCGTTGGTTTCTTCAGACAAGCTGGGCATTGGATTCGGCCACCTTCTCCTTCAGCGATTCACGGTAGTCCTGCAGCGCCTTGGCCAGGCGCTCGTCGGTAGTGGACAGGATGGAGACGGCGAGCAGGCCGGCGTTCGTGGCGCCGGAGTTGCCCACGGCGGTGGTGGCGACAGGGATGCCGCCCGGCATCTGCACAATGGAAAGCAGCGAATCCCAGCCGGACAGTGCGTGGGAGCGCACCGGCACGCCGATGACGGGGAGAGTGGTCTGCGCGGCGATCATGCCCGGGAGGTGGGCCGCGCCGCCGGCGCCGGCGATGATGACCTTGAAGCCGTTGCCGCGTGCGCCATGGGCGAATTCGCCCATCAGTTCCGGCGTGCGGTGAGCGGAGATGACCTGCTTGTGGTACGGGACACCGAACTGGTCGAGGATCTCGCAGGCGTGCTTCATCGTCTCCCAATCGCTGGAAGAGCCCATGACCACGGCAATTTCGGGCGTGCTTTCGCTCATTATCATTTACCTCCGTTTATTGAGAATACGCATTCACTCTACCCTCGCCGTCTGTCATTGTGAACCCCGACGCCCACTGTTCGCCGCGTGTCCTTCCGGACGGCGCATCTCGCCCATTCCGAGGCCGTTCTCACATCATGCCCGCACCATTCGCCCGGCATTCCGACACGGGTATGTGGGGGAAGTTGGGAGCATTTGCGGAATACACGGACGGCGCCAGTCGCACGGCTGTATGATGTGCCCCTTGGAGCGAGGAACATGCCGAAAAGCATCAAGAGAAGGAGAGGACAGATGCGCGAGGGACTGCTGCGAACCATCACGGGACCAGCCGATGTGAAGGCGCTCGATCCCGGCCAGCTGGCCGACCTGTGCGCCGAGATCCGTACCGTTCTGCTCGACTACGGGCACCGCCACGGCGGTCATATCGGCTCCAATCTCGGTCTGGTGGAGGCCACCGTCGCCCTGCATCGCGTCTTCGACTCCCCGCACGACCGCATCGTATTCGACGTATCGCACCAAAGCTACGTGCACAAGATGCTCACCGGGCGCGCCGGCGCCTATCTCGACCCCGACCGCGCCGGGGAGACCACCGGATTCACCAATCCCGAGGAAAGCGAGCATGACCAGTTCGCGCTCGGCCACACCGGCACCTCCATCTCATTGGCGTGCGGTCTGGCCAAGGCCCGCGACGCGGCCGGCGAAGACGGCAACGTCATCGCGGTGATCGGCGACGGGTCGCTCAGCTCGGGCGTGGCGTTCGAGGGTCTGAACAACGCCGCCGAACAGGGCGGCAACCTCATCATCGTGTTCAACGACAACGAAATGTCGATCGCGGAGGACTTCGGCGGCATGTACGGCCCGCTGGCCCGCCTGCGCGCATCGGGCGGGACCGCGCAGCCCAATATCTTCAACGCGTTCGGCCTGGACTACCGGTATGTGGAACACGGCAACGACGTGGACGAGCTCGTCGCCGCGCTGCGCGAGGTGAAGGACATCGATCACCCGGTCGTGGTGCACATCCATACACTCAAGGGCCTTGGCCTGCCTGCCAACGACGACCGCCATGAGGTCGACCATTGCGATCTGTCCGGCAGCGAGCCGCATGCGGGACGCTGCGAGGCATCGCACTGGCAGACGCCGGACGCCGCGCTGGGCAGGCCGGACGATCCTCGCAAACATTACGGCAAGCTCGCCATGGCGGCGTTGGAACGCCGGTTCGCCGCCGAACCGGGCCTGACCGTCATCTCCCCCGCCACTCCGGGGTCCAACGGTATCACCCGCGCCTTCCGCGAACGTGCCGGCGCGCATTACGTGGACACCGGCATCACCGAATCGCATGCGGTGGCGTTCGCCGCCGGCATCGCCCGCGCAGGCGGCACCCCGGTCGTGGCGACCACGGCGTCGTTCTTCCAGCGCGCCTACGACCAGTTCTTCCAAGAGATGGCGCTGAACCGCCAGCCGGTGACGCTGCTGTCGTTCCTCAGCGGCCTGTCCGGCTCGGACAACACGCATTCGGGCGCATACGACATCACCATGTTCGGCAATATCCCGGGACTGATCTGCCTGGCACCCACGAACGGCCATGATCTTCTCGGCATGCTCGCCTGGGCCACCAGCCCGGCACGCCACGATTCCGCGCATCCGGGCCCGGTCATGATCCGTATTCCCGGCGAGACGGTGCTCGCCGCGGACGCGGACGCCGACTACCGTTCACTGAGCGAAAGCCCCGCCGCGCAAGGCGCGGATTGGCTGCGCTGGCATACGGTGAAGTCAGGCCACAGGGTGGCGATCCTGGGCCTGGGCAATACGCTGCCGCTGGCATTGCAGGTCGCCGACTCGCTGCCGTTCGACGCCACCGTGGTCGATCCGAGGCAGTTCGGTTCGCTGGACGAGGACGCGCTGCATGCGCTAATCGATCAGGACCATCGTCTTATCGTCACGCTTGAGGACGGCCAGCTCGAAGGCGGTTGGGGCGAGAAAGTGGCGGCCTATTGCGGCAATCTCCCCATGCCCGCCGGCACGCACCCCCATGTGCTGACCTTCGGTGCCGCCAAGGAGTTCACCGACCGCGTGCCGCTGGCCGAGCTGAACCGTCGCTACGGCCTTACCGTCGAATCGGTCAGTCGCTCGATCCTCGGCTTCCTTGGCGACTGAGCCGGACCGAGCCTGAGAAACAATCCGCCCATCCACTCACACCGTTATTTGCACAATATCCTTTCATCGTGCATCGATGGGCGTCCCTGTCCCATGGCTACCATGGTGCCCATGGGACATTTCATCAGCCGTTGGTTCATCATGACCGTCGCGGTGGCCGTGACGGTGCTGCTGCTTCCGGGCCTGCAGGTCGTCGGGCACCCGCCGGTGCTGGGCATCGCCGCATTCGCCCTGTTCATGGCGTTGATCAACGCCTCCATCAAACCCGTGGCGCATGCGATCGCGCTGCCGTTCTCCGTGCTGAGCCTCGGCATCGTCGCACTCATCATCAACTGGCTGTTCATGCGGCTCGCCTCGTGGCTGGCGATCAGCCTGTTCGACGTGGGCGTGACCGTCAACGGATTCTGGTGGTCGGTGCTCGCCTCCGTCATCATCTCGATAGTGTCGGGCATCGTCTCCGCCGTTATCGGGGACTGAGCGCCGGGACAACCGGAACAACACGATGGGCGGGTGCATGGTTTTGAACCATGCACCCGCCCATCGTCGTCCATACGTCACGACTGCTTATCGAAGCGTGCGCCCTCCGGCTTGCTCGGCCTGGTGAACAGCACGGTCTGCAGCACAGTGGCGACCACCAGCAGCAGGATGCCACCCAGCACCATCAGCGGAGACCCGCCGTCGAGCTGCTGCGCGATGGCCTTGGAGGAAACGCTTGCAAACTGCACCGGATCAGTGATGCCAAGCGCGATGATCACCTTGATGAACGGTGCAAGCATGAGCCCTATTCCAGCAAAACCGCACATGTACGGCACCAGCATCCACCAGCCCGACAGATTGGCGTCGTGCAGGCGCCTGGCGGATATGGCGAGCATCGGGATGGCCATGACCACCCACCAGCCGTAGACGGCGAAGGCGAAGCTTTCGAAGAACTGGCTCAGCACCAGGAACAGCACCTCCATGAGCCAGACGTACAGCACCGACCACCAGAATTCACTGCGGCTGGCGCGGCCGTAGAACCTACGCCATTTCTTGAACAACCGGTTGCTCGCCTCGATGAATCCGATGCCGACGACCGGATCGTCAAGCGGTGACGCGACCTTCCTGCCCTTGCTTGGTTTCGTGGTATTCGCAGTCATGATTTCCCCCTTACAGGTTCTGCGCAGATGCTTCCTTGCGCAACCACTATATCCAGAAACCTTTACGACAGGCCGAATATCCACGCATTGACAAGCCGATTTTCCAAAAAACACGGCATGGCACGGCCAATCGTATCGAGCGAAACCGTCCCTCCTGTCTAGACTCCCGCAGTCAACGTACACGAAACGTACCTGGGACGCACCCGCACATGATTCGCGCACATAGGGAAAACCCTTGGAATCGTTGCAATTCCAAGGGTTTTCGGCTTTTCATTCGTGACCCCGGGGAGACTCGAACTCCCGACCCTGAGATTAGAAGTCACATGCTCTATCCAGCTGAGCTACGGGGCCGAACCAAACCCATCATAATGGGTGGTGCATAAATAGACACGCGCTCCACGCGGCTGATTTCCGGATTCCATTCCGTCCATCCGCGCACGCAGGGCCGCGCCCAAGCTATTCGATGATCCAGCTCAGACCGACGAGCACGATGAGGAACAGCACGTTCACCGCGCTGTACACGGCCAGATAACGGCCCTTGCGATCGGGGTACTGACGCACCACGTTCTTGTAGGAAATCAGCGACGCCATGGAGGCGATCAGTGTGCCCATGCCGCCGAGATTCGTACCGATGATCAGCGGACGCCACTGGTCGCAGAAGCCGGACAGCAGCAGCGTGGTAGGCACGTTGCTGATCACCTGGCTGGACACCACGGCCACTTCCAGCGGGTGGCCTCCCACCAGCGACTGCGCCAGCTGGTAGAACTCCGGCACACGCTTCATATTGCCGATGAAGATGAAGAACATGCAGAAGGTGAGCGGCAGGCCCCAATCCACGTAGCGGAACACGCGGCGATCGGTGAACAGGAACGTGGCCACGACGATCACGCACATCACCCACAGCGGGATGAAATCGGACACGGCAAGCAGGCAGACGATGAACAGGAGCGCGTACACCACGGTACGCCAGCCGCCGTAGCCCGCGCCGTAACCGGTGATGCGGATCTCGTCGGGCTGATGCTTGCTGCGTTCCGGGGCGAGCACGCCGGTCTCCAGATTGTTCAGTTCGGAGACGGGCAGCTTCGGGAATGCGAAATAGACGACGATCAGCAGCAGAATGGCCGCGGACACCGAATACGGTGCCATGATGCCCATCATCTCGCCCGCCGGCATGCCGGTGAGCGCCTTGAGATACAGGTTGTGCGCATTGCCGATCGGGGTGAGCATACTGCCCACGTTCGCGCCGATGGTCATCAGCGTGACCACCAGAATGGTCCGCTCCCCCATATCCGCCATAAGCAGCACGGCCACCGCGAACGGAACGAACGTGACCAGCGCCACGTCGTTGGTGATGAGCATCGCCGAAAAGTACGTCAATGCCACCAGCGTGACCACCAGCCCCCTCAGGCTGCCCACATGCTCCAGCAGACGCGAACCGATGATGCGGAATACGCCTATACGCTGGAAACCACACACCACGATCATGAGGCAGATCAGCTGCGAAATGGTGCTGGCGTGAATATAGCCAAGGTATTCCTTGTCCGGCGGGACGATAAAACAGGAAATCAGCGCAAGTACCGAAGCTACAACGAGAATGGTCTCATTCTTCAGGACTTTGACCACCAAACGTCGCATCCATGTCCTCCATGCATCCCGCCAGCGCATGGCGCTCAGGACGGGTTCTTCATTCAATGCCGTAACCACTTTACCCGAAACCCCGACTACCGCATGCCCGCCCGGTGTCTATTTAGAAGTGCAACACCCTTGTTGGTCCTGCAATTCTAGCAGCT
>ERZ808246.2231-NODE-2231-length-12410-cov-5.614326_pt1 | contig 12410 bp, 13 predicted proteins | sample MGYA00521083_ERZ808246 | MGnify/ENA primary metagenome ERZ808246 (study PRJEB31516, sample SAMN03275577) | gut metagenome | biome: mammalia-associated habitat; material: feces | host: Papio cynocephalus | place: Kenya | collected 2012-07-07 ...
TTCGTCAGAGCTCCCTGTCTATGGAGAATCTGGCCAGAGCGATCATGAACTCCTTGTCCTCGCTCTCGGGCAGGAATCCGATCGTGTCTATGGCATGATCGACCTTGCGGCGGGCCATGTCGAGCGCATAGTCTATCGATCCCGCATCGATCATGATCCTCTTGGCGCGGGCGCACTCCTCCTCGGTGGCATCCGCCTTTCCGAGGATGGACTTGAACTCGGCGAGCTTCTCGGGTTCGTCCTTCAGCGCGGCGATGGTGTGGGTGACCATGACGGTGCACTTGCCCTTCCTGATGTCGTTGCAGTTGGACTTGCCGGTCTTCGCGGGGTCGCCCATGATGCCCAGGTAGTCGTCGTAGATCTGGAATCCGAGTCCGGTCTCGATGGCGTACTCGTTGATGGCGGCGGCAGTCTTCTCATCGGCGCCTCCGACGATCGCCCCTCCTGCCGCGGCGGCGGCGAAGAGGACGCTGGTCTTCAGCTTGATGGTCTCGAGGTAGACGTCCTCGGTCACGATGTTGCCCTCGTTGTTCACGTCCATCTGCTGTCCGCGGGCGAGGTCCCATACGGCCTTGCTCACGTAGCGGAGCGTGCCCCTCATCCTGTCCGCGGGGACGTCCAGGTCGCAGATGATCTGGAATGCCTTCGCGAAGAGAGCATCTCCGGCGAGGACGGCCGTTGGCATGCCGTACTTCACATGGATGGTCGTCATGCCTCTGCGGGAGTCGTCCCCGTCCATCAGGTCGTCGTGGACCAGCGTGAAGTTGTGGATGTACTCGATGGCGACGGCGAGGGGCACGGCCTTGCTCTTGTCTCCCCCCACGGCTCCGCAGCAGGCGACGGCCATCGCGGGCCTCATCCTCTTGCCGCCGTGGTAGGGGTACTGCCTGGAGGCCTCCATGAGGTTGGCGGGCTCCTCGTTCCCTATGTAGCTCTTTATAGGTCCGTCGAGTTCGGCGGACATCTTCTTCAGATATTCTTTGGCATCCATCATAGTGCATCAATCCATTGTCTCGTTTCGCCGAGGATCACGCGACGCGCACCGGACAGGGCCTTCAGGTCTCTGGAGCCTGTCAGGAGCATGGCCGCGCGCAGTTCCTCTCTTATTACCATCAGTTTGTTCTTGACCGCTTCGGCGGATTCCGTGGCTTCTCTGAGCACGGCGTTGGCTACTCCGGCGCACGAGGCGCCCAGCGACACCGACGCGGCGATGTGGGTCCCGTCGAGTATGCCTCCGGATGCTATAACTGGGAGGCCGCACCCGGCGGTCTCTAGCACGGACACCGGCGAGGGTATCCCCCAGTCGAAGAACGTCTCGCCCATGTTCGTGCGGATCTCGTCCCCGGCCTTCATGGCGCGGTACAGCTCGACGGCCGCGAAGCTCGTTCCTCCCATGCCGGCCACATCTATCCCGCGTATGCCTATGCCTTTGATCCTCTCGGCGACGTCGCGGGAGATCCCCGCTCCGGTCTCCTTGACCATCACAGGGTATTCGCGGGCGAGGCTTCTTATGGCGTCTCTGACGCCGGCCCCGTTCGTGTCCCCTTCGGGCTGGACTACCTCTTGGAGGAAATTCAGGTGGATGGCCATGATGTCCGCGTCTATGAGGTCCTTGGCCTGTCCGACCATCTCGGGGCTGAACAGGTCCTTGCTCTTCTGCGGGACGAGCTGCGGAGCGCCCACGTTGCCGATCACCAGAGGGACGTCGTAGTCCTTGATGACCGAGTAGGACTCGGGGCATACGCCGGTTACGCCGGCGCGCTCGCTTCCGACCCCCATTCCGATGCCCAGCTCGGCGCAGGCTTCGGCTATGTTGGCATTGATTTTCGTGGCCCCGGAGAATCCGCCGGTTATGGCCGTGACTATGAGCGGGAATTCCAGCTTCTTACCGAAAAGCCAGCATGTGGTGTCTATGTCGTCCATCCCGATCTCGGGAAGAGCATTGTGAACGAGCCTCACATCGTCCCAGTAGCAATGGCCGGGGGCGATGCGTTCGTTCATGCATATGTCGATATGGTCTGCCTTTCTCTCTCTGATCTGCGACATGCATCTCACATCCTGGCGACCGTGCAGGGCACGTCCTCGCCCTTCAGAAGCGATAGGAGCCTTCCCGGAACCGTGCCGTTCACCAGGACGCAGTCCCTTTCCGGGGTGCACATCCTGAGCATGGACTCCATCTTGTTGCGGACGCCGCCGGTGACGTCGGCCACATCCTCCTCCGAATCGATGCCGTTCATGATATCCTCGGTTACTTCGGGGATGAACTCGGCATCATCATGGATCTTGGGGTTCTTGGTGTACAGTCCGTCTATGTCGGACACGAAGACGATCCTCTCGGGTTTGAAGAGATCGGCCATGAGCTCCATGAGCTGATCGCCGGAGACGATTCCGAATCCCTTCTTGCGGTCCATGATGACGTCTCCGAAGGTCACAGGCATGATACCGACATGGGCCATCCTGCGGATGGGTTCCACATCGTTCGCCACGAGCTTGCCCTCTTCCATGACGAAGCATGTTCCGGGGGATACGGAGGCCGCCGGGATGCCGACCTTCATCAGCTCTCCGGTCACGAGCATCCCGAGTTCCATGGCATCGTGGTGCACCATGGCGGCTGCAGGGACCTGACCGAAGTCGACGAGTCCCTTCTGTATGGAGTATTTCTTCGCGAGCACGTGTCCGAATGAGCCGGCGCCATGGACAATCATGACCGAGCGTCCGGATTCCGCGATCTCCTTGCAGAGTCTGGACGTCTGCTCCTCGTTGAACTTCTTGTACTGCGACTTGTCGGTGATGACGCTCCCGCCAAGTTTGATCAGTATCATCGTCCACGCCATTGCATCGAACTATAAACCTATGTTGAAAGAGAAGGGTCTGTTCGAAGACAAGAGGTCGCCATCGTTATGAACGATGACTGAATCAAGGGACAACAAAGAAGATCCCAGGCAGAGCCTGGGAAAGTGGCTGACAGCGTGTCTGAGTTCCCGTACGCTTGCGCAGTACAGTACAGACAGATACGCGGGCGGACTTCACTTCCGGGTTCGGGAAGGGACCGGGTGTTTCCCCGCCGCTTTGGCCGTCATACCGAAACATGGGATATCTGCAAACTATTTAATGATTTCGGTTGAATCGATTTAGGAATTCCGTAAATGTTAGTATTTTCATCATTTTTGCTTAGGATAGCCTTTTACAGACGGATTCTGATTCGGTTTTCGATGGGATTACTCACACGCAAGAAGGACAAGGAAGCCGCAAACGCTCCCGCCGCCGCGCCAGCACCGGCCGCGGAGAAGGAGACCAAGCAGCCTTCGGAGAAATCGACTCCGAGTGGGGCCTATTTCGTCTCACCCCATCCCGACGGAGGATGGCAGGTCAAGAGGGCCAATGCTCAGAAGGCGCTCAAGAAGTTCAAGACGAAGGCCGAAGCCGAAGCATACGCGAAGCAGGTCGCGACCAACCAGGGATCGTCTGTCGTCCGTCAGAAGAAGGACGGCAAGATACAGAAAAAGAAATGAGAAGCGGGGAGGGGCCTCGCGGCCTCCTCCTCAGCAGAATGTTGTTTTGTCGCTGTCGAGGACCTCGTTCCAGAGCCTGAGGGTCTCCTGAGCGTCCTCTTCATCCATGATCTGTATGGCGAATCCCGCGTGGACGACGGCCCAGTCTCCGACCTGCGCGTCGACCATGGAGAGGTTGGCTTTCCTGACGACTCCTCCGAAATCCACATCGCCCATATCGCCGTGGATATCCACGATCTTGCCCGGAATAGCTAGACACATGATATCACTCCGACATGATCTTGATGATGGCTTCGGCGGGCTGCCCGTCGACGGCCTCCAGAGCCGCCACAGCCTTCTCTCTGTCGCAGTTCGTCTGCGACATGACGAGACTCACATCCTCCTCGGGGAATGTGGGTGCGACCTTCCCGTCGGCGCCGATGGTGCGCTCCTCGGTGACTCCCGAGACCTGATAGCTAGTGGAACCGCCCATCTCGATGCAGAGGACCTCGGCGTTCTTCACGACATACTCCTTGTCCTTGGTCCTGATCACGACCTCGGTCACGCCGTCGATGGCGGACTGTTTGATCCCCATCTTCTTCATGGCCTGCTTCATCTGCCGGTCGTTGATTCTCATTCCAGCCATGTCCGCGTGATTCTCCTCGTTGTTCTTAAGGGGTGCGTCGCCTTCGGTGCCCCGTCAAGGCGTTCGCTATCGCTTCGCGGAGGGCCTTCAGAGCATCGTCGGCCCTGTCCGCGTCGGGGATCCCTCCCTGCGCGAAGTCGGGCTTGCCGCCGCCGCGTCCTCCGAACGCTTTCAGAACATCGGGGAGCATCTTCCTGCAGTCCACTGCGGGATCGCCGGATGCCATGATGACGGATGCGGTATCCGTGATGCCGGCGATGGCGGCCACCCCTCCTTTCGCCTTGACCGATTCGGCGAATGCCGTCAGCACGGCTCTGTCGGTCCCGGGGAGGGAGAGGACATAGACCTCCTTCCCGCCGAGGATCTCGGGTGAGGCGGTCTCGGATAGCCTCTTGGTCGCCTGTTTCAGCAGTTTGCCCTTCATCTCGGCGTCCGCTTTCAGGTTGGACACGGCCTTCGGGCTGTCTTCCGCTTTGCACCCCATCGTTTCTATGATGGAGAGGGCGAGTCCGGACAGCGAGAGGGCTTCGTCCTTGGCCGCCTGACCCACCTTGAAGTGTATGGCGACCTTCCCGTCGCCGGACGAGACCTTCCTGTCCACGATGAGCATCTCAAGCTCGGACGTCTCCATGACATGGATCCCGGAGCATGCGGAGAGGTCGATGTCGCCTATCGCGACGACGGTTATCTCCTCGCCCTCGGGGATGCGGTCCAGTTTGATCCTGACCTTCTCGAGGTCCGGGTCGTCCCTGTCCATCACGCTGTGGGTGACCGGCAGGTTGTCCTTTATAGCCTGGTTGGCGAACCTCACGGCAGCCCCTATCTGCTCCCAGGTCAGATCGTGGTTGACGATCACATACTTGCTCTCCGGGGAGATGTAGATCTTGGTTATCTCCAGGTCGGGGCACTGCCTCTTGAGGGAGCAGAACAGCAGATGCTCCCCGGTATGCCCCTGCATGAGGTCGTAGCGCCTGTCCCAGTCGACGCTGCACCAGACGCGCTCTCCGGGCTTCAGATCGTTGCCGGGAACCATATGGACGATGTTCCCGGAGCCGTCCTCGTGCACTTCGGCGACCCTCTGGCCGCGGATCGAGCCGGTGTCGCAGACCTGTCCGCCTCCGCCGGGATAGAATGCGGTGCTGTCAAGCACGACCTTGTCGCCGTCGACGGAGACGACATTGGCTTCGAATTCGAATCCGTATCCGTCTCTTCTGAATATCTCATCCGTCATATGAACCGCTATTTCACATAAGCTTAATAAATGCGCTTTTGATTCCAGCTTTACGGTACATATGTCGCTTTCTGACTTCGATGAACTGGACAAACGTATAATCGAATTGCTCTGCAGGTCCAGTCAGGGTTCCTATCGCCAGCTCGCCAAGCAGCTGGACGTCCACCCCACCACCCTCATACAGAGGGTCAAGAACCTGGAATCCAAGGGAGTCATAAACGGATACCGTGCCAGCGTCGACTACATGAAGCTCGGATTCGAGTACATGGGGCTCGTCAGCGTCTATGCGGACAACGTCATCGATGTGCAGCAGAAGATCGCCGAGATCCCTCAGGTGATCTCCGTTTTCGACGTCACCGGGGAGAGCGACTGTGTCGTATGGATCGCATGTCTGGACAGGGACGAGTTCTCCGACGTCGTGAAGGAGATCAACGCGATAGACGATGTCAGGAAGACCAACACGGCCGTCATCCTCAACATAAGCAAGGATCCGTTCTCCTATGTGCCGCCGATCCTCGGCGAGAAATGACAGTCCCGCCCGCGCGCTCTATAAATAATGCCTCTCGGATTTGCACGCAATTCAAGAGGCGCTCTTATGAGAAGAACAAACACCTGCGGCGAGCTCAGGGCCGGAGATCTGGGCAAGAAGGTCTGTCTTCAGGGATGGGTAAGGTTCTCCAGGGACCACGGAGGAGTCGCGTTCATCGACCTCGCCGACAGATACGGGATCACCCAGGTGGTCTTCGATCCCGAGGCCCTGCCCGAAGGCATCGACGCGGCCGCTCTCGAAGCGGTCATGCACGAGTTCTCCCGCGAGTCCTGCGTCCAGGTCGACGGTATCGTCAGGAGGAGGGTCGAGGGCACCGAGGATGCAAGGAACCCGACCGGAGAGGTCGAGGTGCTCATCACCGATGCCGTGCTGCTCAACAAGTCCGAGCTTCCTCCGTTCGAGCTCGGAGACCAGAAGGAAGGCGTCCTCCCGGACGAGGACATCAGGATGAAGTACAGGTACCTGGACCTCCGCAGGACCGAGATGGCCCAGGCGATGGTCTTCAGGAGCCGTCTCATCCACCTTGCGAGGAACTATCTGGAGCAGAACGGGTTCCTCGAGATCGAGACCCCGATGCTCGGAAGGTCCACGCCCGAGGGCGCCAGGGACTACATCGTTCCGTCCAGGGTGCACCCCGGAACATTCTACGCCCTTCCCCAGAGCCCCCAGCTGTTCAAGCAGATGCTGATGGTCGGCGGCATGGACCGCTACTACCAGGTCGCCAGGTGCTTCCGCGACGAGGACTCCAGGAAGGACAGGCAGCCCGAGTTCACCCAGCTCGATATGGAGATGTCCTTCGTCGACATGAAGGACATCCAGGACATGATCGAGGGTCTCGTGTCCTATATCTGGAAGGGCCTCTACGGCACCGAGATCGCCACGCCTTTCCCCCACATCGCCTACCGCGATGCCATGGAGCGCTTCGGATCCGACAAGCCCGACATGAGGTACGGCCTCGAGTTCGTCAAGCTCACCGACGTCGTGAAGGACGTCCCCTACAAGATCTTCCAGAACATCCTGTCCGAGGGCGGGATCGTCGCCGGAATGAACATCAAGGCCTCGGTATCCAACGGAAGCATCGGCAGGAACGAGGTTGACCGCTACATCTCCTATGCAAAGAAGGTCGGTCTCGGAGGACTCACCTGGATGAGGTGCGAGGACGGCAAGCTCAACAGCAACATCGTGAAGTACTTCACGCCCGAGATCCTCGACGCGATCAAGGAGAGGATGGGCGCGGAGGACGGCGACCTGCTGTTCCTCATCGCCGGCCCGTGGAAGTCCACCTACGAGGGCGGAGGATTCCTCAGGAAGAAGGTCGCAGAGGATCTCGGACTCGTCCCCGACGACGTGTTCCAGTTCTTCTGGATGGACCAGTGCCCCATGTTCGAGATCGACCCCGTCTCCGGCAAGTACGACGCGTTCCACCACCCGTTCGTCCTGCCCGAGAACGATCTGGACGACGACTACGTCGGCGGAGCCTGCTTCGACCTGTGCCTGAACGGCAACGAGCTCGGATCCGGATCCCTCCGTATCCACAATGCGGACCTCCAGAGGGCCGTGTTCCACAAGCTGGGGCTCGACGACGAGAGGATCGAGGAGAACTTCGGATTCTTCGTGCAGGCCCTGAGCTTCGGCGCCCCTCCCCATGGCGGAATCGCCATCGGAGTCGACAGGCTGTGCGCGATCCTCCTCAACAAGGACACCATCAGAGAGGTCATCGCCTTCCCCAAGAACAAGAGGGCCGTGTCCCTGCTCGACGGGTCCCCCGAGAAGGTTCCCGAGGAGAAGCTGGAGGAGCTCCAGATCATCTCCCTTGCGGGAGACCTCGACATCGGCGATGTCGACGGGTCCGAAGAGGACCTCTGATGAAACGGGGGCTCCGGCCCCCATTCCCTTCTATGCGGACGCCCCGTCCGCTCTCTCCATCGGAACCAGACCTTTCTTGCGCCTTTTATCAGCAGCAGTATGAAGATCGGTCCGCCGATGATTGAGGTTATCACACCCACCGGGATTCCCACCAGCATCTTCGCCACGCAGTCTGCTCCCACCAGGACCAGTGCGCCTACGGCAGCGGAGCAAGGCAGGAGATATCTGACGTTGGAGCCGACGAATATCCTGGCGATATGGGGTGCCACGAGCCCCATGAACCCTATGGTTCCGGTGAAGCCGACCATGGTCGCCGTCATCGCCGCGACCACGAACAGGGACAGAGCCCTGACGCGTCTGACCTCTACACCGAGGCTCGATGCACCGCGGTCCCCCGTCGTCATGAGCCCTATGCTTCTGGAGAGGAGCTGGAGGACTGCCAGCGACGCAGCCGTCACGGCGACGACTATCCACACGTTGTCCCATGAGGATGGCCCGAGCGATCCGATGTTCCATATGTAGAGCGACTCGACGTTCTCGGGATCCGAAAGCGTGGTCATCAGGGATGTCGTCGCCTTGAAGACGTACATCATGGCGATCCCGGCGAGTATCATGGTCGTCGGCGTGATCCTCCTGTGTTTCGCTATGAGGACGATCGCGATGGTCGGAACCATCGATAGGAGGATGGCATTGGCAGTCACGGAAAGGTCGTAGTCTCCGCCTGTCGGAATCACCGATATCCCCAGAACGATCATCAGCGCGGCACCGAACGAGGCCCCGGATGACACTCCCGTAGTGTACGGATCGGCCAGAGGGTTGCGCATCAGAGATTGCATCACGGCGCCTCCGACGGCAAGTCCCGCTCCGCAGACCAGGCCCATGACGGCACGAGGGACGCCGTAGTCCCATATCACGAGCTCGGCTATGCGGTCATCCGTGGTGAATCCGTGCCAATGCGCAGAAAGGACTTCCAGGACCACGTCGCTCGTCAGCCTGTCGAGCTGCGTGATGAATATGGATGCGAACGAGAGGCAAGCGGCCGCGATCAGGAATGCGGCAGATATGGCCAATTTGCGCCTGTTGGAATGCGAATACGCCGTCTCAAGGGCGGTCATGTCAGCATTCATCGGAAGACCTCCCCGTAGCTCTTCCTGCGGCTGACGATTAGATATAGGAATACGGGGGCGCCGATCATCGATACGACGATGCCCACGCGGAGCTCCTCGGGCGCGATGACCGTGCGCGCTATCAGGTCGGCTATCAGGATCAAGAGGGATCCGACCATGGCGGAAGCGGGGATGACGTAACGGTTGTTGCCGCCTAGGATCATGCGCACGAGATGCGGAGCGACCAGTCCGACGAATCCCACGATTCCGACGTAGCTGACGAGCGAAGCCACGGCGAGGGATGCGACAACCATCACTACCGTCTTGAACACGCGGACATCCAGGCCCAGGCTGCGCGCGCTGTCGTCTCCGAGCGTCAGAAGATTGAGCTTGCTGCTGCAGGCCTGCAGGAACAGGCCCGCCAAGATGCACACAGTCAACGGGATGAGGCACTGGTCCCAAGAGACGATGTCTCCCAGGGATCCGATCTGCCACAGATACGCCTCTTTGAGCGTGTCGGCATCCGTGGAGACCATGATCACGGTCTCCATTCCGCTGAATATGTACGAGAGGGCTATGCCGACCAGGATCATGGTGGCGGGATTCATCCTTACAGCGTTGGAAAGGATGATGAGGATGATAGCCGGAACAAGTCCTCCTATGAACGCATTGGTCACGATTCCCATGGATCCCAAAGCGCTCGAGAATGTGAATCCGGTGACTATGGCTGCTACCGCACCGAAGCACGCTCCGTCGGAGACTCCTGTCGTGTATGCGTCGGCCAGAGGATTGTTCATGACGCTCTGCATCGCCACTCCGCATACGGCGAGGCCGGCGCCCAGGACGATCCCCAGGACCACGCGAGGGAGGAACGCGTTCCACAGCAGGTAGTCGTCGTACCATTCCACGGTTCCCCGCTCGTACGTGGCACCCAGGAGGTGATCTATGATGCAGCGGTAGGATTCTAGGAATCCCAAGCCGCGGTTGTTCATGGCGAGGGCCACACCCGCCACTGCGATTATAGCGACGAGGCATGCGGCCATGAACAGGATCTTGATGCGCACGTCATCCGAATACCTCCCCTCGAGAGGGGACGCATCGGAGCGGTCGCAATCCGCTGTTGATGACATACGAGCCCTCCGGGGTTCTGGCATCGTCTTCGCCGAAGTCCGGATCCTCCAGGATCACGTGGGGCCTTCCGCCGACGTTCATGAGCGTCGTCTCGACGCCGTAGACCGCTTTGATGTTCTCAGCCGTGATGACATGCTCCGGAGTGCCGACGGCATAGATCTCCCCGTCGCGCATCATAACGATGTTGTCGGAGTACTTCGCCGCGATGTTGATGTCGTGGCATATCATCACGACCATCATCCCCTTCCGGACGGACTGCTTCTTCAGCAGCCTTATGACGTCCATCTGGTGACGTATGTCGAGGTTGGCCGTAGGCTCATCGAGAAGGAGGACCTCCGGCTCCTGGGCGAGGCCTCTGGCGAGCATCACCCTCTGGTGCTGTCCGGCCGAGAGCTCGTTGAACGGGCGCATGGCGAGGTCCGAGATGTCCATCATCTCCAGAGCCTCCTCGACGACCTTCATGTCCTCATGGAGGCTGTTCCACCTCCTGTGGGGGTTCCTGCCCATCAGAACGGTGTCGACTACGGACATCGGGAAGCTGTCTCCCGAGGTGTACGGTACGTAGCCGATCTTCTTGGCGAGATCCTTGGCTCTGAATCCCGATACGTCCTCATCGTCGATGAGTACCGTCCCCTTCGTCGGAGACAGCAGCCTGTTGAGGCAATGGATTAGCGTCGTCTTGCCGGCGCCGTTGGGACCGATGACCGAGATCAGCTGGGGATTGCACATCTCCAGGCAGATGTCCTTCAGGATGGGCTTATCCCGGCCGTATCCGAACTCCATCCCTTCCGTCTTCAGAGTGGCCATATGGACCTCCGGAAGCAGCGGGGGAGGCCCCCGCCGTCGTTTCAAGGGTGCCAGATGTACTGGTCTTTCGATGTGTCGTAGTCGATTTCGAGGTAGTCGGAGACGAACTCCTGCAGTATGGACTGGGCCCACCCCTCCTCGAAGCAGTCGGAGTACATGGTCTCGGCCATGATGGCGTTCCTGACGGGGAGCGGGAGCACACCGTTGATCAGGTAGTATCCATGCGCATCCTTGTAGGTGTACGTGTTCTCGAAGTACCCGGTGTACTTGTCGATGTCCGACTGGGAAGGCACGTCGGGATAGGACATCGACTTGAAGTGGAACATGAACTGGGCGTTGTACTTCTCATCGTAGAGCCAATTCGCTCCCTTATCGAATTTCTTGGTCTTCTCGGACCAGTCGGCCAGGTTCTTTCCGCCGACCTCCTCCGTGGCTGCGAAGTAGTCTGATTCGGTTCCGCTCACCGAGTTGGACATCGTGACGCACAGGACGGTTGCGGTTCCCCACTTGTCGCCCTCTTTCTCGGCTATCGTGCTCATGATGCCGTCCGTCCACGCATTGTACTTCTCGGCCCTGTCTTCCTCTCCAAAGAGGATGCCGATGGTGCTGATGGCCTTGGAGGTCATCGTCAGGTCCTTGACGTTCAGCTCCAGATAGGAGATCCCCAGGTTCCTGACCATCTTCACGATCTCGGAATCGGAAGACATCCCGCTCTCCTCCGAGATCACGATCTTCACCCCGAGCTTGGTCAGGGTGTTCACATCGTCAACGGTGAGACTGGAGGACAGGGTCGCGATCTTTCCGCTCTCCTTGAGCTCCACGAGCCTCTTGTCGAGGACCGGGCTGCTGTACTTGTTGGTGCCGTTGGCCAGCATGTTGTCTTCGAGATGGAGGACTCCGATGATCGTTCTGATGTTGGTGCCGCCCATGAAGGCGTAGTCGGTTGCAGGGTACGGGACCTTGACGATCTCGTTGTTCACATCCACCACGGAAGCGGTGGTGCTCTCCTTGCTTGCGAGCTTCTTCACGATCTCCAGGTCCTCATCGTCGATCTCGCCGTTGGCGTTGGCATCGGCGAGCGGCCAATCCTTGAGATCCTTCTTCCCGTCGAGGACGTCTTCGACCAGCCTTACGTCCGTTTCGTCTATGCGACTGTCTCCATCTACATTTCCGTATATCGACCCGATCTCGACCGTTCCGGCCTCAGGGTCCTTTGCTTCCTTGCCTCCGGCAAGGACCGCCGCCGCTGCGACCACAACGATGATCACTGCGACGATAGCGGCTATCTTCACCATCGATTTACTCATGTGATGCCTCGAATCATAATTATTAGGTAGTCCTAATGATATTTTGTGATACCTACATATTATAAAAATCTAGGCTGTATGACCCAATACAATGACCATAGATTGTATGGATGTGGCTGATTGTGTGCCAGTGATCCGCTGCGAGGGCCTTTCAAAAGATTTCGGCTCGTTCCGTGCCGTCGACGGTATAGGCCTGCGGATTCGCAGAGGGGAGATCTATGGATTCCTCGGCCCCAACGGCGCCGGAAAGACCACGACCGTGCGCATGCTTACGA
>ERZ808246.2233-NODE-2233-length-12403-cov-6.107629_pt1 | contig 12403 bp, 7 predicted proteins | sample MGYA00521083_ERZ808246 | MGnify/ENA primary metagenome ERZ808246 (study PRJEB31516, sample SAMN03275577) | gut metagenome | biome: mammalia-associated habitat; material: feces | host: Papio cynocephalus | place: Kenya | collected 2012-07-07 ...
TTCTTGGCCTCATCCGTCACGGTGATGTCATAATAGACGACCTCGTCCTTCTTGTCAAGCTCGATGTTCACGGCCGGGTTGCAGGCGATGTCGAACTTGAACTCGAAGCTGTTGCCGTCTGTCCACTCGTTCTTCGGCTGTTCCTCCGAAGGAAGCGGCTCGCCGATGACGTTGAGCTTCTCGTCCTTGATAAAGGAATTGAGCTGCTCGGAAATCACGTCATTCACGGCGTCAACGAGAGCACTGTTTCCGTACATCTTCTCTATCAAGGACATAGGAACCATTCCCTTGCGGAATCCCTTGATTTCCGCCCTGCGTCGGATGTCGACGAGTTTCTTCTTTTTGCCTTCAGCATAATCGGCCGGTTCTATCGAGAGCGAAACCTCGATATTGAGATCGTCAATTGCGTTCTTTGTAAGTTTCATGACTATAAATTTAAATTTTACTTATTTTTCTTTTCTTGCCGGAAGGATATACGACCCGCGCGTGATAGACCTGCCGGATATATTCCTTGAGATTCTCGCTCACGGTGTGAAGTTCCTTCAGCGAGATGTCTGCCTCATCGAACTGCCCCTCGTCTATCTTTCCCTGAACAATGCGGTTCACAAGTTCGGAGATTCCCTGCGGCGTGCGGTCCTTAAGGGTTCTCGATGCCGCCTCAAGAGTGTCGCAGAGCATAAGAATCACCTGTTCCTTTGTTGTTGGACGAGGTCCTGGATAGGTAAAGTCAGCGACGTCGGCGGGATCTCCACCGGCATTGACCCACTTGCTGTAGAAGAACGCTGTCCGGGTCGTGCCGTGGTGCGTGGCGATGAAATCGCGGATCACTGACGGAAGCTTGTATTTCTCGGCAAGCTGTAGACCATCACTCACATGGCGGATTATCTCCTGTGCACTTTCCTTCGGTTCAAGCGTCTGGTGGTAGGTCTCGCCCATTGTCTCGTTCTCGACGAAGCACTGCGGGTTGCATATTTTTCCGATGTCATGATAGAGAGCGCCTGCACGCACGAGCAGCGCGTCAGCATCAATGCTGCGAGCCGCCGAGTCAGCGAAATTCGCAACCTGAAGACTGTGCTGGAAGGTTCCCGGAGCCTTGCTTGCCAGTTCCCGAAGCGCCCTGTTGTTGGTGTCGGAAAGTTCCATTAGACGCGAGGAAGAAACGAGGTTGAAAATCTTCTCAAAGAGGTAGATGACCGGATAGAGCGCCACAGAAATCATCGATGCGAGGAAGAGTCTGAGCAACACCCAATAGTCCACAGCCCCGTCAAGTCCTTCCATAAAGCGGAATGCGAACCACACGGAAGCAAGCGTGAAGAACACGATGATAGCGTTCACGAACTGAAGCCACCCACGGTTGAAGAAGTCGAACACATAGATCGCAACCACTCCGGCAACTGTATGCATGACAAACAGTTCCATCCCGTCATGTCCGAAGACGAGCAGCGGAATCAGGGACACGATGTATAGCGGAAGAATGAGCTTCTTGCGGAAAAACGCGAGAAGGTAATAGGCAAACAGCGGAAACGGAACCAGGTACAGCGCCTTAGGATAGGTTACTTCCACCGCCGAGGCCGTGAATGCCGTGAGCGTGAATATGAGCAGCAGGTAGACATACCTGTTCATCTGCGTGAATATATGCGGACTCGTGAACCAAATCACGAAGAACAGCACAAGGACGATGGCGAAGGCAAGAATGATGTTTCCGCACCACATCACCGCCCGGTTTCCGGAATAGCCGATGCTCGAATCATATTCGGCACGATAGGAGTCAAGAATCTGCTCGACCTCAGCCGTAACAATCTCTCCCTTGGATACAATCACATTGCCCGCGTTCACGACCCCCTTTGTAGGAGAAATCTCCGGAAGGTTTTCGGTGTTCACGAGCTCGGACATCTGTCTGTCAAGAATGAGATTCGGAACTATGAGATTATAAACACCGAATGCCCTGCAAAGGGAATCCGCAGAGGCTTCCCCGGAGAGCGAGGCAAGAATCTCAAGCTTTGCCGAAGACACGGAAAGTATCTCCTCCACCGGTTTCTTGACGGCCCGCTTGTCTTTCTGGACATAGACTAAGGTCCAGTCATAGTCTCCGGACTGCCGGCCTCCGAAATATTCGCCGTCATCGGCTATGCCTCGCTGATAGACAGCGTCAAGCGACGAGGCGATCATCGGCTTCAACTCGGAGTACTGCCCGAAATCCATTGAGTTGAGATCCTGAACGGCTTTCAGCCCGACCTTCTGATCCTGCTTGTAGTACGGTATGATGCGGTTCTCCTCTGAGTTGCGCTCCTGCTGGAGTTCTGCCTGCGTCTTGAGAACAGGGAAGTCAAATTCGGCGACAAGCGTCTCGTACATCCACGGGGAACCCTTGCTGTAGCTGTAATTGAATTTCGTACTCCTCGGCATAAGAAACACAAGAAGTACGAAAACTATAGCCAAAGGTATATATACCCTGTAATCCTTCGGAAGCCTGTCGCTCATAAATTATCTGCAAAAATGTTGTGACGGCTATGCGTCGACGTTTGCGTAGTGTGCGTTCTGCTCGATGAACTCGCGACGAGGCGGGACGTCGTCACCCATAAGCATAGAGAAGGTGAGGTCGGCGGCTGCGGCGTCCTGAATGGTAATCTGGCGAAGCAGGCGGTGCTCCGGATCCATCGTCGTGTTCGCGAGCTGTTCATCACTCATCTCACCGAGACCTTTATAGCGCTGCACGGTCACGCCCTTGTCGGTTCCCTTTCCAAGCTGAAGGGTAGCCTCACGGCGCTGGTCGTCGGTCCAGCAATAAATCTCCTCCTTGCCCTTCTTCACGAGATAGAGCGGCGGAGTCGCGAGATAGACATAGCCGTTCTTGATGAGGTCGAACATATAGCGGAAGAAGAACGTCAGGATGAGGGTCGCGATGTGGGAGCCGTCGACATCGGCATCGGTCATGATGATGACCTTGTGGTAACGCAGCTTACTGAGATTCAGTGCCTTGCTGTCCTCTTCCGTGCCGACTGTCACACCGAGTGCAGTGTAGATATTGCGGATTTCTTCGCTCTCGAATACCCTGTGGGTAAGCGCCTTCTCGACATTGAGAATCTTACCCCTGAGAGGAAGGATAGCCTGAGTCTTGCGGTCGCGGCCCTGCTTTGCGGTACCGCCTGCGGAGTCTCCCTCGACGAGGAAGAGCTCGCATTTCTCAGGATCCCTCTCGGAGCAGTCGGCAAGCTTGCCCGGCATTCCGGCTCCGGACATGACGGACTTTCTCTGCACGAGTTCACGCGCCTTTCGGGCCTCGTGGCGCGCCGTCGCTGCAAGTATCACCTTGTCAACGATGGCCTTGGCCTCCTTCGGGTTCTCCTCAAGGAATGCCTCAAGCGCTGAAGACACAGCCTGAGATACTGCCGGATCGACCTCACCGTTTCCTAGCTTGGTCTTGGTCTGTCCCTCGAACTGAGGCTCGGCGACCTTAACGGAAATCACCGCCGTGAGTCCCTCCCTGAAGTCCTCGGCGGCAAGGTCGAACTTGAGCTTCGAGAGGAAGTTATTCTTGTCGGCGTATGCCTTGAGTGTCTTGGTCAGTCCGCGGCGGAAGCCGGTAAGATGCGTACCGCCCTCTATGGTGTTGATGTTGTTGACGTATGATCGGACCTCCTCGGTAAACCCTGAGTTGTACTGAAGAGCGACCTCAATCGGAATAATCTTGGAAGTCTCAAGACAAATCACGGAGCTTATCGGCTCGTTGTGGCTGATGGAGTTGATGTACTCGACATACTGCTTCAGACCCTCCTCGGAATAGAACTCCTCCGTTCCCGGGTGAATCGCGTCCATCATTTCCTTTCCGCCGTCCTCGACAGGCTCGCGCAAGTCGGTAAGAGTCAGTCTGATTCCCTTGTTGAGAAATGCAAGCTCACGAAGACGGTTTGCAAGCGTCTTGTACTTGTAGAGTGTCGTGACGGTGAAAATCTCGGCATCCGGATGGAAGGTTATGGTTGTTCCCGAGTCGTTTGACTCGCCTACGACCTCCACCGCCGTTGTCGGCTTTCCTTTGGAATACTCCTGGACGAAGATCTTGCCCTCGCGGTGAATCTCTGCGCGGAGATAGTCTGAAAGCGCGTTGACGCAGCTCACTCCGACGCCGTGGAGACCTCCGGAGACCTTGTAGCTGTCCTTCGAGAACTTTCCGCCAGCATGAAGCACCGTGAGGACGACCTCAAGGGCCGAACGGTGCTCCTTTTCATGCATCCCGGTCGGAATGCCTCGTCCGTTGTCCTTTACCGTTATGGAGTTGTCCTTGTTGATTGTGACGTCAATACGGTTGCAGTATCCTGCAAGAGCCTCGTCTATACTATTGTCAACGACCTCATATACAAGGTGATGAAGACCTCTCTCGCCAATGTCGCCGATGTACATTGAGGGCCTTTTCCTTACGGCCTCAAGTCCTTCGAGAACCTGAATGCTGTTTGCGGAATACTGCTGCTCCGCTGCCTTGATTTCTTCGTTTTCAATCATTTCGTAAAATTCGTTTTAGCCTGCAAATATAGCGATTATTTTCCAAAACTCAAACGCAGGCCGGCGGTAAGTTCCGGCCCTCTTTCGGCATAAAGAGGAGTGCGCTGGATGGTCTGTCCCGTAAGGCGGCTGCCATGGAGCCAGAAGGAGAGCTGCCTGCTGTATTGGAACTCCGCAGAAAAGTACGGTTCGCCGAAGCCCGGAATCCTGTAATCTGCCATCGTGTCCGGTGCTGTCAGAACGCGCCCCCTGCGAATGGTCGAGAACTCGCAGCCGATACCGACAAAAACCCTCTTGATCACATTGAACTGCACAGCCACGTCACCGGTCAGCGATGCAGGAGCGACATACTCCAAAGCCTCGTCACGGACAAAAAGCCCGTTGTAGCGCAATCCGAGCGAGACTCTGCCCCAATCGTCGGAATATCTCGCGTCCAGTCCCGCCGCAAGAAGCCCGGAAGACGCGAATGAAAGGTCATACACCGGCAACCGCCGAAGGCTACCGTCAAATCCGAGATCAGCGAAGCGCACGCTCTCAATGACCGACGTCGCCCTTTCCGCGTATGAGACGAACGCCTCATATCCGAAGACGGAGCGTATTCGTCCCTTCAGCCCGAACGAGGCCTTCACCCGCTCGACAGTGTTCCCGAGCGTGGCATGGGAGGAAAGAGCGGCAGAACAAATGCCGTAGTGACGGTAATCACCGACGAGAGACGTGTATGAATTCATATACTCTCCCCCGTCAACCCCAAGCCAAATGTTCAAAGGTATGCGACGGAAGTCGTAGCTTACCCTCAACGCAGGATAGACATATTGGCTGCGTGCGCCGTTCTCCGCGCCGGCAGCTTTTGATTTGACAGGAATGTCTGCCTTCAGGCCAAGATCGAACGACCAGCGCCTGACACTGAGCACATAGCGCGGCACGAACTCAAAAAGAGCCGCCCGATGACCGAGTCCGGACATATATGCCGCCACATCAGCGTTCATTCCGAGAACGAAACGGCCGGACTTTTTCGTACGGACATTGAGGTCGACGCCGGCCCGGAAGCGATTCTCTCCCACGGAAAAACTCTCGGAAGCATATTTCGGAATCATGCGGTCATGACCGAAGCCATACTTAAGCCATGTGCAGAATCCGACTCCTCCAGAAACCGTATCCTTCGAGAACACACGAATTTCCGCAATACCGCGGTCAAGACTGCGTCGGCGAAGCCAGTCCCTCTGCTGAAGTCCGTTGTAGGAGAGATCGGCATTGAGGCCGACTCTGTCCCAATCGTAGCGGAACGAAATTCCCGCATCGTTGTCCATGTCATAGTTCCAGTCCTTCCAATACTGCCTCGTGCCCTCTTCCTTAAGGCCGGAGAGGAGCCCCCTGTCGTCTAAGCCGACCTTGCGGTAGTCGCCGGCGTACGAGCGGTGACTGCCATACATGTCAAGAGAAAGCCTTCCGTTTGAAACGGGAGAATAGACGACGTCAAGTTCAGGATGGAGCGTGTAGCCGAGACCCGCATTCAAATAGAATGTCTCCGGCTTTCGGTTTCCGAAAGAAGGCTTCATCTCTACGCTGTACGGGCTGAACTCGTATGCGCCGCGATAGGGTCTGTCGAACACGGAATAGTCGAATGTCATATTGAATCGCCGCACCGAATCCGGAACGGCCATCTCGATTTCGCCCTTCTGTGCAGTTTCCGTAGCAGCCTTGTACTTGTTGGTCACGACAACCGTCGGATTATAGTTCTGAGCCGTGGCCGACAATGCAAAGGCGCAGAGGCAAACGGACGCGGCAATGATATACCTATATCTTTTCATATATTCCTTCTTTTCAAAGAATTATTTCTCGCCCATTTCGGAAAGACGATCAAGGCGCATTTTCACATTGTCCGGAACATCGTCCGTGTCCGACACTGGCTTATAGCCGTCCCTGACGCTCTCGAACGTGGCTTTCGCCTGACGGAGATCGCCCTGTTCCGCGAATGAGTCGCCAAGAACGAGGAAGGCCTTCGCAAGCCAGTAGTTCTGCTTTGTTCCGGAATCGGAGAAGGCATAGACAAGATCCTCGACAGCCTTGTAGTCGGCACGGTCGAACCTGTCCTGGACAATCATGAACTCGGCTTCGGCACCGTAGGCATCCGTCGGGGTCTTGGCGAGTTCCTCGAAAATCCCGAATGCCGCATCACGCCGGCTCAGAGACAGGAGCGACTTGGCACGGACATATTCGGCCTCACGAAGAAGTTCTGCGGACGGCGCATCCAGGACAAGCACTGCCGCTGCACAATTTTCAGCCTCCGGATAGAGTCTGGCACGGTATGCCGAACGCATGCGCCCGACAAGGGCGGCCTTTCCTGTATCTCCGGAAGGAGCCTTCCCATACAGCGAAGTGTAGGCAAGGTAGGCCTCCCGCCAATGTTCAAGTGTGTATGAAAGCTCAGCGTAGCGGAGCATCGAAGCCTCGACAAACACGCCCTCACCATTGTCGATGACATCCTCATAGGCATCGCGGGCGCGCTCATAATCACCCGACAGACGCCAGCATTCCGCGATGCAGAACTCAGCCTTGTCGCGGTTTCGCCCGGACGGATATGTCTGAAGGTATTCCCCGAACGCTGCACGCGCCCTGTCATACTGCCGATCGAGGAAAAGCTGTTCCGCAGAGGCAAAATAGATGTCATCCTTCTCCTCTTCAGTCTTCGAGCTTCCCTTCCCGATATTCTCGATGTAGGCGAGGTATTCCTTGGCACGTCCCTCCGACCGGTAGATGGACTCGATTGCAAGCAGAGCATTGTCGGAGTATTCCGTGCCGGGCATGTTCTCCGCCACACGCTTGTAGTAGCCCAGAGCCTCGTCCTTATGTCCGGAGTTTCTTTCCAGCATCGCCTTCTCAAGCAGTGCCTGAGCCACATACGAGCTGTCTTTCACGCCGCCAATCACAAGGTCGAAGCAACCGGACGCCGATTTCGTGTCCTTGGACTCAATGTAACTGCGTCCGAGATCAAGCATCGCAGGAGCATAGTGCTCCGACTCCGGCCTTGCCTCCATGACCTCCCTGAGACGACCGACTTTCTTATTGAGATTTCCGTCAAGCCCATAAGAGACGGCTGCCTGCCAGTAAGGATAGATGTCGTCAGGGTCGTAGTAGCTGTCAGCAACCTCGCCGTAAGCCTCGGCAGCGGTCTTGTAGTCCCCTCGGATAAAACTGCAGTCAGCCACACGGGTCAGCGCGTCCTTGCGGAAATCGGCTGAGCTGCGGGTGTAGGTGCCGTTCTGCTGCCGGGCATACTCACCGAACCATTTCACCGCCTGGTCGTAATCCCCGAGCCTGAAGTACGCATATCCTATATTATATGGAATGAGGCTGCCTTCCTGAGTTCCCTCAAGCGCGGAAACGTTATAGAGCGACTTGGAAACAGACACGGCAGCGGCATAGTCTCCATTTCTGTAGTAAGTCTCGGAAAGCCAATATCTTGCCAACTGGTTGAAAGGATCATTTCCGTCGGAGTAGAATGTCACCGTCTTAAGGCACGGCACGGCTGCCCTGAGAGAGCCGGCGGAAAGAAGCTGTCTTGCCCTCAAATAATTGGCTTTCATGTAGTTGTGCTGCATTTCCGGAGTAAGTTCATCGATGTTGTCATAGGCATCTATTGCGCCCTGATAGTCGTGGCTGTAGAGTGCGGTGAGGGCGATGTAGCCGTAGATATCCTGACCGCTCGTGTCCGGATAGCGCCTCAGATAGTCCCGGAAAACAGAAACGTCGGTATTGAGATCAAAGGCGAGCTTGGCGTAGTTGAACATTGCATCCTTTTCTATGGCCTTGTCCCACGTCCGGAGCGACGCGTCACGAAATGCGCCCATCGCCGCGACTTTGTTCTTTGTCCTGATGTAGGAGTAAGCCATGTGGTAGTCGGCAATCTGTCCCAGAGAGTCCGTCCTGTCCCCCATTTTTTCAAAGTTCTCTATTGCACCGGCATAATCGCCCACGGCATAAAGCACGGAACCGGCGAAGAAACGGTCGGAACGGTTCATTTCAGCATTCCCGGAGGCATTCAGGTCGTAGTATTTCTTCGCCGTCGCGGCATCCCCGGTCACAAGCGCGGACTCGGCAATCATCCTGTTAAGCCGCGGCCTTCTGTCTTCGGACACGGAAGCCGAAATTCTCGGGCCGTTCTTCAGTACATATTCGTATGCCCCGAGCATAAAGCGGCACTCAAGAGTATAATAATCAGACATTTCCGCAAACCGTCTGTCTTTTCCGGACTTCGAGAACCAGTCCACGGCTTCTGAAAATTCGTTGCGTTTGTAGCAGATGTAGCCGAGAGAATACTGCGAGGGCGCGGTGTAGTCAGACTTCGGCTGCGAAACGACCTTGCCGAAAAGTTCATACGCCTTGTCGTAGTCTCCGGTTTCCTGCGCGGAGAACGCGTATTTGAAAGTATACTCCGTCCGCGACGAGCGCCTCAGCTGTTCGGGCTTCATGCCCGAGAATATTTCGGCGCATTCAGCATATCTTCCCTGTTCAAAAAGGTTTACGGCATGGGAGAAATGAAGGCGCGGAAGCATCTCGGAATATGGATATTCCGTCTCGAACCACTCGATGTCATGGACGTATCCGTAGGTTTCGAGAGCGGCGGAGCACAGAATGGAATATCCCTTTGCCTCGGAAGAACCTGTTTCCGAATATATGTTCTCGAATTCATTCCTCGCGCTGCCGTACATCCCCTTGTCGTAGAGTTTTACGGCCCGGGAAAACGGAGAACCCAACACAGCGATGAGTGTGAATATATATAAACCCTTCAACATAAGCCAAAAATTTTACAAATTTACTCAAATTTTCTCACTATCTTTGCGAGAATACGGCACTTTTTGCACATATTACGCCATTGCACGATGAAGACATTGATTAAATTCAGGGACGCGGACATCATCAACGGAGAGACGACGGTTATTTACGGGCTGGATCTGACGGTTAACGCCGGGGATTTCGTGTACATCGTCGGAAAGGTCGGGACGGGGAAGACGTCGATTATCAGGACGATGATTGCGGAAAACCCGCTCGGGAAGGGAGAAGGAGAAGTATGCGGATACGACCTTCGGACAATACGGGAACGTGACATTCCGTTTCTTCGCAGGAAGTTGGGAGTGATTTTCCAGGATTTCCAGCTGCTGATGGACAGGAGCGTTTATGACAACCTGCGGTTTGTGCTGGAAGCGACTGACTGGAAGGGCGAAGCGGAAATGGACACGCGGATTAAGGAAGTTCTGGAAGCAGTCGGGATGTCACGGAAGGCACACAAGATGCCGCACCAGCTCTCGGGCGGAGAGCAGCAGAGGATTGCGATTGCACGGGCAATTCTGAACCGTCCGGAGGTGATTCTGGCTGACGAGCCGACGGGGAACCTCGATGTGGAGACCGCGGAGGGCATAATGCAGCTGCTGAAGAGGCTGAACGAGGAGAACGGGACGGCAGTGGTGATGGTGACGCACAACCTCCAGCTTTGCGAGAGGTATCCAGGACGGGTTCTTGTCTGCGGAAACGAAGAGTGCCTGGAGCGGAGAAGCACCGGTGAGAAGTCCGTCGCCGGAGTACTTGAGCGTGAGGACGGTCCGGCGGCAACGGAGGAGACCGAAGAATGACGGTAAAGGAAAGATATGCGGCGGTGCTTGGTGCCCTGAGGAAGAAGATGGGGCATGTCGGAAGTGAGCTGATGTTCGGATCGCCGTTTCAGCTTGTCGTCGCGGTAGTGCTCTCTGCCCAATGTACCGACAAACGGGTGAACATGGTGACTCCGGAACTGTTCCGGCGCTGGCCCGACGCGGAGTCTCTGTCTGGGGCGTCGTTCGAGGATGTCTTTGAGACGGTGCGCTCGGTGTCCTACCCGAACAGCAAGGCACGCCATCTGATTGAGCTTTCAAAGATGATAGTCAGCGATTTCGGCGGCGAGGTGCCGTCAGAGACGGAAGAACTGGTGAAACTGCCCGGAGTCGGACGAAAGACGGCGAATGTGGTGGCGGCAATAATCTACGGAAAGCCGGTAATTGCCGTCGACACCCACGTTTTCAGAGTTTCGAGACGAATAGGGCTGTCGGACGGAACGAATGTTGAGGCAGTGGAAAAGGATCTGACACGGAACATCCCTGCGGATGAACGTGCGGACGCACACCACTATCTTCTGCTGCACGGCAGATATGTCTGCACGGCACGCGCCCCTCACTGCACGGATTGCGTCGTGAAAGAATGGTGCCGCGGATACGGAACCGGGAACACAGGCGTGGAGAAGGCTCGTTGAATTGTATGTAATTATTTTAGAGATATACGCTTATGTTTTATGTGACGTCGGAGAACATCCTTTTCATAGGTTCAATACTCATTTTCTGCAGCATACTCGTGTCGAGGGCTAGTTCAAGGTTCGGAATTCCGGCCTTGCTGCTCTTCCTGATTGTCGGGATGCTGTTCGGGAGCGACGGACTCGGGATTGTGTTCGATGACGTGAACAAGGCAAACTTCATCGGCATGGTCGCCCTGTGCGTCATCCTCTTCACCGGAGGCATGGAGACAAAGCTTTCCGAAATCAAGCCGGTGCTGGGCCCCGGATTGGTGCTGTCAACCCTCGGTGTACTTCTTACGGCGGCGATAACAGGCGGATTCATCTATTTCATGAACGGATGGAAAGGCGTCGGGCTCGGCCTGCCGCTCGTATCCTGCCTGCTCCTTGCGGCGACTATGTCCTCAACGGACTCCGCGACCGTGTTCGCGATGCTGCGTGGCAAGAACATGAGACTGAAGAACAGCCTCCAGCCGATGCTTGAGCTTGAGAGCGGTTCCAACGACCCCATGGCCTACATAATAACCGTGGTTCTGATCGAGATTGCCACTTCTCTCGGCGGAGGAACCGGAATTGCACCGGGTGTGAGCGCCGAAATGGCAAAGGAAGCCGGGTTTGCATCGATAGAAAGCTACACGACCTACATGACCGTGTGGAACGCGATTAAGGTGTTCCTGCTCCAGTTCATAGTCGGAGGCGCCGTGGGTGTCGGAATCGGCTATGCTACTGTCTGGCTTCTGAACAAGGTGCAGCTGAACAATACGCCTCTCTATGCGATAATGCTCCTAAGCATCGTGTTCTTCGCATATTCGCTCGCCGGGATGCTCTCCGGAAACGGCTATCTTGCAGTCTACATCGCCGGCATCCTCATCGGAAACTGCAAGTTCAACCATCGCAAACAGATTCTCGCGTTCCTTGACGGGCTCACCTGGATGATGCAAATCGGAATGTTCCTCCTCCTCGGTCTGCTCGTCAACCCGATACAGATGCTGCACACGGCACCCGTAGCCATACTCATCGGGGCGTTTATCATGCTCGTGGCACGCCCTGCGGCAGTTTTCGGATGCCTGCTGCCGTATAGGGACATAAGTCCGAAATCAAAGTTGTTTGTCTCATGGGTCGGCCTCAAGGGAGCCACTCCCATCATCTTTGCAACCTACCCGATTCTCAGCCACATAGAGGGCGGAGACATCATATTCAACATAGTGTTCTTCATAACCCTGATGTCTCTCGTAATCCAGGGAGGCACGCTTCCGCTCGTGGCCAAGTGGCTGAAACTCAACGACGAGTCTGCCGTGCAGGAAAAGGAGTTTGACGTTGATCTGCCGGAGGAGGCCGGGGATCTGACGGAGACAACACTCACGGAGGACATGGTGAAGGATATGAGAGAAAAGAACGGAGGCACCATGCTGAAAGATCTGTCGCTTCCAGACGGGGTTCGCGTGCTGATGATAAAGCGAGACGGGAAGTTCATGGTTCCGACAGGAACGACTGAACTACAAGTTGCCGACCATCTGCTGATTATCAGCGAGTCGGGTCAAGTAGACATTTCGGGTGATAAAATCCTTGTAAAAAATCGTTAGTAGACAT
>ERZ808246.2234-NODE-2234-length-12402-cov-11.312465_pt1 | contig 12402 bp, 9 predicted proteins | sample MGYA00521083_ERZ808246 | MGnify/ENA primary metagenome ERZ808246 (study PRJEB31516, sample SAMN03275577) | gut metagenome | biome: mammalia-associated habitat; material: feces | host: Papio cynocephalus | place: Kenya | collected 2012-07-07 ...
CCCGACATCCACCGTGTAAAGGTGGCGCTCTAACCAACTGAGCTAATCGCCCGCAACAGTCTTACTGTAGCGTATGCGCGCGATGAGACGCGCAAGCGTGTCGGTGGCTGGGGCCAGGTACGGGTCTGTGAACGGATGCGCAGCTGCATGCCACATATGGTGATTCGCCGGATGTTCACATTCCTTGTGCACCTGAGTCGGCTCAATCACGTAGAGTAGTGACGTTGAATACGTGTAGCAGGAGGTTGAACACCAATGGCACAGGAATCTGAAACCGAGAGGAACGCGTCGGGGATCGCTCGCACCGCGAAGCGGAAGTGGGGGTACGACGCGCAACAGGTGGATGCTTTCCTTGAACGCGCGCACATGCTGTATGAGGGCGAAGGCGCACAGCTCACCCAGCATGATATTCAGAACGTCTCCTTCGATCTGGTCAAGGGCGGATACGTGATCGCCCAGGTGGATGCGGCTTTGGCCCGCTTGGAACGTGCCGTGGTGGACAAGCGGACCACATGGGAGATCTCCCAGCATGGCCGCGTGGCTTGGAAGGGCCAGACCGAGGATCTGTTCAAGAAGCTCGACGCCCACGCCGAACGCGAACAGGGCGAACGCTTCAAGCCGGGCGAAGGCAAGAATCCGAGCTATGACCGCAAGCAGGTGGATCGCGTCATCGACAAGTGCCTAACGAAGGCCGCCGGTGAATTGGGCATCGAGAAGGTCAGCGAGGAAGACGCCAAGGCGATCGCCGACACGAATTCGCAGAGCGTCGCCAATGTGGTGTTCACCCAGCGCAAAGGCAAGAAAGGTTACGACGAACGCCAGGTGGATTATTATCTGGCCGCCTGCGTGCAGCTGCTGACCAGATTGGAATCGTACGCACGCGTCGCCGATTTCGTCGGTGAACCTTCCGAAGAGACCACTTCCGTGGCGTCGCCCGATGCCGCCTCGTCTTCCGCCGCGCAGGAGACGCAGATGATCACGCCGCTGTTCGCAGCCCCGACCGCTCCCGCGCCGACGGCGCCCGCCGCTCCCGTCGTGCCGCCCGCCACGCCGAGCGGAGCCGATTCCTTTGATGCGCTGAACAAGGCGGAACATGAGATTTTCACGTCCGCCGTCACTTCACCGGTCAGCACGCCCGCCGCGAAGTCGGACGCTCCGGCGGTGCCTCCGGTGGTCCCGCCGGTGTTCCAGCCCCAGGCCAGTGCCCCGGTCTCCGAACCAAGCAGCATCGAGGAGACCCAGGCGTTCGATCCGCTCGGCGATGACGCTCCGCAGAGCTTCGTTCCGCGGACTCCGGCCCCATCGGTGCCCGCAGAGCCCGAGACTCCGGTGGTGCACAACGTCGCTCCTGCCGCGCCGGTTGTGCCGCCGTCCTCGGCCGGATCCGAGCCGGAGCAGGATTCCTCGCTGGCCGCTTTGGCGCATCTGGCCCATACCGTCAATACGCCGAACGCCACCGAAGACACGTTCACTCCGCGGGTTCCGAGCCTATCCACTTCCGATTTGCCGTCGGTCGCAGCCGACGCCGTGCGTCCGGCCAGCGTTCCGGCAGCGCCATCGTTCACGCCTGAGCCGGAGGCTCCGGCGGCTGCGCCCAAGCAGGAGACCGTCGCGGCCGAATCTGCGCCGGTCCCTGAAACTGCCGCCACGCCGGCGCCCGAACGGCAGCAGGAGCAGGAAGACAAGAAACCGGAGCCGAGTCCGACGATCAAGTCGATTTTCCCATCGTCCGGCAACGACGCGAATCTTGATATTCCGGATCTGTCGTTCCCGTCGTTCGACTGACACACTGTTCAAGAGCAGGCTGGCGGTTTCGTCAGCCTGCTCTCACGTGTGCGTATTCCCAATCCGATATTTCAACGTCGGCCAGTGCCGACACACACCATACGGAGCAGACGCATAACCCATGCAACCATCAACCGTAGTAATCCTGGGATCAACCGGATCCATCGGCACCCAGGGACTTGACGTCATCTCCCGCCATCTTGACCGCTTCACCGTGACAGGCCTTGCCGCAGGCGGCGCCCATGTCGAACTGCTTGCGCAACAGGCGGTTCGGTTCCATGTATCCGGCGTCGCGGTCTTCCGCAAGGATGCCGTCCCCGCGCTTCGTGAGGCATTGAGCCAGGCCGGAGCGGGCAACATCGAAATCACCGCCGGGCCGGACGCGGTGATCGCCATGGCCGGCTCCGGCGCCGACGTGGTACTCAACGGCATCACCGGATCCATCGGTCTTGAACCGTCCATCGCGGCGCTCAAAGCCGGCTCCCAGCTGGCTTTGGCCAATAAGGAATCCGTGGTGGCTGGCGGTCATCTGCTGTTCGGCTCACAGGTGCGCGAGCATCAGATCAATCCGGTCGACTCCGAACATTCCGCCATCTGGCAGTCGCTGCGCTCCGGCGCGCATGGCGAGGTCTCCAAACTTGTCGTCACCGCCTCCGGCGGCCCGTTCCGTGGCTGGAAACGCGAGCAGATGACCGATATCACACCCGAACAGGCCCTCAACCATCCGACGTGGAACATGGGGCCGGTGGTGACCATCAATTCGTCCACGTTGATGAACAAGGGACTTGAGGTCATCGAGGCGAGCCGGCTGTTCGACGTGCCGCCGGACCGCATCGACGTGACCGTGCATCCGCAGTCCATCGTGCATTCCATGGTGGAATTCCGCGATGGCGCCACCATCGCGCAGGCCTCTCCGCCGGATATGCGCCTGCCGATCGCTCTGGGCCTGTCCGCGCCGGAACGCCTGGGAGACGTCGCCTCCGCCTGCGATTGGACGAAGGCGGCCACATGGACGTTCGAGCCGCTCGACAATGAGGCGTTCCCCGCGGTGAACCTGGCGCGCCACTGCCTCGAATCCTCCGAAAAGCATACCGCCGTGCTCAACGCGGCCAACGAGCAGGCCGTCCACGCCTTCCTCGAGCATCGGCTGCCGTATCTCGGCATCGTCGACACCGTACGCGAAGTGCTCGACGAGATGGACGCCGAGCTGCGCGGCAATCCGCTGTTCGCTTCCGTGGAGGAAATGAGCCAACTCGAGCAGGAGGCCCGCGGCCGAGCCGACAAGCTGATAAACAGGTAAGCAGCCGAAATCGATCGCAGGAAACGATCGCGAAAAGAACCATCGCGGGGCACGGACGGCGTGCCCCGCATATGCCAAGGATCACGTATGCCAGAAATCGAAAAACCGTTCCGTAAAACCGGTGATGCGGCCATCAGCGAAAGTCCGCTGCATCCGCGCCGCAAGTCCCGCCGCATCATGGTCGGACCGGTGCCGGTCGGTGGGGGAGCGCCGATTTCGGTGCAATCCATGACCAATACGGTGACGGCGGACGTGCCGGCCACCCTGCGTCAGATCGCCGAACTGACCGCCGCGGGATGTGACATCGTGCGTGTGGCCGTGCCCAGCCAGGACGACGCCGACGCGTTGCCGGAAATCGTGAGGAAATCGCCGATCCCAGTGATCGCCGACATTCACTTCCAAAGCAAATACGTGTTCCAGGCCATCGACGCCGGTTGCGCCGCCGTGCGCGTGAATCCAGGCAACATCCGCAAATTCGACGAGGTCGGCCCTTCGATCTGCAAGGCGGCCACTGACGCGGGCATCTCCCTGCGCATCGGCGTGAACGCGGGGTCGCTCGACAAGGAGCTGTACGCCAAGTACGGCGGTCCGACGCCGGAAGCCCTGGTGGCGTCCGCGCTGAAGGAGGCGCGCATGTTCGAAGACGTCGGCTTCCATGACTTCAAGATCTCCGTCAAGCATCACGACGTGGTCACCATGGTGCAGACATACCGTCTGCTGGCTTCCAAAGGCGATTGGCCATTGCATCTCGGCGTCACCGAGGCCGGCCCGACTTGGCAGGGCACCATCAAAAGCTGTCTGGCGTTCGGCGCGCTGTTGGCCGAAGGCATCGGCGACACCATCCGCGTCTCGCTTTCCGCACCGCCTGTGGAAGAGGTGAAGGTGGGATGCAAGCTGCTGGAATACATGGGATTGCGTCCACGTAAATTCGACATCATCTCCTGCCCGAGCTGTGGCCGGTCCCAGGTCGACGTGATCCAGCTGGCCAATGCCGTGACCGAAGGTCTGAAAGACGTGACCGCGCCGATCCGCGTGGCCGTGATGGGCTGCATCGTCAATGGTCCCGGCGAGGCCCGCGAAGCCGATCTGGGTGTGGCATCCGGCAACGGCAAGGGACAGATCTTCATCAAGGGCAAGGTCATCCAGACCGTGCCGGAGGACCAGATCGTCGAAACCCTGCTCGCCAAGGCGCAGGAGATCGCGGCACAGATGGAAGCCGACGGCCAAGTGCCAGCAACCACCACCGGTCCCGTGGTGGTGCCGGTGACGACTGGTGGCGACCGCTGAGTGCCCCATCGCCGATTTTCGGAACAGGCCGGTAGAATGACTGACGTGCCAGAACAGGAACGTCAGTCAACAATCGCCGGTCAACCCCCAAAGGGGAGGGAATCACAGGACAGCATGCCGCACTCCGTGCCTCGGCGCCGGCTATGGACCCGCGGGCGGCGGCTGATGGTCAGTCTGCCCATCTTCATCATCCTGCTCGGCATCCTGGTGTCCGTGGCCAATGCGACGGCTTCGACATGGAACTACGAACCGACCGAGCAGCGCATCGAGACACTGGACGCTGACACTGCCGTGACCTTCGATAATCCCAGCGGCAAGCCGCTGGCGAAGGCGGGCGATTACGAAGTGGCGAAGCACTATGTCACCATCGCGGCGAAACGACCTTCCACAGGGGAGATCCAACGGATCAAAGTGTTGATCCGCGAACCCAAAAACGCCGGGAAGCACAGGCCCGGTGTGGTGTTCATGCACGGCGCCGGCTACGGCACCTGCGACAATTCCTTCGGAGACATGGCCACCAGCCTGTCCTCCGCGGGCTTCGTGACGGCGGTGCTCGACAAGCCGGTCTGGTCCACCAACGACGCCACACGTGATTATCCCGGTTCCGCGGCGATCTACGACCAAGTCATCGACATGTTGCGGAACATGGACATGGTGGACGCTTCCAACGTGGGTATCTACGCCACCTCCGAAAGCACCTGGATCTCCTCGTACCTGCTGCGTCGGGACCCTGATGTGGCCTTCCAGGTGTTGTTGAGCCCCATGGTCTACGAGCCCCGGTATTCATTGGGATTCCTCGCCGCACAGGATTTCGCGCTCGTCGGCGCGCATGACGGCTACCAGTCGATCGTGCGCCGCGTGTTCAGCGTGGACGCATCCCTGTTCGGCCTGACCAACCTCGATATCAACACGCTGACGCCGAAAGCCTATTCCATTCCGACATTGGTGGCATACGGCACCAAAGACGTCATGACGGCACAGGTGGAAGGCACGGAGAACATCATCGATCTGGCCCACAAGGCCGGCAACTGGGACGTCACCGTACGCACATATCCCATCGCCAACCACGTGCTGCGCCTCGGCGACGAGGCGAACTCCGGCACGCCGTTCGCCGATGCGTACGTCGATGACGTGATCAGCTGGGCGGTCGGCACCACGCAGGGACTCAAGCAGACCAGCGAACGCGTGGCGGGAACCGCGATGTACCAGTCGATCGCCGTTCCTTTGGAGCTCAAAGCCAACCGCGGGCTGACCGTCTACATGGTGGCATTGCACGCCAGCATGCTGCTGTTGCTCCTGGTGGCGGGCGTGCTGTGGCTGGCCGTACTGATTCGCAAGATCTGGGCGCGCGCGCACCGACGCCGATACGCGTTGGGCTTGGAACAGGGATTCAAAAACGCATTGGTCACGTTGGCCATGGTCACCATGGCCACATTCGTGCTGTTCTGCGCGGGTTTGGGCGACGTGATCATGGGGGTGGTCAAGCTGGCATGGGGCAGTGCGCCCGTGGAGGATCCAGGCGTGATGTACTGGAGCTGGCCGGTCATCCAAGTGGTGTGCGTCGCCGTCGTATGGGCTTGGTCGCGTGTGCTCACGCGGCTGATCGAAGAGGCATCCAACCGGGGCATCGCGCAATGGCCGCCGCGCAAGGGGGCAATTCGCGCGATTGTCAGCGGCCGGCAGCCGGTGCTCGCCTCGACCAGATTCGGCCGGCTGATGTTCTGGCTGACCGCGGCGGCCATGTTCTGCGTGCTGCTGGTGTTCGCGTTCTGGGGACTGTTCATCTACTGACCATTCTTTGCGGCATGCGCGGCACGCATGGGGCAAACATGAGAAAGGAGGTGCGCGGGCAATGCCGTTATATCAGGACGAGGGCGTGGTGCTGCGCACCGCCAAACTCGGTGAGGCCGACCGCATCATCACCCTGCTCACCCGCGACCACGGCAAGATCCGCGCCGTCGCGAAGGGTGTGCGGCGCACCAAATCACGATTCGGGGGCCGTCTCGAACCATTCATGCGCGTGTCGCTGCTCATCGCGGAAGGCCGGTCGCTCGACGTCATCTCCCAAGCTGAGTCGATATCCGCGTACGCGGGGCCGATCTGCGCCGATTTCCAGTCGTATACCGCGGCGAATGTGATCTGCGAGACCGCCGACAAGCTGGTCGTGACGGAACAGGAGCGTGCCGTCGCCCAATACCGGCTGGTGTTGGGCGCGTTGAACGCGCTCGCCAAACACGCGCATGAGCCCGCGGCGATCGGCGACTCCTACGTGATGCGCGCGCTGGCGATCGCCGGGTGGACGCCGCGGCTGCGTGCCTGCGTGGTCTGCGGCGAGCCGATCTCGCCGGACCGGGCCTGGTATTTCTCGATTTCCGCCGGAGGCCTGATGTGCGCCGTCGACCATACCCCAGGATCCGTTGCGGTGGCGTGGTTGACCATCTGCCAGCTCGATGCGCTCGTCGAAGGTGATTGGGGGGAGTTGGATGGAGCCCAGGTGGACGCCGAAACCCGCCAAATGGTGGAAAAATGGGGCGAATACTATCTGGAACGGCCGATTCGTTCCATGCGCTTGCTAGATTAGCGGGTATGGCTTTTGAGAACGTGGATTACAAGTCCCTTGATATTCCGGCGGCACCATTTTCCGATCCGTCGATCATTCCCGATTTTCCAAAGAACAAAGTGCCACGCCATGTCGGCGTGATCATGGACGGCAACGGCCGTTGGGCGCAGCAGCGCGGCCTGATCCGCACCGACGGCCACCAGGCGGCCGAACCCGTGGTGTTCGACACCATCGCCGGCGCCATCGAAGCGGGCGTGCGTTACCTGTCCCTGTACACGTTCTCCACGGAGAACTGGAAGCGGTCGCCGCAGGAGGTGCGTTTCCTCATGGGCTTCTCGCGTGACATCATCCACCGTCGCGTCGATCAGATGAACGATTGGGGCGTGCGCGTGCGCTGGTCCGGCCGCCGTCCGAAGCTGTGGAAATCGGTCATCGACGAGTTGGAAGTGGCTCAGGAGAAGACGAAGCATAACAAGACCATCGATGTGGTGTTCTGCCTGAACTACGGCGGTCGCGCCGAGATCGCGGACGCCTGCGCGGCGATCGCGCGCGAGGTGCGCGACGGCAGGATCTCCGGCGACCGCGTGACGGAGAAGATGGTCGCCGAGCACCTGTACAACCCGGATATTCCCGATTGCGATCTGGTGATCCGCACCTCCGGCGAGCAGCGCACCTCCAACTTCCTGCCGTGGGAGGCCGCCTACGCCGAACTCGATTTCGTTCCCGAACTGTTCCCCGACTGCGGCCGTGAGGTGCTGTGGCGCTCCATCGACCATTACATCCACCGCGATCGCCGGTTCGGCGGCGTAAAGAAGTAGGGGGTATCTGCTCCCGTCGATGCGCGTTGTTTTGGACGGCATCCGACTTGGTTCCGTCCAAAACAACACGCATCAACGCCGGATATCGGCGATTCTGCGAGTGAAGTCGGTTACGAAGCGGTTGTGATCGACGGTCAGGGCGACGTGCGCACGGGGTGCGGTCGGGTCGATGAGACCCACTGGATCGCCGATGGTGCGGCCACGCGTGCCATGGAAATCGCCCGTTCTTGTCTCGACCTTCATTGGCAGGTCGAGACAAGCCACCAAACTTGGATCCAATGCGACGGCCGCGGCGAGCGGATCATGCAACGGCATGCCTGCCGAGAAGAGGCGCGCGTCCGCGTGAAGGTTCGCTGCGATTGAGAAATCGGCGATGTCGGCAAGGAATGCACGTACGTCGGTGGACGGATCATGCGATTGCAGTGCCGATTGACGCCACCTCTCGGCCGCCTCGGCGCCCAGCAAACATTGGTGTGTCACGTCCAGACCGACCATGGTCACGTCCGCGCCGGAATGGAACACGCGGTCCGCGGCCTCCGGATCCTGGATGATGTTCGTTTCGGCGGTCGCATCCCAGCAGTTGCCCTCCTGGGTGAGCGTCCCGCCCATCATCACCAGACGTAGTGCGCCGGCGATATCCGGAGCTGCGGCGAGCGCCGCGTCGATGTCGGTCAACGGGCCGGTCGCCACCACCGTGACGTCTGTGCCATACCGGCGGACCATGTCGATGAGGAACCGTACGCCTTCCGGCACGGCGGAGGAACGGCCGGCGCTGATGTGTTCCATGCGGTCGCATGTGGTGAACGAAAGCGCGAACGAGTCGGTGGCGGGATTCGCGTGCGGATCGTGCACATCATACCCGCCTACGGAAATCAGCTTGCGGGATGCTGGCATATGCGCGGCCGCAGTGGGAGCGCATACGCCAGCGGCATGGTTCCGGCCATCCGATGACGCGAAATTGACCATAGAGGCATCGGACGCGGGGGAGTCCGTGGCCGGTCCGAATCCGCCCAGTCCGTCTGCTCCGTGGAACTGGGCACATCCCGCATCCGCGATGAAGGAGTCGGACCATGATGGGTGCGTGGAGCCCTTCATCACCGGAATATGGTGCAATCCCAGCCGATCCAGCACATATCGTGTATTGCGCACGGCCTTGTCCGCCACCACGTTGCCGTAGGTTCCGATGACGCCCAGCGTTTCGACTTCGCGGAAGGAGGCGAGATAGGCCAGGGCCAACGCGTCGTCGATGCCGGTGTCGACATCGAGTATCAGCCTGCGGTTGTCGGAACATGGTGCGGATGTCATCGGTCGGTCACTTTCTCCTTCGCAAATCCGTTATCCCCGAACATAGTCCGCCGCCGGGAATTGACCTGTCTTGGTTTTACTTCAGGAACTCGTCGGTGGCGATGTCCTTGGCCGACGGCGCGGTGTGCACCGTCTTGCCATGCGCGTCGGTGTAGGCGTTCTCTGTGGCGAGGAAGTCGAAATACTGCTGCGCGCCCTTCGTGTCATTGGTGCCGAACACGAATGAGCCGTCCTTGATCTTGGCTGGATCGCCCCAATACTGGCCATCCACGATCGTTTTCATGCTTTGCTTGACGAAATCGATCTTGAGGTTCGCGTCGGGGGCTTCCTTAACGAGGATCGCGGCGGCGTCGTCGGGATGCGAGTAGGCGTATTCGTAGCCCTTTTTGGTGGCCTGCACGAACTTTCTCACCAGGTTCGGATCGGAGGAGATGGTCTTGTCGCTGGTGATCACGCCGATGGTGTCGGCGTTGCCGGGCACACCGTAATCCGGTTCGGTGAAGCAGTTGAGCTTCGGGCCGTACATGTCGGCCTGCACGCCTTCCCAAGTGGCGTAGAAGCCGCCGAAATCGGCTTTCTTGCTGGATAGCGTCTGGAAGGTGGATGTGCCGACGGTCACCTTGTCGAACGTGCCTTTGCCGCCATCGGTCTGGATCATGCGGCGGATCACCGCGTCGGATTCGTTCGAACCGAACGTGGCGAAGGTCTTGCCGTCGAAATCCCTTGGGGATGCGATCGTCTTGTTCGAGGCGAGCGAACACCAGATGGCGCTTGGCTTCTGCTGCACCTGCATGACCTGTTTGATCTTCGCTCCCTTGGTGTCGTACATGCCCACGTTGGTGAGATTGGACAGCGCGAAGTCGGCCACGCCGTTGTTCACGGCCTGCTCGGCGCCGGCTTGCGCCACCGCCACGACGTCCACGTCAAGTCCGGCCTGCCTGAAGTAGCCCTTGTTCTTCGCCACATACACGCCGATGTGGTTGGTGTCCGGCGCCCACGACAGCATGAACGTCACCTTTTTGAGATCACCGGCCGCGGCTCCCGCGGCCTCGTTGCCGTGCCCGCATGCGGCCGTGCCGGTAAGCATGGCGATTGCGCCGAGAAGTGCGATTGCTTTGCTGAGGACTGTCTGCTTCATTCCTTGCGATTTCCCTTGAATCCTGTTGTTCTACCGTTTTCTAGGGATTGGCGCTGCGGACGGAGTTCGGGCAGAAAACGATACGAAGGGCCTAGGCCCCCGTCCGTCCAATGCCCCCGGTGATCCGGTTTGCCACACATTGGCCAAACAGCGAATTTCATTATACGGGGCGGCCTGACGTGGCGGGCAGCGGATGCTCGGATGCTGTCCGCCACGGATACGTGTCGGTTCGGATGAAAGCAGGGAGGATTTCGTCCAAACTGCCACGCGTCTGGCTTGCGCTCACTGTCCCGCGTCCGGATCCTCGTCGTCGCCGGCGGGTCCGAGCAGCAGGCGTTCGCTCAGGTTCACCAGGCACATGAGCGCGCCGGTGATGACGATGATCACCAGTGTGGCGGAGAAGATGAGCGGCGTGCGGAACGAGTTGTACGCCGCCTGCAGCCAGATGCCGAGTCCCTTGCGCGCGCCCAGGTATTCCGCGGTGGCGGCAGTGGCGAAGATGTAGGCCGCGGACACGCGGATCCCGCCGTAGATCTGCCGTGCGGCGACGCGTAGCTTCACATGCCACAACGTCCACGTGCTGGTGGCGCCGCAGGTCAGCGCCACATCCGAATAGAATTGGGGGACCGCCTCAAGTCCGCGAATCGTCTGCACCGCGATCGGGAACAGCCCGAACACGGCCACGATCACGATTTTGCCGGAGATCTCGAAACCGAACCAGATCAAAAACAACGGCGCGATCGAAATCAGCGGCATCGTCTGCGCGGCCGACAGCAGCGGGAACAGCGCCGCGTTCGCGATACGCGAGCAATACAGCAGAATGCCGATCAGGATGCCGCATAGTACGGCCAGCAGGAAACCGACGGTGCCTTCCAGGAGGGTGACCTGCGTCGCGGGCCAGAGCGTCGGCCAGGCTTCGACGGTCGCCTGCGCGATTTCGCTGGGGGCGGCGATCATCGTGGACGGCACGTGCCCCAATCGCACCCATGCCTCCCATACGATGAGCAACAGTGCGATTGTGGTTGCCGTCGGCAGTCGTTTGACGCATGCCGCTCCCAATGCGCGCGACATGCGTTTCATTATGGAAGGCCGCTGTCCGGTCTGGGATTGCTGAACGTGCGATTGCGCCATCGTTCACCTTGCTTTCTGCGTCAAAGTGGACGCGCACGTGGCCGATGGCGGGGAATCAGTAAGGTGAGGAGCCTGCCCGCCGACCGGCCAGAAAAGTCTGTTACCGGCTCGACAGTATAGACGATGGTGAGGAGACTGCTTGGGCGTAGTCATGGACGGGTGTCATGACACATCCTCCATACGGGGTATAGGCGTATATAAGTCGTATATATAGATGTGTCTCCGCATCTTGCGATGCGGAGACACATCCCCTTTGCTGTCGCCTTGTGGCTGGTCGTCCGCCGCCTGTATTTGTCTCGTTGCGCGGCAGACGCCTTATCACTCGAGTCCGATGGACTTCAGATGATGAAGCACCAAGGATTTGATCTCAAGCGTGCCGGACTCGGACTCGAGCTTGATGGCGCGCGGACCTTCGGACGCATAGCTGTAGGAGCTCAGCACCTGACGGCCGTCGTTCACATACACCTCGACGCATCCGCGGTCCACGAACACGCGCAGGTTGAGCTCGCCGGCAGCGAGCTCCGCTTCGGACAGCGGCGCGGCGCGGTATCCACGATCACCCCGCGCGTTGGCCTGGCGGTCCACCACCACGCGGCCGATCTGGTCATCATAGGCCACGTAGGTATAGGCGCCATCCTCGGTGGCATGGATCTTCAGACCGGCGCGTTCGGCGGTGGAGGCGTTGAGATCGATGGTCATTTCGATTTCCACGGCCTCGGCGTCATCGGAGACGATCCGCTCCTCGTTGGCGGCCAGACTGATCGCGCCGTGATCGAAGGAGTCCTCGCGCAGCCCCTCCATCTCCGCCACGGGAGCGGTGTACAGGTCGCCGTCGGCGCCCAGCGTGATCTCGCGCGGCAACGTCAGGTTGCCGCACCAGCCGTCGTCCTCCATGCAGATCGGGGCCACGAACGGGCTCATCCAGCCGTAGACGATCTGGCGCTTGCCGTCGTTGAAGGACTGCGGGGCATAGTAGTTGTGGCCGCAATCCCACAGGCGGAACTCGGTTTCCGGCTTGAACTGCTCGCCCGGGGTCCAGGTGCCGATCATGTAGCCGGCGTTGTTGACGTTGCGGTTC
>ERZ808246.2235-NODE-2235-length-12394-cov-2.696815_pt1 | contig 12394 bp, 14 predicted proteins | sample MGYA00521083_ERZ808246 | MGnify/ENA primary metagenome ERZ808246 (study PRJEB31516, sample SAMN03275577) | gut metagenome | biome: mammalia-associated habitat; material: feces | host: Papio cynocephalus | place: Kenya | collected 2012-07-07 ...
GAGAAAAATTAACAACTTTCTATTGATTTTTCCCTTCGTTTAGCTTAATATATTGTCGTAATAATTTACAAGGAGATGTACATAATGGCTGATATCAAAACACTCAAGTACTTCGCCGACGGCGAATGGCGCGAGTCTAAAAGCGGAAAGTATATGGATATCCACAACCCCAGCACCGGCGAGGTTATTGCACGCACACCCTGCTGCACCGTTGATGAGGTTGAAGAAGCTGTTCAGAGCGCAAAGGAAGCCTTCAAAACCTGGTCGCAGACCCCGGTAATGAAGAGAACTCAGGTTCTTTATAAATTCCGCGAGCTTCTCATTGAACACATGGATGAGCTTGCAACCCTCTGCGCCGTTGAACACGGCAAGGTATATAACGAATCAAAGGGCGACATTCTCAAGGTCAAAGAGCCTGTTGAGCTTGCTCTCAGCGCGCCTTCGCTCACCATGGGCGACAGTATGCGCGACACCTCCAGCGGCTACGACACCACGCTCTACTATGAGCCGGTCGGCGTTTTCGCCGGAATCGTTCCGTTCAACTTCCCCGGCATGATTCCGATGGGCTGGATGGTTCCCTGCTGCATCGCAGCCGGCAACACCATCGTTCTCAAGCTCAACTCCCAGACCCCGATGACTGCCATGAGACTTTGCGACCTCCTTATGGAAGCAGGTCTTCCGAAGGGCGTTGTCAACCTTGTCACCTGCACACGCGTTGAGGCCGATATGCTCCTGACCCACCCGGACATTAAGGGCATCACCTTCGTCGGCACGACCGGCGTAGGCCAGCACGTCTATGCAACAGCCGCTTCAACCGGAAAGCGCGTTCAGTGCCTTTGCGAAGCGAAGAACCACGCTCTTGTTCTTGAGGACGCTGCTCTTGAACGCAGCGCAAGAGGAATCATCAACTCGGCTTTCGGCTGCGCAGGCGAACGCTGCATGGCTCTTCCCGTTGTTGTTGCTCAGGATACGATTGCAGACAAACTCGTTGCTCTCCTCAAGCAATACGCTTCGGAGCTCAAGCTCGGCGCAGCTTACGACAAGACCTCGACCCTCGGCCCCGTTGTTTCCGCAGCACACAAAAAGCGCGTAATTGACTGGATCAACAAGGGCATTGAAGAGGGCGCAACTCTTGTTCTTGACGGACGCGACGTCACCGTTCCCGGCCTTGAGGGCGGATATTTCGTCGGCCCGACGATTCTTGACCACGTTACCGAAGACATGACAGTCGGCACGCAGGAGATTTTTGGACCGGTTCTTTGCATCAAGAGAGTTAAGTGCTTTGAAGAAGGCCTTGAACTCATGAACCGCAATCCGTTCGCAAACGGTTCGGTAATCTTCACCCAGAGCGGCTACTATGCAAGAGAATTTGCAAAGCACACAGACGGCGGCATGGTCGGCGTCAACGTCGGAATCCCCGTTCCGGTCGGCGTGTTCCCGTTCACGGGTCACAAGAAGTCCTTCTTCGGCGACCTGCACTGCCTCGGCAAGGACGCTTTCCGCTTCTTCACCGAAACCAAGGCTGTCACAACCCGCTGGTTTGACGAAGAAGAAAAGAAAGCCACCCACGTTGACACTTGGGACGGATCTGTCGGCGGCTGATGCTGATAAAGTTTAGACGTATAAACTGCGCTTTCCAACAAAACGGAAGCGCAGTTTTTTTAGATTTTTCTGTAGTTCACAGCCTTTTTTTTGTAAGTATATAGTTGAAGGGACATTTTGGAGGTGAAAACCAATGGACGACGAAAAAATACTTGAGCTGTTTTTGGAAAGGTCTCAACAGGCGATTGAAGAGCTTGACGCAAAATACGGCAGACTTCTCAGAAAATTTTCCTTCAACATTCTGGGCAACACGGCTGACGCCGAAGAATGTGTCAACGATTCCTATCTCGGCGCGTGGAACGCAATTCCGCCGGCAAGACCGAATCCGCTGCTTGCCTATCTTTGCAAAATCGTCAGGAACATTTCGCTCAGGCGGTATTACAACAACCGAAAAGCCGAACGAAACAGCGTCTTTGAAATCACGCTCGACGAGATCGGCGAAATTGTGAGCGGCGAAAACACGGCGGAAAAAGCGGCCGAAGCCAAGGAGCTTTCAAGGGCGATCGGAACCTTTCTCGATTCGCTCACGAAGGAAAACCGCGTAATTTTCATGCGCCGCTATGCTTTTTGCGACAGCTACAAAGACATTGGAGCACTCATGAACCTCAGCGAAAAGAACGTTTCCGTCCGTTTGGTACGGATCAGAAAAGGGCTCAAAAACTACTTGGAAAGGAATGAACTACTGTGAACGAGAAAGATTTTTCAAACGCTGTCAGCGAACTTGACGAAAAATATTACAGCGAAGCGTTAAGCCTCAAGAAGAAAAAGAACAGTGCTCCGAAGTGGATCGCCGCGGCCGCGGCCTGCCTTTGTGTGGCCGCTGTCGGCACAGGTTTTGCACTGAACGGAAGAAGGCCAACCGCTGCTTTGCCTGCGGAAAGCACGGCCGAACAAACGGCAAGCTTTTCCTCCGACTGCAACGTTTCAAAAAGCATTGCTCAAACGGTAAACCTTGACGGTGAATCATACTTCGTCTGCGGAACCGGAGAAGCAGAGGTCCTTGCCGAATGCGGCCTTTCAGAATCGCTTTCCGCTTCGCTTGCAGGCAAGCACATCGCGTATCTTTTCTTTGACGAAGAGACCGAAGAATATGTTCCGAAGGAGGACGGAAATGAAGCCGACGGCGAGCTTTTTGAGTACGCCCCGGCTCCGAACAAAAACGTTTATATCGTCTCCTTCGGCGAAAGCTATTACGCCGCAATAAGGCACGACGATAACGGCTATCACGGCCTTAACGACTGACAAAAAAGGAACTGCGCCTTCTTAACCGAAAGCGCAGCTTTTTTATTTTGCGGCTAACTGCCGCTGTTTTTCTTTTTTTAAGAACACCCTGAACTTTTTATCGAGAGGTTCGGTGACTGCAATGCAAACCATTCCCCAAAGAAGGCTCAGAACAACGTAAACCGCCGTAATCGCCGGAGGCCCGAACCTGCTTTCACGAAAGCTTGACAAAGCAGAACTGTTTTCAAGCGCGATGTTGACCCATCTTATCGCTGAAACATGGGTCAGATAAACCGCCATACTGAGCTTTCCGAGCCAAATACAAAGGCTGCTTCCAAACAACGCGTTTATGCTCGCTTTTCCGCTTGCAATTATCGAAACCGCAATGTAAAACATCAGGACTATCGTGCCCTGATACTTCCTGTCAACTCCGTAATACACAAGCAGTGCCGCCCCGACCATGCAGCCGGTACTCACAAATGAGAGCAGCAGCGGGATGCCTTTATACATGAACTTTTCCTTCAGCCATTTTGAAACGGCAAAAGCCGAGCATCCGAGGCATAAGCCGGCAAAGCCGCGGAAAAAGCCTTTGCAAAATATTCCGTACCAGCCGAGCACACCGGTAATATACCCGTCGCGCCGGAGCATACATGCGTAAAGGGAAACCGCAATCAGCGGCGCGGCAAGCTTTGTGAAAATATCGCCGCGGTACCTGAGGAGCGGATAGATGACGGCCATCGACATGAACATTGCAGAAAGATACCAGTCCGTTCCGACAACGTCCTTCATCGGGATTCCGCTGACGTGCAAAAACACTATCGAAAACGGAACTTTTAAAAGATTCTCCGACGAAAAAACCTCTTTCGGGCCGAAATATATGGTATCGGAAACGAGTGTCGTTATCCACGCAAAAACAAAGTATGGGAGCAGCCTTTTGAGCTTTCTGAAAATGAAGCCGACCGTCTCGGTTCCAAGCGTCCGAACGTCCGCTTCTTCCTTTTTTGAAGCGGAAATCGCCATAAAAAAGCCGGACACGATGAAAAAGAATTCAACAAAAATCGAACCGTAAGCGAAGTATATCCGCTCATTTCCGAACAGGTTATATGAATGATGAATAACAATTATCACCATTGCGAAGAACTTCCAGAAGTCGAACTCCGCGTTCCTTGTCCGTAAGATTCCCCTCTTTGTTTTCAAGAACACCCCATCCTTCTTACAAAAATTACTCTTCGTCCTTTTTTTCGTCGGCTTTCTGAGCGCCGTCTTTTTTTGCAAAAATCATGAACTTGCTCAAAACGTAGTTGATTATGACAACAACAACGCCGATGATAAGCTTTGCGGTGATTTTTCCGGAAAGGCGAACGATAATAAAATCAAAGACCTTTTCATCAAAGTGCAGTATTTCAACAAAGAACCAAAGTCCGGCCTGCTCAATGAAATATGACGCAATCCTCGCGCCGAGAAAGGACGGGATTTCCTTTCTAATTACGTCAAACTTCCAGCTCTTGCTTTCAAAAACAAAGAGCTTGTTTGTCACATAGGCAAAAGCAACGGCGGCGATCCACGCAACCGAGTTTGAAACAAGATAGTGTTCCCCTTTAAAAAGAACGTCGCAGCCTTTGAAAACAACAAGGTTGACAAGCGTTGTGAGCACGCCGAAAATGACATAGGTCACGGTTTCTTTGTTGACTAATTTTTTGAAAAGTGCTTTGATTTTTTCCATTTCTTACCTCATGCGGCCTTGGCTGCTTTCTTTTTCTTTAAATCATCAATTTTTGCTTCAACCTTGGGCATAACGATCGGATATACCTTGTTGACAATGAGAACCGCGATCAGTGCATAAACAACACCGAAGAGTGCGCCGAAAAGAACGTCCGTGCAATAGTGAACCTCAACATAGATTCTTGAAAAGCCCATAACGCCCGCAAAAATCGTGAGAGGAATTCCGTATTTTCTGTTGTACCAAAGAAGTGCTACGCCTGCGGCGAACGCAGAGGACGTATGACCCGAGGGGAAGGAATAGCTGGTGGGTCTTTTGACAAGCTCGGGGAACTTATAGATCTCATGCCACCACGAATACGCAACCTCGTCAAGGTTGAAAGGACGCGGACGCGCAAAAATCGACTTGAGAATGAGATTGTTTCCGACCTCCATGACAAGCAGCGCAACAATGATTGCAACGCCGGCCTTGCGGTACTTTTTGGTGCACAGGAGCGCGAGGGCAACGGCGATGAAAATAATTCCGCCTTCGCCGAGGGAGGTGATGACAACCATCAGCTTGTCAAGAAAGCCTCCGTGAATCGTCTGCACCCACTGAAAGACCGAAAGGTCAAAGTGCAGAAAGTTATCAAATAGTGCCTGCATAATGTTTTCTTCCTTTCTTGAAACTTGTTATATTTCAAACAGCTTTTTGAGCTGCTTTGCGCTTTTTCCGACCGAGAGGGCGGTAACCTCATCCCCTGCCATGAGGACGGTGTTTCCGCGCGGAATCATGAGCACTCCGGAGCGGATAACATAAATCAAAACGCAGTCCGTCGGAACGGCGATGTCCATTACCCTTTTTCCCGAAAGGCTCCAGTCGTCCGGAAGAGTGTATTCGCTGATGAGGGCATTGCTGTTGCTGATATCGGCAACGAGCTTGACGTTCGCGCCGTCAATTTCCTGCTCAATGAGCCCTGTGATGATCTGCGTTGTGTCAAGAACAATGTCTACGCCGAGCTTTTTCATGAGGGCGATGTTTTTATGGTTGTTGCTTTTTGAAACGGTGCGTCTGACCGAGAACTGCCGCTTTGCAATTTCGCAGGCAACAAGGTTGTCCTCGTCGCGGTCGGTGACGGCAATAAAGGCGTCGCTTTTGCCGACGTTCGCCTGAGCAAGCGTTTCTATCCTCGTTCCGTCGCCGCAAAAGACGGTGACGTCAAGGGCGCTTGAGATTTTTTCACATTTTGCCCTGTCGCTGTCAATAACCTTGACGTTATGCTTTTCTTCAAGAAGGCTTTTTGCAAGGAAATAGCCGAGCTGACCGGCTCCGACAATGGTAATTTTCATCCTGTTTCACCCTCCTTATATACTCGCATAAACGAGCATATCGCCGTCATCGATATGAAACGCTTCGTCCGAAACAAGAATGAGTGCGCCGCTCTTTTTCTTTCTGACGGCAAAAAGCATCTCACCCTCACGGTGAACGATTTCGTCCGCGGTCTTTCCGATTTGGCGGCGTTCCGCCTTTTTCATGGTGAAGCTCACGCTGTTTCCGCCGATTGTTACAGAGTCAATTTCATCGGAATCCTGGGTCGCAAGGTTAAAAAGAATGTCGCTTTCAAGCCTTGTCGGACAGACGGTACGAAGGCCGAAGCGTCTGAAAACAGCCTCCCTTGAAGGGTCAAGAACGCGCAGATAGACGTCGCTCAGCCCAAATTCAACGTTCAGCGTCTGCGCAACCATAACATTCACGTTGTCCTTTTCCGTCACGGCAAAAGCGATGTCGGCGTTGTCGCAGCCCGCACCGAGCAAAACGTCAATGTCCGTCTCATCGCCGCAAACGGTTATTCCGGAAAACTCCTCCCCAAGGAGCTTGAGTTCCTCTTCATCGTTGTCAACAACGGCAACGTCATAGCCCCTTTCATCAAGAGCGAGAGCAAGGCGGCGGCCGGTTTTGCCGCTGCCGATGATAATTACGTTCATCGCTTCATCTCCTCAGGCAAAAATATTTTTGAACTGAACGTCAACTGCGCCTTTTTCAAGCTTCAGAACGGCGTAGCTTCCGCTGCAGAGAGCACCCGGATTTATGACGTATATGTCCGAGAGCCTGTCGTAATAGCAGCCGGTTCTGTGTGTATGACCGTAAAGCGCAACATTCGCGCGAACGCTTTCCGCCTTTTCAATGAGCGGCAAAAGACTGCGCTTCACGCCGAGTGTGTGTCCGTGGCAGGCAACGACCGTGTTGCCATCAACATATTTATAGGCAAAATCGTCAAAGGTGCTGAAATAATCATTGTTGCCCCTTTTGGCAATAAATTTCCTGTCCTTAAAACGGGGGCGAACTCTTTCAAGGTCCTCCTCCCCGTCTCCGAGGAAAAAGACGAGCTCACAGTCTTTTTCTCTTTCAAGCGCGGCCGAAAGGTTTTCCGTGCGTCCGTGGCTGTCGGACAAAACAAGAGCCTTCATTCATAACCCCCTCGTAAGCGGCATAAATATCATTGTAAATGAATCAAAGCAACGTTCTGCTCAAATCAAGCTTTCGCCTTTGCGGCGAAAGACAATTGCCAGATGATTATATCACTTTACGGGAGGTTTTTCAATGGATAACGAAACAAATCTAAACTCTGAGAAAATCAGTGAACTTTTTGAAAAAGCAAAACAAAAGGAAAAAAGCGGAGTGCTCGACGTCGGCTCGTTCATTGACGAAAATCTTTCGCCGGCTGACGCGCAAAAGCTCAAAAGCGCAATGAAGGACCCGAGGCTCATTAAAAACATTCTCTCATCGCCGCAGGCACAAAAGTTTTTTGAAAGGTTTTCAAAAGGAAAAGAAGGAACCGAATGATGGATATTCAAGACATAAACATGGAGGAAATTTCTCAAATTCTCTCATCGCTTTCCGATGATGACGTTGAACAGCTCAAGGGCGTTGCCGCGTCGTTTTTCCCGGGGCAGAATACGCAGGAAGCAAAGCAAGCGAATGACCGCAAACAGCCGCCCGGCGACAGAAGCGAACAGCTTGACTTTGAAAGCATGAAAAAAATTACGGAAATCATGAAGCTTCTCAAAAGCGATGTTCACGACCCGAGGTGCGACCTGCTTTATGCCCTCAGACCAATGCTGAAAAAAGAGCGGCAGGAGCGCGTTGACCAGGCCGCAAAAATGCTCCGGCTCCTGTCGGTTCTTCCGCGCCTTCGGGAGCTTGGAATTTAAGCTGAGGTGAAAAAAATGCAAAACTATTCTCCGCAGGAGCTTGAAAGAATGCAGAAGCAGGCGATCGACCGTGTGCACGAAATGCAGCGGCAGGCAAAGATGGGTGCGGCCGAAAAGAGGCGAAGCATGAGCGGCGCCGCACTGCATTACACACAGCCGGGCGCAGGTACACAGCAGAAAACGCCCAAACCGCAAAGTCCGCCGCAGCCGCAGCCCGGTAATGAAATTCCAAAAGCCGAGCACCGTCCGCCGCCGAAAGAACCGAACGCAAAAAAGCCGCCGACACCGCCGCAACCGGAGAAAGCACCTCCGGAAATTCGGCGCGTTCCGGGAAGGAAACAGGCCGCGCCGTTTCTCAGCATGGACAGCGACACGGCGCTCATTTTGCCGCTCATTCTTCTTTTGCAAAAGGACGGAGCGGATGAGATGCTTATTCTTGCACTGCTGTATATTATGGCGTAGCCTTAAAACTAAGGGGCTATCGCATTTAGATGCAGAAAGCGTTTTCTTTGCCCCGAAGCTGTATGTAAATACCGCGAGTGGGTAAAAAAACGCTTAAAAGAGCAAAATTATTTTTGATATCATCAATAAACAAAGACTATATTTCATATGAAGCTCTAATTTTGATAGGCCTCGTGAAATATAGTCTTTTTCTTTTTGTTTTGCTCTTTGGTCTGCGCTAAATGCGACAGTCCCTTTGATTTTATTTGTTCTTCTTTTTTGCGTTTTCAATCTCTTCAAGAACACATTGCGGAGCAGGTCCGCCCTTCACAGCCCTGCCCTTTACGCAGTTGTCAAGGTCGATTGCCGCGAAGACGCCCTCATCAAAGAGCTCGCAGATTTTTTTGTATTCCTCAAGCGAAAGAGTTTCAAGCGTATAGCCGTTTTCAATGCAAAAAGCAACAAGCTCGCCGACTGCTTTATATGCATCCCTGAAGGGCAGACCCTTTTTGACAAGATAGTCTGCGCAATCGGTAGCATTTATGAAGCCGTTCGCCGCCGCCTTGCGCATATTGCCTTTGAGAACCTTCGCCGTTTCAAGCATCGCGGAAAAGGTGTCAATGCAGATAAGCACTGTGTCAACCGCGTCAAAGGTAACCTCCTTATCCTCCTGCATATCTTTGTTATATGCAAGCGGCAGACCCTTCATGACCGTGAGGAGGGTCATGAGCGAGCCGAAAACGCGGCCAGATTTTCCGCGCACAAGCTCGGCAATGTCGGGGTTCTTTTTTTGCGGCATAATGCTGCTGCCGGTTGAAAACGCATCGTCAAGCTCAATGAACTTGAATTCCCATGAACACCACATGACCATTTCCTCGGCAAAGCGCGAAAGATGCACCATAATGATAGAAAGGCAGGAGAGCAGTTCAATAACATAGTCCCGGTCGGAAACACCGTCAAGGCTGTTGGAGCAAACACCGCTCAAGCCAAGCAGCTTTGCGGAATACTCACGGTCAAGCGGATAGGTCGTTCCGGCAAGTGCACCCGAGCCGAGCGGCGACACCGCCATCCTCTTTTTGCAATCGGAAAGCCGCTCCCTGTCGCGCAGAAGCATTGAAGCGTATGCCATCAGATGATGGCCGAAGGTGACCGGTTGTGCACGCTGAAGATGAGTATAGCCCGGCATTACGGCATCATAGTTTTCCTTTGCTTTTTTCAAAATAACATCTATAAAAGCCTTGAGCACAGAATCAATTTTATCGCTTTGCTCAAGAAGGTACAGTCTCAAATCAAGCGCGACCTGATCGTTACGGCTGCGCGCAGTGTGCAGCCTTTTTCCGCTGTCGCCTATTCTTTTTGTCAGTTCACCTTCAACAAAGGTGTGAATGTCCTCGGCGGTCATATCAATTTCAAGCTTTCCGCTTTCAAGCTCGGCGGCGATCTCCTTGAGCGAAGCGATAATTTTTCCGCTCTCCCCTTTTTCAATAATACCCTGTTTTCCGAGCATGGCCGCGTGTGCAACCGAACCGGCGATGTCCTGTTTTGCCATTCGGCTGTCAAAGGAAATTGAGGAATTGAAGTCGTTTGTTTTTTTGTCAAGCTGTTTTTTGAATCTTCCTGTCCAGAGCGGCATAGATTTTTCCTCCTGCTATTCATTGCTATTCATTGAGTATACATATTTTATGCAATTTGTCAAGAGAATATCTAATATTTATACATTTCAAAAACAGCACATTTCAAGAAAAAGTTCTGAAAAGACCTAAAAAACCTCTTATTTTTGAAAGAAAGCCCTTTGTTTTAACCCGTGCAGGACGTTGGTTCCTTCGAGTGAACGGCGGCTCACCGCAAGCATTGGCAGGTGAGCCGCCGTTCACTTTTTCTGAGGGCAAAAAAATTCAGCTTTTTTGCATAATTTTTACCCATGTTTTTGTGACTTTTGTGATTTTGAGGGCGTTTCAGCCTTTTAAAATGGTAAAATATTCATAAAGTTTTCATAAATCACGAAAAATGCAATTCATTTTATTGCAAAATAACGGGCGGTAGTATATAATTAAAAAGTCTAAATCCACGCATGACAGCCATTTGTTTTATGCGCTGGCTTTCGGCAAAGCCGACAGAAATTAAGAATGGAGGAAAAATCATGAAAAAACTGTTAGCTATTCTGCTTGCCGCTCTTCTTGTGTTCTCGCTCGTTGCCTGCGGCGGCGCTTCAGACGACCAGACCACCGCTCCGGACGCTTCAGGCGAAACCACAGAGGGCAATGAAGGCACCGGCAACGACGTTGTTAAAATCGGCGTTTTTGAGCCGCAGTCAGGCGACAACGGCGCAGGCGGAAAGCAGGAGATCCTCGGTATGCAGTATGCAAACTATGTTGCTCCCACCGTTGAAATCGGCGGAAAGACCTATGACGTAAAGCTTGAAATCGTTGACAACGAATCTTCAACCGATAAAGCTCCGACAGCTGCCCAGACTCTTGTTTCGGCCGGCATTTCCGTTGCTCTCGGTTCATACGGCTCAAGCGTTGCAATCGCAGGCTCGCCCGTTTTCCAGAACGCAGGAATCCCCGCAATCGGCGTCACCTGCACCAATCCGCAGGTAACCGAAGGCAACAGCCACTACTTCCGCATCTGCTTCCTTGATCCGTTCCAGGGCACCGTTCTTGCGAACTACGCTTTCAAGGAAATCAAGGCAAAGAAGGCCTACATCCTCGCTCAACTCGGAAACGACTATGACCAGGGTCTTGCAAACTACTTCACCAAGGCTTTTGAAGCTCTCGGCGGAACCGTTGTTAAAGAAGACTTCCCCGAAGGCAACTCAGACTTCACCTCATACCTCACCAATGCAAAGAATCAGGGCTGCGAAGTAATCTTCTCACCGACCTCGATCTCTTACGCTCAGCTCATCGTTGAACAGTCGACCACGCAGGGCACCGGGCTTCCCATCCTTGCAAGCGACACCTGGGATTCAAACGTTATCCTCAAGGCCGCAAAGGGCACCGACGCAAAAATCTATGTTACGACCTTCTATCAGGAGGGCGGCAACAAGGAATTCGACGAAGGCATCAAAAAATGGATCAACTCCGACAGCCAGGCTAAGACAAACAACGGCGGCGACGACACCATTGCAGCAGTTACCGCAATGGGCTACGACGCATACTTTGTTGCTCTTGAAGCACTCAAGAAGGCCGGCTCAACCGCTCCCGCAGACGTTCTCAAGGCTCTTCCCTCTGTAACCTACACCGGCGTTTCCGGCAAGATTGAATTCAACGAAACCGGCGACGCAAAGAGGGACACCGCTTTCGTTAAGAACGCAAACACCGAAACCGGCGCATGGGACTTCGTTGCCGAACAGGGCGTTTGATCAAAACAAGTTTAAGATATTTAATTTTTTGGTATTGATATTTTTGCTTGTATCGGTTTGCCGGGGAGCTTCCTCGGCAAGCCGTTTTATAGATTTATGAGTGCTCTTTCGGGTATATCCGAAAGGAGCCGAGGGAGTGTTTTTCGGCTCTCTTCGGTTGTATTTGAAAGTGCAAAAGTCAAGCTGAACATCTTCAGCTCACCCCGGCGGCGGGTGCCGTCAATTTGAAAACGGAGGAAAAAAATGGAAATTACCGGATTTTTTCAAAAGAACCTGCCGCATATCCTTGCCGGAATCTCCGTCGGCGGTCAGTACGCGCTGATTGCGATCGGATACACAATGGTTTACGGAATTCTGCGGCTCATCAACTTCGCCCACGGCGATATCTTTATGGTTGCCGGTCTTATCATGGTTTATGCTTCGGCCTCGCTTCCAATCTACATTGCAATGCCCGTTGTCATTGTTTCAACGGTCATACTCGGCGTACTCGTTGAGAAGTTTGCTTATAAGCCTCTGCGTTCGGCGCCGAGAATGTCGGTCATGATTTCCGCGATCGGCGTTTCATACCTCATTCAGAACCTCGCGCTTTATGTCACCGGAGGTCTTCCTCAGATCTATCCGAAAATTCCGTATATTTCGGATTCAATAAGCATCCTCGGTGCTTCAACGAAGCGCGTTACGGTCATTACGCCGATTCTCACAATTGCCCTTATTGTCGTTCTGGTTCTCCTTATCAAGTACACGAAGATCGGCATAGCGATGCGCGCCGTTTCAAAGGACTTTGAAACGAGCCAGCTCATGGGTGTAAAAATCAACAAGGTCATTTCCATGACCTTTGTCATCGGCTCCTTCCTTGCC
>ERZ808246.2237-NODE-2237-length-12380-cov-4.720730_pt1 | contig 12380 bp, 11 predicted proteins | sample MGYA00521083_ERZ808246 | MGnify/ENA primary metagenome ERZ808246 (study PRJEB31516, sample SAMN03275577) | gut metagenome | biome: mammalia-associated habitat; material: feces | host: Papio cynocephalus | place: Kenya | collected 2012-07-07 ...
TCGCGGTCGCGCTGGCTCATATACGGCATGGACAGGTGCACGCCGGGCACATTGACGCCCTTCTTGTTCTTGATCTTGCCGTTGTTCAGCACGGTGCAGACAATATCGGTGTCGTTCACGGTCTGGATCTGCAGCTTGATCAGGCCATCGTCCAGCATGATGGTGCCGCCGGGCTGCACATCCTGAGGCAGATCCTTATAGGTAATGGAGCAGATCTCCTTGGTGCCCTCCACCTCACGGGTGGTCAGAGTGAAGGTCTGGCCTGCTTCCAGCATCTCAGTGCCGTTCTTGAAGTCCTTCAGGCGAATCTCAGGACCCTTGGTGTCCAGCAGGGCAGCGACCGGCTTGTCCAGCTCTTCACGGATGGCTTTCAGCTTTTCAAAGCGGCCCAGGTGCTCCTCGTGAGAGCCGTGGGAAAAATTGAAGCGGGCAACATTCATGCCATTGGCAACCAGCTCACGCAGAACGCCTTCCTTATCGGTAGACGGGCCAAGGGTGCAGATGATCTTGGTTTTTCTCATATACTTTACCTCCAACGATTCACATTCTCATTCTATTTTGCGGCAAGCCGTCCGCTGTCATGCAGACAGCTGCACACGACCAACGGGAAAAACCCGTGCAGTGGTAAGAAATGCGGCAGGATCCTGAAAATCAAAACTCTACCACTTACTATTATAATCTCTTGGATACAATAGGGCAAGAAAAAATTTTGACTGAAGAACAATTTTTCTGGCGGCAAAGACATCTTTGCTTCGGAAAAACGAAACAACGCAGAAAAAACAAAATGTTCCTCGTCGAATCGTGAAAGAAATGGCGAACATTTTAGTGAAAATGACGGATATTCTGCCCGCGGCAAAAAAACTTGCATCCGATGCGGGAATTGCTTATAATGATAAATAAGAAGTATCACTTTATCCGGGGCACTGTCCCGGAAGAAATGGAGAATACCGATATGGAAAAGCGTGTTTTTCTGATCGTCCTCGATAGCTTTGGCGTCGGCGCAGAGCCGGATGCAGCAGCTTTCGGTGACGAGGGCACCAATACTCTGGGTGCGATCGCAAAGCACCCCAACTTCAACTGCCCCAACCTGCGCAAGCTGGGTATGTTCAATCTGGACGGTGTGACCGTCGGCGAAAAGACTGATGCACCCATCGGCTCGTTTGCCCGCCTGCAGGAGCAGAGCATGGGCAAGGACACCACCATCGGCCACTGGGAGATCGCCGGTGTGGTCAGCCCGAAGCCCCTGCCCACCTTCCCGAACGGCTTCCCGGATGAGCTCATCCATGAGTTTGAGGAGAAGACCGGCCACAAGGTGCTGTGCAATAAGCCCTACTCCGGTACGCAGGTGCTCAAGGACTATGGCGAACAGGCTATGCAGGAGAACGCCCTCATCGTCTACACCAGTGCAGACAGCGTGTTCCAGGTAGCTGCCAACGAAGAGCTGGTGCCGGTGCACGAGCTCTACCGTTACTGCGAGATCGCCCGCGAGATGCTCAAGGGCGAGTACGGCGTGGGCCGCGTGATCGCACGCCCCTTCCTGGGCCATACTGCGGATACCTTCTACCGCACTACCAACCGCCACGACCTGAGCCTGAAGCCGCCCCGCGCCACCATGCTCGACCTGCTGAAAGATGCTGGCAAGGATGTGATCGCTGTGGGCAAGATCTTTGATATCTTTGACGGCGAGGGTGTGACCGAAAAAATCAAGACCACCGGCAATACCAATGGCATTGCTTTCACCAAGGCTCTGCAGACCCGCGATTTTGAGGGCCTTGCCTTTGTGAACCTTGTGGATTTTGATATGCTGTATGGCCACCGCCGCGACGTGGCAGGCTATGCCGCAGCAGCTACCGAGTTTGACAAGTTCCTGTCCGACTTCATCCCCGGCATGCGGGAGGGCGATATTCTGATGGTCACTGCAGACCACGGCTGCGACCCCTCTTACACTAAGACCACCGACCATACCCGCGAGTATGTGCCGTACCTGGTCTGCGGCAAGGGCATCAAGCCCGGCGTAAATCTGGGTACGAAGCTGTGCTTCGGCACCATTGCTCAGACGATTTGTGAGTATCTGGGTGTGGATGCGTCCAGTCTGGACGGCCAGAGCGTCTGGAACGAGATCAAGGCCTGAGCCTATTATAATAGAATGAAAGACCTGCCGGCGGTTCACTGAAGTGAACCCCAAAAGTCAGGCAAAAATAAGAATGAAGTGACCCGAACGGTCTGAATCCTGTACTGCACAGGGCTCAGGCCGTTTTGTATTAAAAACACCCCATTTCCTAAACAGTATACCATACTGTCTAACAAATGGGGTGCAATTCACTTTAGTATCAGTGGATTTTGTGCTCGTGTTATTCTTCCAGAGCAGTTCTGATATTCGCCAGCACCTTCTGACTCAGCAGGACAAAGGCCTGTTTGGTGCGCCCGGCAGAGACGTTCTGGCAATGGACATTCTCGCGGTCAAAGAAGCCATCGGAAACGGGGCCTGCGGCGGCGCGGGTGTCGCAGAAATAGTGGGTGCCCGGCAGGGTGAGCCAGTCTTCCAGCGCGGCGGAGTCGAAGCCCGGGCCGATGGAAGTGTTAAACAGCACTTTGCCTGCGCCCAGCTGGGCGAACTCTTCCCTGCCCAGCAGCAGAACGTTTTTGTTCAGGCAGGTGAATACCACCTCGCTCTCGCTGAGCAGCTGAGTCAGCGGCTTGTAGGCCATGCCAGCAGCCTCGGCGTCGGGCTTGCGGCTGCGGCTGTAGTAGCTGATGTCCGCGCCCATGAACTGCAGCGCGTCGGCAATCATGCGGCCGGAAACGCCCAGACCTACGATGCCGACCTTCAGACCGGTGATCTCCACCGGCTCGTCCCGCAGCATGGGCATGCCGAAGCCGTGCAGGATGCCGGTCAGTTCGTGGAGCACGTACTCCACCACACCGCGGTCGCCATAGTCCCGGATGCCCAATACCTTGATGCCCCGGGTGCGGGCATAGGCGATATCCACGTTGGCGCTTTCCTCAGAGTACAGGCTGCAGCACATGCCGATATAGCGGATGTTCGGGCAGCGCTCAATAACGGTTTTGCCCATGCGGGAGGTATAGCTCAGCAGCACCGCGTCGGCGTCTCCGATGCGGCGGACGATCTCGTCATCGTCGGCGGGAATGTCGGGGTAGAGCACGACTTCTTTTGCGTACTGGTGCAGCTCCTGCTCTGCGGCAGGGATCAGGCTGACCGGTTCAATGGCAACAAGCTTTTCAAACATGGTATACCCTCCTTAATAGAAGCAGACAGGGGAAGCGAGGTTGCGCAGCAGGGCTACGACGCTCCAGCCCGCAATGGCACTGGTGCGGGAATAGATATCCACCACGGCTTTTACGCCGTCGATCTCGGCGGTGATGCGGTGGTCGTCGCCCACCCAGTTCGGCACGGAGTGCATGGTCACGCCGGTGATATCCGGGCCAGTGGTGGCCAGAGAGGTGGCCACGGCTACGTTGACCCGGCGGGGGAAGGTGGCAATGGCCTGCTTGGCATTGCCGGTGAAGACGGTGGTCTTTTCGGTGTCGGTGAGCAGATGCTCCTCCCACACGGGAGTGTTGCGGAAGCCCTTTGCGCCGGTGTGAGTCTCGATGCCGGCAGTCTCGGAGAGCTTCTGTGCTTCGGCCATCAGGGTGACGGTCTGCAGTACGTCAAAACCGCCGATGGCACCGTTTGCCAGGTGTACCTTGGCGCCGCCCTCCACGGCGGCAGCCTTGACCTCGGCATAGAAGTCAAGGTCTGCAAACGCGCCGATGGAGATGATAACGAGATTCACGCCCTTTTTCAGTACAGGCACGGCCATGGCTCGCACGGCTTCTACCGATGCGGTCTCCACGACGTACTCCGGTTCCAGAGCCAGCAGGGCATCTACATTATCACAGACGGCACAGCCGACATTGGCGGCAGTATTCTCGGCGGAAGCACGGGTGCGGCTGGTGACGCCTACCAGCTCGTAGTCCGGCAGCAGGCCGCTCTTCCATGCGTCTGCCACAATATTGCCCAGAAAACCGCAGCCTACAATGCCAAATTTTGTTTTCATGATCCTATCCTAAACTCCTTTTTTCTGCCCGAGGCAGCATATTCTCTTAAAGTATATCATAGCGGAACAAAAAATGATATAATGAAGCGAAGGAAAGGCGGAAAGAAGCGAAGGAAAGGCGGAAAGAAGCGAAGGAAAGGCGGAAAGTATGTCGAAAACAAAAGAATTGTTTATCACTTTTTTAAAGATAGGTTTACCTTTGGCGGGGGCTATGCTATGGTGGCTCTGCTGGAACACGAATTCGTGGAGGAAAAACAGTGGGTGAGCCGGGAGGAATTTCTTGATATGGTAGCTATTGCGGAATCTACCCCCGGCCCCATGGCTGTGAACAGTGCTACCTATATCGGTTATAAGATCAACGGCCCGGCAGGAGCGGCAGCGTCCACGCTGGCGGTGTGCATCCCGTCTTTTGCGGTGATTTATCTCATCTCACTGCTTTTTGACCAGTTTCTCAGTCTGTCCGTGGTGGCGAGCGCGTTCCGGGGCGTTCAGGTGTGCGTGATCTACCTCATCCTCTCGGCAGGACTGAAAATGCTGAAAAATCTGGAACGCAATGGGTTCAATCTGATCATTCTGGCGGTGGTCGTCACTGCTATGGTAGGCTGCTCGGTGGCAGCGGTGTCCTTCTCGTCTATCTTCTATATCCTGCTCAGCGGTGCAGCAGGGCTGGCGCTCTGGCTGGTGCGCACACTGCGGAAAGGCGGGAAAATGCAATGATCTGTCTCAGTCTGTTTCTGAATTTTCTTATGATCGGAGCGCTGTCCTTTGGCGGAGGCTATGGCATGATCTCGCTTGTGCGGGAAGTGGTGCTGGGTCATGGCTGGCTGACCGAAGCGGAATTTCTCAGTTTCATTGCGGTGTCGGAGTCCACACCCGGGCCGCTGGCGGTGAACATGGCTACCTTTATCGGCTCGTCACAGGGCGGTTTTTTCGGGGCGCTGTGCGCGACGCTGGGCGTGGTGCTGCCGTCCTTTTTTATCATTCTGCTGATCGCGGCGGCGCTGCGGGGCCTGATGAAATATGCCGGGGTGGAAGCGTTCCTTTCCGGTGTGAGGCCCTGCGTGGTGGCAATGATCCTTGCCACGGCCATCACCATGGGTCTTTCCACGCTGGGCGGGTTCACAAACCTTGCAGGCGGCTTTGCCCCGGATGGCCGCTCCATCCTTGTGTTCGTGCTTTTGTGGGCGGTGCATCTCCTTTATAAAAAGAAAAAGCAGAAAGCGCCGTCACCCATCGGGATGATCCTGCTTTCTGCAGTGTTGGGTATTGTATTGTGGGGAATATAAAAAGAGTTTACTTCTCTGGTCTCTGCTGCAGTTCCTGCCGGATGGCGCGGAACTGTTCGGGCACTTCGTCCAAGGCCATATCCTTTGGCGTGCTGATGGTGCCGGCGGCTTTGGCTGTCTCGTAGTACCAGCATTTGTAATCCACCATGCTCATGGTGTGTTGCAGTTCTGCCATTTGGTCTTCCAGAACCTCGCGCTGATGCTGGAACAGTGCAAGCCGGGCGTCGATGGTGTCGTTGCCCTTCATGGCAAGCTCAATATACTGCCGGATGTCCTTCAGGGACATACCGGCTTTTTTCATGCAGCCGATCACCCGCAGCCATTCAACATCGCTGTCACGGAACTGCCGGATGCCGCCGGAAGAGCGTTCTACGAAGGGCAGCAGACCCTCTTTATCGTAGTATCGGAGCGTGGATGCCGGAACATCCAGCATCTTTGCCATTTCACCAACAGTGTAAGTCATGTCGTGTCCCTCCTGAATGTGCAAGTGAACTTTAAATTCATCATACTGCAGAAGATGTGTGCCTGTCAAGGGCAGTTCCTCTTTTGCGTGGAATGTGGTATAATCGATCAAAAACGGGAAAGAGGAAAAGAAGATGAACATCACGGTATATCTGGGCGCAAATGAAGGCAATGATCCTGCGCTGAAAACGGCCGTCCGGGAGCTGGGCACATGGATCGGAGAGAGCGGGAACGCGCTGGTCTACGGCGGCTCCCGCTGCGGCCTGATGGGAGAGCTGGCTGAGAGCGTGCTGGCAGCTGGCGGTAAGGTGACCGGCGTGGAGCCACAGTTCTTTGTGGAGAGTGAGCTGCAGCACAACGGTCTGACCGAACTGATCGTGACAAAAGACATGACCGAGCGCAAAACGAAGATGATCGAACTGGGCAGTGCATTCATTGCATTCCCCGGCGGTACCGGCACGCTGGAAGAAATCGCAGAGGTGATGTCCAAAGTGTCGCTGGGGCACCTGGAGGCACCCTGCATTCTCTATGATCTCAACGGCTACTACAGCGGCTTGAAGATGCTGCTGGATGAGATGCTGCGCAAGGGTCTCTCCACCCCGGAGCGGCTGAAGGGCATCCGTTTTGCAAAAAATCTGGAAGAGATCAAAGGTCTGCTGGGAGACTGAACCAATACAAAAAACAAAAGGCTGCTTGCCAGAATGAACCGGAAAGCGGCCTTTTTGTGTACAATGCTTTTACTGTACGCCGAAAAGATCAGGCGGCAGTAGAAGAAGCTGCCTCAGAGACAGCGGCCTCGGAAGATGCAGCCTCGGAAGATGCAGCCTCAGAGGAAGCAGCTTCGCTCTCAGCCTCGGAAGATGCAGACTCGACTGCAACAGAAGCAGACTCAGCGGCAACGCTGGCAGCATTCTCGGAAGAAGCTGCGGTGGAGGAAGCAGAAGAACCGCCGCAAGCGGTCATACCAACAGCCAGAACCAGAGCGGCAGCAGCAACAGCAACATTCTTGAGTTTCATATCTAAAATCTCCTTACTTTTCCTGAAAATTTCTCGCAGAAGCTCCACAGGAGGAACCCTTTCTGCAAGGCTATATTTTAGTCATTTGAGCGAAAAAATCAAGAGGGTATTTGGTAAAAATTCTATGTTTTTTGGATAATCTGCGCTTTGATTATAATTTATGACTAAAAGTCAAAGGATTTTTGTTAATTTGATCGGAACAGTGAAAAACCTGGGAAAAGATTCTTAACCGGACTGTAATTACTTTGTAATTTCTTTTGCTGTTTGTCTGATCAGATACAGATATACCATGAAAAATAAAAGAGGGTGACGGCAGAACATTTTGCCCGCCGGATGCATACACCGGACAAAGGGGGAATGCTGTTTTGAACCGGATCGTTTTTGTTGTCTGGGTGCTGCTGTTTCCTGCGGCGTGTACGGCACTGGGCGCAGCAGGGGTGTTTTTGCTGCGCCGCCCGGCCCAGCCGTGCACCCAGCGCATCCTGACCGGAATGGCGGCAGGCATCATGCTGGCGGCAAGCGTGTGGAGTCTGCTGCTGCCGGCCATTGACCGCGCCCGAAACCAGCCGCTTCCGGCGTGGATCCCGCCGTCCATTGCACTGGTACTGGGGGCCGTGGGGCTTTTGCAGCTGGAACAGGCTGCCGGGCAGCTGCTTGTCGGCGGGGCAGGCCACGGCGGACGGATGGTGCTGGCTGTGACGCTGCACAATCTGCCGGAAGGCATGGTGGTGGGTCTTGCTGCGGCACTTGCACTGACCGGAGGGCCGGATGCCGTCAGCGGAGCACTTGCGCTGAGTATGGGCATTGCGCTGCAGAATATCCCGGAAGGAGCGGCTGTCAGCCTGCCGCTGGCACACAGCGGACGCAGCCGGGGCAGAGCATTCTGTGCCGGGGCAGCTTCCGGCTTTGTGGAGCCGCTGGGCGCAGTGCTGGCCTTTGTGCTGGCAGAGTGGGTCAGCACCGCACTGCCGTGGCTCATGAGTGCGGCGGCAGGCTGCATGGTGTGTGTGACGGCGCAGGAGATGATCCCGCAGGCGGTGGAAGGCGACGAACCCGCCGGGGTGGTGAGCATCGTGCTGGGATTTGCACTGATGATGGCGCTGGATGTGGCACTGTAACGGGGAAAAGTCATACAAAAGCAGGATTCAATTGCTGAACAGATAACATGAAAAAAGTACAGTTTTTAAAAGAAAATCTTGCGCGTCAGGAGATTTTATGGTATCCTGTCTGCAACGTATCCGTGAGGGATACGGGGCAAGAACGATCAGCACAAAGGTGTGTGGCTGCCAGCTGGGGGCGTGCACCGGAGTGCGGAATCAAGCATCCTGATATGCGGGCAGAGCCACAAAAGGTTCTGCCCGCATTTTTTACAAAGAGGGGGAATACAGGATGCTGGAAACCATTACAAGCATCAACAGCTCGGTCAATGGGGTAGTGTGGGGGCCTATAGGTCTGGCGCTGCTGTTCGGCACAGGCCTTGTCATGACCGTGCGGACAAAAGGCTTTCAGTTCGGGCGCTTCGGCCACTGGATGAGGCACACCATCGGTGCCATTTTCACCAACAAAAAGGTGACGGCGCACACAACAAAAGAGGATATGGCCATCAGCCAGTTCCAGAGCCTTTGCACGGCGCTGGCTGCTACCATCGGCACGGGAAACATCGTGGGCGTGGCTACAGCCATCATCAGCGGCGGTCCGGGAGCCATTTTCTGGATGTGGGTCATGGCTATCCTTGGCATGATGACCAACTACTCCGAGAACGTTCTGGGTATCTTCTATCGCCGCAAGAATGAAAAAGGCGAGTGGTCTGGCGGTGCCATGTACTATCTGGCCGATGGTCTGGGCGCAAAGAAGGGCTGCAAAACGCTGGGTCGGGTGCTGGCGGTGCTGTTTTCCTGCTTCTGTGTGCTGGCATCCTTTGGCATTGGCAACATGAGCCAGATCAACTCCATTGCCGGCAACATGAATTCCGCATTTAGCATTCCCAATGCGGTCACTGGCATTGCACTGGTCATCCTTTCCGCACTGGTCATTCTGGGAGGCCTGAAGCGTGTGGCAGCTGTTACAGAGAAGATCGTGCCCGCCATGGCCGTCATGTATATCGTGGGTGCCCTGATCGTGGTAGGTGCACACTTCACGGCAATCCCTGCCGCTTTTGCCGCTATCTTCAAGGGCGCGTTCGCGCTGCCGGCAGCGGGCGGCGGCATTCTGGGCTATGGTGTTTCGCAGGCCATCACCTGGGGCTTCAAACGCGGCGCATTCTCCAACGAAGCAGGTCTGGGCTCTTCGGTCATGGTGCATTCCTCTTCCAATGTGCGTGAGCCGGTGCAGCAGGGTATGTGGGGCATCTTCGAGGTCTTTGCAGACACCATTGTAGTCTGCACCCTCACTGCTCTGGTGGTGCTGACCTCCGGTTTTGTGGATCTGGACACCGGACATATGCTCTCCGATGTGCAGGGCAGTGCGCTGGTGGGTCAGGCGTTTTCCACGGTGTTCGGGCATTACGGCCCCAAGTTCATTGCCGTATCCATCCTGCTGTTCGCTTATTCCACGGTGCTGGGCTGGAGCCACTATGGCACCAAAGCCTTTGAATATCTCTTTGGGACAAAGGCCAGCGTGGGCTACAAGGTCGTATTCGTGGGCATGGTGATGGTGGGTGCCACCATGAAACTGGGTCTTGCGTGGGATCTCTCCGACACTTTCAACGGTCTGATGATGCTGCCGAACCTGATCGGTGTGCTGGCGCTATCCGGAACAGTGGCAGAGATCACGAAAAATTACATTGACCGCAGGCTCCACGGCAAGAACATTGCGCCCATGTGGTCGGCCTTTGAAAACTATCAGAGAGAAGAAGAGGCAGAAGAAGCTGCTGAGGTGCAGCTGGATAAGGCCGCAAACGAATAACTGCAAACAAAAATGCCGTTCCGGGATAAACGAACCGGAGCGGCATTTTGATGTGCGGAAAAGTTTACTTTTTCTCGATATACACGCTGGTGGAGGGAAATGCAAAATCTACGCAATCGGCCTGCATGATGTCCATGATGTTCAGGTTCAGGTCATTCTGCATCTGCAAAAACTTAGTATAGTCGTTGGTCAGCAGATAAGCGGAGATCAGAATATTGATGCTGGAATCACCAAAGTTTGCCAGCTGCACGATATTGGTGCCTTTGTTGGTGTAAGGGCTTTTGTCCAGCATGGCCTGCAGGTCAGCCATCAGCTTTTCCAGCCGGGGGCGGGTGGTGCTATAAGTGACGCCCAGATTGAACTTGTAGGGCCGCATGGTGCGCAGGGCGGCGTTCTGCACGGTGGAGGAGCAGATCTTGCTGTTGGTGACCACGTTCACCGTTTTATCCAGAGAGCGGATGCGGGTGGAGCGGAAGTTGATGTCGATCACTTCGCCTTCCACATCGCCCACGGTGATCCAGTCGCCCACCGAGAAGGGCTTATCCAGCAGGATGACGATGCCGGAAAAGAAGTTGCTGGCAGTTTCCTGCGCGGCCAGTGAGATGGTCAGGCCGACAAGGCCGGCACCGGCGACGATGCTGCCAATGGGGAAGCCTACTTCCTGCGCCAGTGCCGCCACGCACAGAATGATGACCAGCACCTTGTAGGTGGTATCCAGCAGGGAGCACAAGGTTTTGTTGGAACGGATCTCCGGGCTGCAGGATGCCAGCACCAGGTCGGCAAGATCAGAAGCCGCATACAGGCCCTCGCAGGCCAGCAGAGTCATTGCCAGCCGGAAGCAGGTGAGCAGCAGTTTGGAGATGCCGGGAATGGCCCATGGCAAAGAAGCTGATGCCAGATAAATGCCGATAATGGTGCACATACGCTGGACAGGCACAGCAAAGCTGCGCAGCAGGATGGGTGTGCCGGAAAAGTGCCAGCTGCGGGCCAGCAGGGCAGGAAAGCCCTTTTTCGCCAGCCAGCGGCGTACCAGCCACGCTGCCGCCAGAATGAGCAGCGCGCACACGGCCCGTGCGGCAAAAGCCAGCCAGCCCTCCAGAAATATTGAACCAAGTTCAAAAGAAAGATCGCGGATCGAGAAAATCATGGTTACCTCCTGAATTTTTTACAACTTCTCTATCATATCACACCCTGCCAGCCGGGGCAAGGCTGCGGGCGGGAAACTTATCGGGAAAGAGCAACTTTGATAAAATTTGCACAAATGTGAAAACTCCCTCTTGACAAGCAAAGCCCGGCACGCTATACTCTGTGCCAGAAAGTTCGTTTCAGGGCGGGGTGAGATTCCCCACTGGCGGTAAAGTCCGCGACCACCCATAATGGGTGCTGACCCGGTGCAACTCCGGGACCAACGGTATAGTCCGGATGCAAGAAACGGCAGACAAATCGTTGTTTGCGCGCCCTGTTGCAGTGTTTTTTGTTGCAACAGGGCGTTTTCTGTTTTGTCTTTCCCGTTCCCCAAACCAAGCGCGAAAAGGGCTTTCCGGTCAAATTTTGTAAGGGGAACTCTCCCCGGGAAGGATTTCATTATGAAAAGAAACACCACACACAATCTCACCGTTGCCGCTATGCTGAGCGCAGTGGCCTTTATCCTGATGTTCATCGAGTTTCCCATCCCGATGCTTATCCCGTCCTTCGTCAAGATGGACTTCTCCGACCTGCCTGCGCTGCTGGGCGCATTTGCTCTCGGCCCGGTGTATGGCGTGGTCATCAGCTTTATGAAGAATCTGCTGCACATCATCATCAAGGGCACCTCTACCGCAGGCGTCGGCGAGCTGTGCAACTTCATGCTGGGCGCAGTGTTCTCCGCCGTGGCAGGCTTCATCTACAAGCACCACAAGAGCCGCAAGACCGCCATCATCGGTGCAATTGCAGGCGCCGCAGCAATGGCTGTTTTCAGCGTGCCGTCCAACTACTTCATCACCTATCCGGCCTACGTGCAGTTCTATCACATGCCGCTGGAAGCTATTCTCGGTATGTATCAGGCTATCCTGCCCTCTGCTGACAGCCTCATCAAGTGCCTGGTCATCTTCAACATGCCGTTCACGCTGGTCAAGGGCCTGCTGGATGCGGTGCTCTGCATGCTGATCTATAAGCCGCTGTCGCCCATCCTGCACGGCAGAAAGTAAGGAAAAAGCAGGGGCTGGAAATGGCCTCCGCTTTGCTTTGGCCGTTGCAGAGGAATTTATGAGTTGATTTGCAATCGGGAAAAGCCTGCGGGCTTTTCCCGATTGCTTTTTCACGGGGGAGTCCCAGCAGAAAACTGCATCTGCCGTTCTGAACGCCACTTGTGAAAAAGAGTCCCAAACCGAAAGATGCGGCGCAAATGAAGCCAGATTTGCTCGGGCAATTCGGCAAAGCTTTTCCTGAGAGATTCGGGAGATGTCACCGCAGGTGACTGAAGAAAGGGCAGCGCTGCATCTTTCCGTTCGGGTCATTCTGTGAAAAAAGAATTCCAGAAAATCCGCGGATTTTCTGGAACTCGAATGATATAAATCAATTTTCCGCTGAAAAGGCCAGAGCGAAGCGGAGGCCATTTCCAATCAAAACGTTTATGCCAGTGCACCCTTTTCCAACCATTTGCCCCGCGCCA
>ERZ808246.2238-NODE-2238-length-12372-cov-2.434034_pt1 | contig 12372 bp, 4 predicted proteins | sample MGYA00521083_ERZ808246 | MGnify/ENA primary metagenome ERZ808246 (study PRJEB31516, sample SAMN03275577) | gut metagenome | biome: mammalia-associated habitat; material: feces | host: Papio cynocephalus | place: Kenya | collected 2012-07-07 ...
CAGTACGCACGGGTGCCCGTGGAGTGTGCGCTACCACTATCTTGAGTGTGAATTCATGAACCTGCGAACGAAGTCAGACACCTACACGTCAAAGAACAGATTGACCTGCGATGAAATCTATTCGTCAAAGGCCGGAAGCTCATGGTCGGACCGGAGACTGAAGAAAAACATTGAGACGCTCGACGGGGAAAAGGCAGAATCCGTCATGCTTGCAATCGAGCCTTCAGAATTTGATATAAAGAAAACAGGATCCCATGCGGCGGGATACATCGCGCAGGACGTGAAAAAAGCGCTGAAGAAGGCCGGGCTCCGCGGCGTTGTAAGTAAGTCAAACGGATATTACGGAATCCGTTACGAGGAACTAATTGCCTTCCGAATCGCGGTGATTAAAAGAAATGAGGAAAAGATCGAAAAGCTAAGGAGGATTAGACATGGAAATTGACGATAGAAACATGAATGAAGCAATTAGACGTCTTGAGAAGGTGAAGGTGGAAGGAATCGAGAACATGATGAACCTTGTGACCGCGGTACAGCTTCTCACGGGAGCTGCAAAGATCGTAGAAGATAAGGAGGAAAAGAATGGCACTAAGTAATTCGATTGTCGATTATCTAAACTCTGCAGGACAGGACAGCTCCTACAAGGCAAGGAAACGCCTCGCAGAGCAGCAGGGGATCTCAAATTATACGGGATCCGCCAAGCAGAATACGACGCTTCTCAATAATCTGAGGAACGCTACATCACCCACGTCTTCCAATAATAGCCCAAGCAAAAACGTACTGGCGGGCGTCGGGGACACTCCGGCGACGGCGTTGAATCGGACCGGCGCTGTACAGAGTCCAACAGTAAACGGAACCTCACAGCAGTCCGCAGCTTCTGTATACGGAATGGCCGCAACAAACAGCTATCCAACAAACTATAGGGTATCCGAAAAGACGCAAGCAGCCTATCAGAACTATCAGAATAAGCTCGCAAACCTTCCGGATGATTACGAAGAGTCAGACTATGTAAAGGACAGGAGAAATCAGCTCACGGAAGTGGAAGGACAGCGACCGGACGCCTTTACATCGAAGTACCAGGCGCAGATCGATGATCTATTGAATCAGATCTATGGAGATAAGGGCTTCAGCTATACGGCAAACGACCTCCAGAACGATGATCTTTACAAAATGTATGCGTCTCAGTACCAGCAGTCGGCATCGAGAGCAATGCGGGACACCATGGGGCAGGCACAGGCAGCATCCGGAGGCTACGGTTCAACCTATGCGCAGCAGGTGGGACAGCAGGCCTACGATCAGACAATGGCGGGGCTGAATGATAAGGTCCTTGATTTCCGGGACCGGGCATACCAGACGTATCTAAATAACCAGTCGAACCGATACAACCAGCTGAACGCATTTGAGACGCAGGACAACACAGACTATAACCGCTACAGAGATACGGTTTCCGACTGGCAGGCAGACCGAAATTACTATCTAAACGCTCTCCAGGACGAACAGTCGAACGATCTCAATATCTATAACGCGAACACGTCAAACTACTATAACGGCCTAAACGCGCTGCAGTCGAACTATCAGACGGAGAATGCAAACGATCAGTGGCTTGCACAGTACGAGATGAATAAGCAGGCGCAGGACTACGAGAATATGCTGACGCAGCAGGAGATCGAGCAGGGCGGATACAATACGGCGATGGCAAAACTTCAATATGAGGATTACCTGAAAGCACGGGCAGCTGCAGCTGCGGGAGGAACGACAGGATCAGGAAGCTCCGGGCGAAAGAGTTCGTCGAAGAAGACTTCGAGTTCTTCAAAAACATCATCAAGTTTAACGGCTGCACCAAAGGGAAAGGTGAAGAGCAGCGACGTGCTGAATGCATACTCAAAGATCGCAGCGATCGACAACGGAACTGCACCGGTCGCAACAACGAAGCAGGACTTCATGGATTACATCACGAAGAACTATGAAATTGATCGGACACCAGATTCAATAAGAGACAAGGCTTTCAACTCTAAGAAGTCTATTCTAAACGGACGGTAAGGAGAGAATATGGCAAATCTATTTAATGATTACCTGAAGAATAAAAATAAGAGAAGCACTTCCGGCACAGGAAGTGCTTCTTCCACATCAAGAAACACAGGGAGCAACCCGGGATCCCGGCAGGATGTCGACTACAAGAACTCTGTAAATTACAAAATGCACGAAGAAAAGGCAGCGATCTATAAGGCTGGTGCAAGAAAGCGTGCCTATGCAAAGAAGAAAGCAGAGAAGGAAGGCCGGACATGGTATCCGGTCTACCAGAAGGCGGGAGAAGGCACGCAGTCCTTAAATAAGCGGGTAAGCTACCAGGACATGATGAACGATTACCTGGAAGCACGAAGAAACTCGAATGCCCCGCAGCCGATTGTTACGGGAAGCGTAAAGCATAGCGGCGCTGCGACGGTGAATAATCAGACTGAAAGCGTGAAGAGAAACCATACGCTTACAAGAACCCCACTCACGGTTTCTTCCGGCATGGTGAAATCGGTCGGTGAGAGCGCTGACAACAATGTCGCAAATATCACGAGATCCTATGCTCTTGCGGGCTCGAATGCTGCGAACCGGGAACTGAAAAATCTTGGAGACCTGAAAAAGCAGGAATATGAAACAAGCTTAAAGACGGACAACTATGCCGCAAACCGGATTGCAGAAGAAAACCGAAAGCTTTCAGCAAGAACCTCTGCAGCCGCAGCCGGGACGATGGCAGCTGAAAGCTACATGAATCAGCTGAGTGCAAATAGAGAAGCCAAAGATAAAAGAGAGGCAGCAGGCATTACGCCGACGTCCTTATCAGAAGAAGCAAGAAATAATCTGAATGCATACATTGCGTCCGGAAGAAATTCGGGTACGAAGCTTGTAGATTCAAGTAAGACGATTGGCGCCCGCGAGCTTGTAGCGGATCAGTATGAGAACGCGAGGGAATACGAGGCCATGAAAAACCTGATTAACCCTCGGAAAAGTGACCCAAGCAGATCAAAGATAGAAAATGCTGCATTAAACACCATTCACGGCGCGCTCGGAATCCCGGCAGCGGTGGGTGTTGAAGTGGGAACGAGTATGGCAAGCGGCATGGAAGGTCTTGCGAATAACGTAAAGGGCTTCGTGACCAGGGAAAAGCCGACCGACAACGACCTTTATGGTGCTTCCCAGGCAGCAGGATTCCGGGAAGGCATTCTCCGAGGCGTACGAGACATCACGGGAAACGAGTACGACGGCGCACGGACGGCAAAGGAAAACGTGACCGACTTCCTGACGGGAGTAGGTCTCGACATGGCAAACTCTGTGGCAAGAGCGCACCTTCTCGGCGGCGTTGGTGGATCGATCCAGGCGTCCGGATCCGCAGCGAATGATTCCTACCTGGATACGGTACACGACGACTCTGTAACAGCAGGCCAGGCGAATGCGCTTGCAGCAGTGAATGCCTTTAACGAAGGTTTCTTCGAGCGTTTCTCAATCGAAAACTATCTGAAGATGTCGCCAGCAAACAGCTTAAAAGCATTCCGAAATAACCTTCTGAAGACAATGGCAGTCGAGGGCGAAGAGGAAGGAGCGACGGAGATTGGAAACATCATCGGTGAAATGCTGATCCTTCGGGACAATTCTCAATACATGCAGGAATATAAGGACCGGATTGCATCAGGGGAGGACTCGAGAGAAGCCCTCATGAACACTGTAGTGTCCGCAGCAGGCCGTGTAGGCCAGGCAACCCTTGGCGGCGCGCTCTCAGGCGTCGGATCTACAGGCACGCGGCAGCTGACAGGAACCATCGCAAATTCGATGGATTTTAACGATACATGGAGGAATGAGAGTAACCCGTACACGGAGATCGCAAACTCGATCGACACATCGACGGCGAGCGGCGTAGATGCAAGAAACGTAGCAAATGAATATGCTGCACGAGTAGCAGCTGGAGGAAACGTCTCGACACTCGAGCGCGGCGTTCTTCAGAATGCGATTGAGAACGCAGCCTTTGAGTCGGAGCGGGCAGAAGCACATGAAGGAATCGCCGGGAACGAGTCACTGGATGAAAAGACGCGGGCAGAAGCAGAAAACTATGCAGAGAAAGTAAGAAACGGAGAAGAATTCACTGAGGAAGAGAATGCCTTCCTGAGAAAGGTGAACACAGAAACCAAGCAGGAAGAAACTGAAGAGACCGCGGCTTCAGAGGAGAACGAGGAAAAGCTGGGCTACGGAAAGAAGCCGGAAGGAATCTCCGACGAACTCTGGAACGAGATCGCGGCAGAACCTTACAACATGCTTTCGAACGAAGAAAGAACAGAGAAACTCGAAAAGAAAGCAGCAGAAATAGGCATTACTTCAAAGATTCAGGAAATGGAAAGAAAAGCACTCGATTCCTGGTCAAAGGAGTATGGCGCGTCCGGGCAGCAGGCCTTTAAGGAAAACTTCCAGGCTGGGATGCGGACGACCGACTATGTCCGCGCCTTCAATAAGATCTACGACGCAGGGCGTTATGGCATCCCGATTAAGGATATTGATTCAAGCTATGCGGCACTCATCAGTAACGAAGGAACCTTCTCAAAGATCTACCAGGCAGGCGACGCCGACCATCGGGCGATCTATGATGAAGCGACGAAATATTCCTACAAGGACCGCCAGGAAGCACGGATTGGCGGCGTAATGGACGCATACCGGACGGTACCGGAGAACGTAAAGGCTGCATTTGAGTCACTCGGAAAGAAGACCGGCATCCAGTTTGTTTTGACGGACTCCAGATACGACGGCGGCGTCGGAGAAAATGCACTCGGCGCATACAAAGGCGACGGAATTATTGCGATCGACATAAACCCGAACCAGGACGGCTACAACCTGATGCAGACGGTAAGTCACGAGATGACGCATTGGATCCAGGAATATGCGCCATTCGAGTATCAGATGTTTAAAGAGCAGGCGCTTCAGGCAATCATGAAGTCGAAGAACACAACACTCGATGAAGAGATCACAAAGCGGCGTGCTGCAGGGTACGAAGGCTCGAGAGAAGAAATCACAGACGAGATCGTGGCGGATTCAACCGGTACGTTTCTTAATGATGCAGATTTCGCGCGGGAAATCTCTGAAAAGCAGCCGACCGTCGCGTCGAGAATCGTAGATTGGCTGAAGTCGGTTGTCGATACACTGAAAGAGCTCGTCTCCGGAAGCAACATTCGAAAAGCTGCAGCAGCGCTGAAAGAAGACCTGAAGAGGTATGAAAGCGCACGGGATATCTGGACTATGGCGGTCGACGAAGCTTCTGAAAAGATGAAGACATCGGAATATACCGGAACCGTTGAGACAAGAAATCAGGCAATGCTGCATGAAGATGCGGTAAACCAGAAGAACTTCGAGAACAATATCAAAAAGGTTCAGAAAATGGAACCGGTGACGTGTGAAATCACAGATGACGTATATAAATATATATCGCTAAAAAACAGACAGTCAAAGAAAGCTTTCTTAGCCGACAAGTTTAAGATGTTCGGAGAGATGCACCAGGCAGATGTCGGAACCATCTTTTTTAACCGAGATTCAAGGTCAGATGAAGTAGGACATGGAGTTCAAAGCATAGAAAGAATCGCCGCGATTATGAATTTGCCGGAGATCATCAAAAACAGTAGTCCAGTATACTTTGACTATGCTCATAAGGGAAAAACATGGGACACAGCAACACTTGCTTCTAAAGTTGCGATCGACAATAAAAACTACTTCACATTAGCAACCGTCAAAGTATCCCCTGAACGAAACACTCACAGATTTGTCTTCACGAGCACGAGCAATTTAGAACTTTATGCTGAAAACAAAGAGAGCGGACGCTTCACCTCCCGCTCCGTGCCATCGCTTATTCACGATGGGTCAGCAGGAATCACGTCCGCTCTCCACAACAAAGATATATTCGATATTCTGAATAATGTCAATAGCGTGGATAAAAATAGGACTGATGAGCGCAACAATGATAAAGATATTCGTTTCCAGAAGATTCTGAAGGAGAATGGCGTAGACGCAGAGGAGAATGGCGACCTGGTTGCGGTCCATAACGTAGAGCTTAGCAAGCTTGACAAAATGCTCGATCTTTCGTCAATCGCCATGCCATCAATCGCCGTCACGAAGGCCGACATGGGCTGGAATGATTTCGGGCCAGTGTCATTTGTGTTCCGTAGAAATACGATAGATCCGAAGACAGACAGAAGGAATCGTGTCTATGGAGCGGACGCCTGGACGCCGACCTTTTCTAACATTTCGATTGAGAATGAAATTAACGAAGATGTTCGATACCGTGTACGGAACATCATAAAGAAAGATACGGAAGGAAAAATTCCAGCATACCTTATGGAAGAAGCAATACGCTTCGTGGATACACGTGCAAACAGCATCGCGGAAAATCAAAGCTTTACTAGCCTGATCGAGGCGGCAATGGAAGACCGCAGCATGCAGGCAGCGTACATTGCAGCAAAGGGTGAGACACTAGATGAACACCAGGAAACCGTGAATGAGCCAACCATATCGAAGGATAAGATTTCTCTTTACGAAGCAATGGTGAAAGAATTCGGATCGGAGCTCGACGGAGCCTCAAAAATGCCAGTAGCAAAGATCATTGAGAACTATGGCTCGCGCATTCAGAAGGTATGCAGAGAGAATCTTCTGAATACGGGAATAAATGAGGAATTGGCTGAAAAACAGGCAAATGCTTTGCTGAGTTCTAAATTTGGTGGACCTTACGCCGGATGGAGGGCAGTGAGTGTATTCACGGGAGCTGAAAAATTCAAAGAAACAGGCGTTCAATACAAAGAACGCACGGTAAGAGACGGCAATGCCCTGAATGCAGAGATCCAAGAGAAGCTCGACAAAAAGGGCTTTAAGTCGTGGCTTGAAAACCTGTTCTCCGGCATCATCACGGGATCCGGCATCCGGAATAACGTAGATCTGTACACGCCGTCTGGAAACCAGCGGTCCTTTGCGGCAACTCACTACAGCGTGACACCGGAGAACCTGGTCCGCGCAATGATCGAGTCGCGTGACGGAAAAAGTAAGGCAGCATCAGCCGCGCCAGGCATCCGCGGAATCATTTCTGCAGGATCCAGTGAATACTCGAGCATTGATGAGATCCATAAGGACGAAGGAAGGCTGCAGCCGAAGGACACAGACTCAAACATTGATGAGCTCGAAAATCGCCTGCAGGAAGTCGAGAAAAAGATTTCTGATCAAGGAACATATAAGAGCATCGGCACAATAGAAGACGCCATCATTGAAGCGGCAGGAAAGAAACGAGTGACAGCGGCGTCCATCCGAAAGGCTTTTGATTATTACGGGTGGATCAAGTACACAGAAAATGATGTAAATGAGATCCTGGACATCATTAAAGAAGCTCGGAAGGTTCCGACCGATATGTTCGAAGCAAAGCCGGAGCGCACAGTAGGCTTCAACGAAGTTGCCTATGTGCTTGTCCCGGACGGAATAAATGAGAATGTAATGAAGAAACTCGAAGAAAAGGGACTAAACATCGTCGCCTACGACTCGGAAGTATCCGGCGACCGAACAGAAAAATTAAAGTCTCTGAACGGTGTCCGCTTCCAGCTCGGAATCGACGACCGGTCTGTACCAGGCCAGGTATATGGCCAGAGTGAAAAACTCGATAAGGCGTCCGATGATCTCTCTGAACTCATTATCCGGGCGAAGGATGTCATGCCATCAAACGCGAAGATCTCCCGTCTTACGAGTAACCTTATCAAAGAGTGGAACTCGACCGTGGACAGCACGGAGCTTCGGAGCCAGATTGAAAAGCTGTATACGAGTATGTCCCTGTCGCCGAATGCGCGCGGAAAGGACTATGCAGACGCTGCAGCAGCGATCGGAGCGGAGATTCTCGATCATGCGGTAATTAGTGACCCAGAACAGGAAGCTCGCTGGAACAGCTTCAAAAAGACGCTTCGGAATACGATCGTCTACGTACCAACTGAAAACATCCATGACGTCGAGGCGGAGGGCTTCAACACGCTTCGGAAGCGGTACTTCCAGAAGATTCAGTTCACGACGAACCCGGAATATATGGAACACACCGGTTCAGAGGTATATAAGGAGCTGCAGCAGCAGTACCCGGACTATTTCACACAGAATGCAAACGAGATGTATGACATCGATGCTGTCCAGGAAATCATGAACGTCCGGGACAATGGCGGGCCGATCCTCGAAAGCGGAACACCAGACAATGCGCAGGACTACAATGAGCACGCCTACGCACTCGGAGAGCGGATACTGAACACGTTCTTCAATGAGGCAGATGACAAAACAAGAACGGAATACATCAGCACCTACCATAAGGCAGTGCTTGATCTAAAGGCGACGTCATCACGAGAATTAAAGAACACGAAGGCGAGACTGGAAGCAAGCTACAATCGTCAGCTTTCGCTTCTCAAGAAAAAATATGCAGCGAACAACCTTGCTGTAGAAGACTACATCCGGGCAAAGGACGAGCTCGATCGGAAGATGGAAAAAGCAAATCTCGATCGCGCAGCCGTCGCGGAGCGTCTGAGAAAACATAAGGAGGAATATGTAAAGAGGCAAAGAAAGGCAACTGACATTAAGAGAATGGAATCTTCTATGCGGAAGATCCAGAAGATGATTGAACAGCCGACGGACAGAAATCACGTTCCGGCGCCGCTTGCAAAGGGTATCCAGCAGCTCTTCAGCGTGATCGATCTCACAACCGAATTTAACGGAAAACAGAATCTGCGTCGAATGGAGGATTATAAGCGCCTGCAGAGCATGGACTTTTCAAATGCGCTCGGAGACTTCAAGAATGTTGTAAACGCGGTCATGAATAATGACGGCATCCTCACCGACCCGGAGACCGGCATCGACACGAGAATCACGCTGGATCCGGACTTCCTTTCGAGGCTCGAGATGGAAGAAGAGTACATCGAGGAAATGGCGAAGAAAAACGCTGAAATTCCAAAGGTGCGGAAGATGTCCTACGAGAAGGTCCATGAACTTTACCAGCTGATCCAGACCATCAGTCACATGTTGGAATATGCAAACCACTTCACGACCCTCGATCGGAACATTACGGTAGAACAGTTCGCAGCGAAGACCTTCGGCGAACTGGGGAGTCAGAAGAAACTGAAGACCTATTCAGACGACGCTCCGGCAAGGAAATTTGTACAGAAAATGCTTCGAGAAGGAATGCTGGATTCCCCAACCTTCTTTAATCTGATCGGCGGCGACGGCGGATCGGGAGATATTCTGTATGCGTCACTTCGGAATGGACTCGATAAAAAGACGGTCGCGGTAAATGAATCAATGAAATTCATGGAGCGCACCATGAATGAACTGAAGATTACGGGATCAGATATACAAAAGTGGGCACAGAATGCGCGGCCGATACGCGTGAAATCTACGGACATAAATGTCCCGTACGTCACAGACGCGCAGCTCATGGAGCTCTACGTCCTAAACAAACGTGAGCAGGCGCGGAAGCACATCTACGGAAACAAGGATAACCTCGAGATGACAAAGGTGAATGGAGGCATCCAGTTTGATAAGACAAGCGGGCCGAAAGGACTGCAGATGAATAAAACAAAGGCCTTCCGGCATCTGACGGAGCAGGATGTAGAAAATCTGACAGATCTCCTGAGCCCACAGCAGAAGCAGCTTGCAGAACGCATGCAGCGCTTCCTTGCGACCAGTGTTTCAAGCTGGGGAAATGAAACATCGATGAATCTGTACGGCTATGAGAAGTTCCTGGAGCCGTCCTATTGGCCGATCCGGTCCGCTTCCGAGTACAGAGCGACGAAGACATCGGACATCGAGCGTGGAATGACGACTCTTGCCAACATGGGATTCACGAAGGCGACGGTGCAGAAGGCACAGAACCCGATCGTGATCGGAAATATCTTTGATACATTCACGAACCACATCGATAAGATGTCTTCGTACAATGCCTTCCTTCCGGCACTGGAGGATCTGCAGAAGTGGCTGAACTACCAGGATGGCTACCAGTCCATGAAGGCAGAGATCACGGACACGCTGTCCGACAATGCACTTGAGTTCCTGAATAACCTGATCCTTGACTTAAATGGTTCGAGAGGACGAGCGGATGGATGGGGTGCATTCACGAACATCCTGATGGGAAAAGCAAAGGCGGTCGCGGTATCATGGTCACCATCCGTCGCCATTCAGCAGCCGTTCTCGATTGTGAGAGCAGCAGCGGAAATTGACCCGAAATATATCACAAGAGCCTTAAACCCTGAGAATCTCAGAAAGCGAAAGGAAGCCTGGGAAACTGCGCAGAAATATGCTCCGATCGTCGTCTGGAAGCAGATCGGCGGACCGGACATTTCAACCGGGCGCACGATGAAGAGCGCGATCTTCGGGTCTGGAAATACCATTGACAAGATAAACGAGCTCGGAACTCTTGGCGCAGAGATGGGCGACCGGATCACCTGGACGACACTCTGGCAGGCAGCAGAAGAGGAGGTGAAAGATAAACAAAAAGATCTCACCGTAGGATCACCGGAATATTACGCTGCGGCAAAGAAGATCTTCGACCACGTAATTGATTTCACTCAGGTTGTGGACTCACCGCTGCATCGTACAGAAATGATGAAGTCAAAGAGCGACTTTGCAAAGATTGTAACATCCTTCCAGTCGGAGCCGATGAAAACCTATGACATGCTGTATCGAGAGATTTACAAAGCGAAATATGGAAACATACCGATGCACGAAAAAGCAAAGAAGCGGATCCAGAAAACAGCCTTTATCATCATCGCAAACATCATTGTCACAAATGCGGCGAAGTCCCTCATGGGCGCGTTAAAGGACCCGGACAAGGACAAAAAGTACGGTGAACGTTGGATGGATGCGTTCCTTGATAACCTTGGATTTGGCGGATTCATGGAAGCTCTGGACCCGGAAAACAAGGATTCCGGGAAATGGAAGACGGCAGCACTTGACCTGTTAAGCTCTGACCTCTCACCAGCGGCGTACGTCCCATATGTAGGCACTCTCATCGATATGTTGAACGGGTACGATTCAAACATAAGTTCTCAGACGCTTTCAGACCTCACAACGGCAGCGAAGGAACTCGAAGCAACACTGAAGGGAACGTCAAAGGACGGCGTCATTGGCACGCTCTATAAGATGTCCCCGGCGCTTCACGTATTCGGAATCTCGAGTAAGAACATGATGCGTTGGAGCGGCGCTGTCATCGATGAGATCATCGGAGACGCAGGCCTTTCGGGGGCAGAGTATGTCCGGAACCGGCTGATGATGAAGATAAGTAACCAGAATAACATGGGAGCCTTCGTCTCGGAAGCTATGAAGGAATATGCTGCAGGGAACAAGGAGCTTGGCGACAAGATCATGCAGGACCTCGTGAATGCGGGAATTGATGAAGGAAAGATTGAAAGCCGGCTTTCAGAGATGATAAAGCAGGAACCGGAGCTCGAGGCAGCAGCTGAATCCTATGTGAATGGTGCAAAGGAGGATTATGAAAATCTTCGGCAGCAGCTGATCACGAAGGGATATTCTGAAGAAATCATAGACAAGAAGCTGGACTCTATAATCGATGACCTCGCTCCGGCAAAGGCGGAAGATGTAGCGACAATGATCTACGAAGGGAATAACCAGGAAACGATCGACGCCTATGTAAATTACATGCGAAACATCGGAAAGGAAGATAAAGACATCCGGAAGAACATTAAGAGCGCAATGACGAAAAAGTATAAGGAGGAATATAAAAACGGGGATCGTGCAAAGCAGCGGGAGATCGAGAACCGCCTGGAAACCTTACAGATTCTGAAGGAAAATGTTTACTCTGTAAAAGACTTTTACTATGGAGACACAGATCGCACGACAGGACGCTTCGTCGTGGACAATTCGAAGGGATTAAAGTGGTCTAAATAACACGGAAGGCGGGTGCTTCGGCGCTCGCCTTTTGCTTGGGAACAATGCTTTAGAATGCATTAGTATAAAACTATAAAAAGATGGAGGAACATAAAAACGGATGGACACAGCAGAGCTTTATGCGAAGTACTGTGCAATGGAAGAACATTTCAAGCACATTGACCAAGAGATCGCGCAGATCGAAAAAAGGCAGGAAGACATGAACGAGTTAACGATCACGGTTTCGAAACTAGCCGACAATATGAAATCAATGTTAGACGAGCAGCGGTCACAAAACGATCGTCTGAAGCTTCTGGAGGACCGCCCGGCGAAGGCGTGGAATACCATGCAGAAAACCATCTTCACTACAGTTGTAAGCGCACTCGCAGGGGGCCTGGTAGGAATCCTCGGGATGGCGATTGCACAATATCTTCATTGAAAGGAGAAAAGAATATGGATTTTGGAGTA
>ERZ808246.2239-NODE-2239-length-12368-cov-5.260050_pt1 | contig 12368 bp, 9 predicted proteins | sample MGYA00521083_ERZ808246 | MGnify/ENA primary metagenome ERZ808246 (study PRJEB31516, sample SAMN03275577) | gut metagenome | biome: mammalia-associated habitat; material: feces | host: Papio cynocephalus | place: Kenya | collected 2012-07-07 ...
GATTGAAACATTGTTAATTATTATAATGTTTTCATGTTGATAAAGTCGCACCCCATGTGGGTGCGTGGATTGAAACAAAACAAAATGGAAACAATAACAAATTACAAAAGTCGCACCCCATGTGGGTGCGTGGATTGAAACCAGACATGTATCTGTATATCTGCTTATTCATTCCAGTCGCACCCCATGTGGGTGCGTGGATTGAAACTTCGCCCGTCATAGTGTAAAGATTTTAAAATATGTCGCACCCCATGTGGGTGCGTGGATTGAAACGTTCATGCTCTTTATTGCTTGTATAGTCATAAATAGTCGCACCCCATGTGGGTGCGTGGATTGAAACTCTGCCTATATCGTCAAGATACACTATCTTGTGGTCGCACCCCATGTGGGTGCGTGGATTGAAACAAAGCCAACGAGAATATGTTGATTAGCTACTTGGGTCGCACCCCATGTGGGTGCGTGGATTGAAACTGGTCGCACAAGTGGCAGCAGAACATAAGGATGTGTCGCACCCCATGTGGGTGCGTGGATTGAAACTCTAATGCGTCAATTACGGATTTGAAGATTATTTTGTCGCACCCCATGTGGGTGCGTGGATTGAAACCACGGAACACAAAAGCGTTTAGCACAAACTTTGTATGTCGCACCCCATGTGGGTGCGTGGATTGAAACTGTTTTGTCGTAAGTGCACTCTATTTCCCAACCGGTCGCACCCCATGTGGGTGCGTGGATTGAAACGTATTTATTTGCCGTGATTTGGAGTGAAGTTGCGTCGCACCCCATGTGGGTGCGTGGATTGAAACTGTGGTGTCGCGCCCTTCGTAACATAAGCCAAAGTCGCACCCCATGTGGGTGCGTGGATTGAAACGAAGTAGAGTGGATGGAAGAGCAACGTTTCGTTGTCGCACCCCATGTGGGTGCGTGGATTGAAACGCCATACTCAAACAGTACTTACCGCCAAAGCGACGTCGCACCCCATGTGGGTGCGTGGATTGAAACGTATTGTTGTATATATTGTTCTATCTCGCTTCGAGTCGCACCCCATGTGGGTGCGTGGATTGAAACTGCCAGCTTCAGTATCAGCTGCATGTTGCCGGGTGTCGCACCCCATGTGGGTGCGTGGATTGAAACTCCCGTAAGGCTTGCCAACGTTGTACGTCCTGTAAGTCGCACCCCATGTGGGTGCGTGGATTGAAACCTCCGTAAATTGTTTATAATGTTTGCCTACATAAAGTCGCACCCCATGTGGGTGCGTGGATTGAAACTACCCAGTTACTTATAACACGGTAGCGAGCATTATGTCGCACCCCATGTGGGTGCGTGGATTGAAACTATAAAGGCGGTTACACCTTTATAGCAGTCGCAAGTCGCACCCCATGTGGGTGCGTGGATTGAAACTGTCTTATCTTCATGGGACTGTCAGTTAGGAACGTCGCACCCCATGTGGGTGCGTGGATTGAAACTTTTATAGTTTTTGTGCTGTATTCATCAAAGGTTAGTCGCACCCCATGTGGGTGCGTGGATTGAAACCTGTTTTGCTTTGTCATATCCGGCTTGCTGCTGCGTCGCACCCCATGTGGGTGCGTGGATTGAAACACGCCACACGTATAATATACGTCGTTGCACCGCGTGTCGCACCCCATGTGGGTGCGTGGATTGAAACGAGAGTCTAAGGCGAATTGCATACTATCTTACAGTCGCACCCCATGTGGGTGCGTGGATTGAAACCGCATACTGTTTGTGGTGATTTTTACCTTAAAACAGTCGCACCCCATGTGGGTGCGTGGATTGAAACACGCACATACAAGTACCCTTGTTACAGCTATAATGTCGCACCCCATGTGGGTGCGTGGATTGAAACACTACCCATATAAGGGCGGTGCCCACTACTTGAGAGTCGCACCCCATGTGGGTGCGTGGATTGAAACTCATAATCTTTTGGTGGGTTTGCTTTAAACATACGTCGCACCCCATGTGGGTGCGTGGATTGAAACCTATTGTCTCGGCTCGCTTGCCTACTCTCAGCCTGTCGCACCCCATGTGGGTGCGTGGATTGAAACTCCCCGAAAATGCGTTCTGAGCCGTTTTCTTTGAGTCGCACCCCATGTGGGTGCGTGGATTGAAACCGTAATTATTCGATATACGAGATTATAAACCCTGTCGCACCCCATGTGGGTGCGTGGATTGAAACTAAGATTGTATTTCAGCGTGGATTTTTTAAGTCCGTCGCACCCCATGTGGGTGCGTGGATTGAAACTTTAACTCGGTGAGCTCCTTTTGTATATTCGCTAGTCGCACCCCATGTGGGTGCGTGGATTGAAACAATGGAAAATCCGAACAAGAAGGAACACGATTAGTCGCACCCCATGTGGGTGCGTGGATTGAAACATCTCGTAGGTTATCTTCTCATTGCATGGAGACTCAACAATCTCGAATGTACAAGGGAGTAGTACAAAGGTAATACAATTATTCGTTTCTTCCTGTTAAAAATATACACTCTACACGATAAGCGTCTACGCATTTAACGGAAGAACCCACAAATAAGCCGCAAGTTCACAATAAAAAGAACTTGCAGCCATTTTTTTCAATCAATTCCTATGTGGTAAAGCCAATTCATTGGCTGTTGCTTACTTCACTTCAATATTCCTCATCACCTTAGCCTCCTGTTCTGGCGTAGTCTTAGGGATGACGATAGTGAGGATGCCGTTGGCAACGCTGGCACTGATCTTGTCGCGCTCTACATCATCCGGCAAAGTATAGCTCTGCTCATAATTGCCATAGGCAAACTCACGACGCAGATAATGAACGTGGCGAGACTCGTGATTGTCCTTCTTCTCCTCCTTGTGTTCCATCTTGTTCTCGATGGCAACATGAAGAAGTCCCTCGTTAGTAACGTTAATGCGCACCCATTCCTTTTTAAGTCCCGGAACAGCCATCTCCATAACGTAGTCTTCGGCCGTCTCCTTCACGTTGAGTGCCGGAGCCGTAGTGTTGCGTTGCGGCATTACGTCAGCGTCGAACAGTGAGTCATCAAAGAAATTGTCTAACCAATTAGAATAATTGTTTCTGCGAACCATCAACATAGTGAATACCTCCAAATTTTATTTTTTCTCGTCCTCCCTTCACCATGCGGATCCGTCGGGACTTCTGATTGTTGTTTAATGTTTTTTCCTCAAGCACCAAGGCTTTCGGCTTTCATAAGCCATATTGCAACATATATGCCAAGGGCTTAAAAATATGTTGTATATGACAATTTGTATATTTTATGTGGCGTAAACATGAAAAATTGTCATGCTTATATGCCGATATTGACTGTATCCTTTGTTTTTATACATATTTAATTGTCTTTTTATTCTTCGTTATCCTGTTTTTATATACTTTTGTATTCAGAATCAAAAAACGATGATTATGGAAACAGAGAAGAATTTTTCAGGAAAACTTACTTCAGAGTGTACAACTATTATAATAGGTAGAAAGCAGAGTGCCGACGGTGCCGGTTATCTGTGCCGCTCGAGCGATTTTGATGCAATGCTCGCCATAAATGTGGAGAGACACCACGATACAGACAACGGACCGGAGGAGTTTGTTGCCTTCGACAGCAAGTTCCGCTGCCCGCTGCCAAAGAAAGCACTCGGATATACCGGTCTGCCGGAGTATAACCATCCGGGCGAGTGGGGCAGTGCCGGCTATAACACGGCAGGAGTAGGCATGAGTTCCACCGAGACGATTTTCAGCAGCGAGAAGGCTCTGAAGGCAGACCCGTATGTAGAAGATGGACTTGCCGAGAACTGCACATACAATATCGTTCTGCCGTATGTACATACAGCCCGTGAGGGAGTGGAGCGCCTTGGAGCGCTGATAGAGCAGTATGGTTCGGCAGAAGGCTTCGGCATAGGTTTTATTGATGCCAATGAAACGTGGTATCTTGAGAATGCCGGCGGACACCGCTGGCTGGCGTGCCGAATGCCGGAAGACAAGTATTTCGTTACCGGCAATCAGAGCCGCTTCCGCGAGTATGACCCCAATGACAAGGATAATTTCCTTGCCGCAAAAGACCTGATAGAGTTTGCCGAGAAGAATGGACTGTATGACCCTGCCGATGGAGCGTTCGACTTCCACGAGGCTTATTCGCGCGACGAAAAGCTGGACACTACATATAATTATCCTCGTGTATGGGGGCTGCAGAAGATGTTCTCGCCTTCTATCGAGAATGACGTTACGAAAAATACATTCCCCGTGTATGCCGAGGCAGAAAAGAAAATCAGTCTGCAAGACTTGCGCACGGCGTTCCGCTTCCACTATGATGATACAGACCACGACCCTTATCTCCACTCCAACGGCAAAGAGCCATACCGCCCAGTGAGTATTTTCCGTACCACGCAGACCCATATCCTGCAGGTGCGCCCCGAACTGCCGCAAGCCATAGGTCGTGTGGCATACGTGGCAATGGGTATGGCAGACCTCAGCGTCTTTATCCCGTTCTATCAGGGAGCTACGGATTCTTATGAAGCTTATACCTTCCGTGCCACAGGCGAGAGCGACGACCGCTCGGCATACTGGGCTTTCCGCAAGGTAGCAGCTCTCGGTATGACGGATTACAACTTCTTTGCTCCAATCATCAAAAAGGCATACGCAGAACTGGAAAAGGAGTTTGACGAGACGCAGAAGAACATAGAGAAGGAATATCTCGCCACATACCGGGATGCTCCCGAGAATGCCGTTGCCGCCCTTACCGAGGCAAACATCGCCATGCAGAAGCGTGCCTGCGATTTCAGTAAAGAGCTGCTCAACAATCTCTTCACCCGTCTCACGAAGAAGGTGCAAGAGGAGTATATGTTTCATGGGGCATAACCACACTGTAGCTTGATGATATTTTCATGAACATAGAAGAAGTTAGACAATACGCAATGTCGTTGCCGGGCGTTACTGAAGACCAGCCGTTTTGCGACGACATCAATAAATAATTCCTCCCGAAACTTCTTTAAAGGAAATATGAATAATGATGGCACCAAAGGTGCATCTATTTTGCACTTTTTGTGCAGCATAGATGCACCGATGCCAAATGATAGCTTTAGTACAAATGGTTGGTTCAAAAAAGAGTTTTATAAAAAGTCTGTCTGAATTCCTGCAATATTTTATAGTTAAAAAATAGAAAGTTGTTGGATTCTTATATAATTATCGATAACTTTGCACTCTGAAATTCAAATCAGAGTTTTGTAATCCTCATCGGAGGGTCTTACGAATAAGGCTGGATAAGATGACTGGGTAAAACCAATCTTCTTATCCAGCCTTATTTTTGTATGGGCAAGATGATAGAGGTTAGACTTCGATTTATTAATTATAAATTATAAATAATGGAAAAAGAATAATATGAAAGGAAAAGACTTGACACAAGGAAGCATTATAGGTAATATCATGTCGTTCTCTTTGCCGTATATGCTTGCCTATTTTTTGCAAATTCTATATGGACTTGCCGACCTCTATGTTATCGGACAATACTGTGGCGTTGACAGTACGACAGCGGTATCGAATGGTGCACAAGTGATGTATATGGTAACAGTGGTGCTTATCGGACTTGCCATGGGGACAACAGTTCTAACCGCTCGTGCCGTAGGTTCAAAAGACTCGTCAAGGGCACGTGTGACAGTAGGCAACACGATAACCATGTTTGCCGTTATAGCCATAGTGCTGATGGCAGTGTTGCTCTCTCTGAGAGGATGGATTGTTGGCGTGATGGACACTCCGGTGGAGGCAGTCTCAGGTATGGAACATTATCTTACAATATGTTTTATAGGTACCCCCTTCATCATTGCCTACAATATCATAGCTTCAATATTCCGTGGCTTGGGAGACTCGCGCAGTCCTATGTATTTTGTTGCCGTAGCATGTGTGTTTAATATTTTGCTCGATTATCTCTTCATCGGCTTCTTTGGATTGGGAGCCATAGGTGCAGCCCTTGGCACAACATTGTCGCAGATGGTGAGCGTATTCTTTGCGATAGGTGCCATACGCCGCCATCGTGGTATGCTCGACATCTCGTTTTCCGACTTGCGCCCAAGGGCAGATGTAATCAAGAACATACTGAAAATAGGTTTGCCAATTGCCATGCAAGACGGATTTATACAGGTTTCGTTTCTCGCCATCACTGTTATCGCCAATCAGCGTGGACTTATAGATTCCGCCGCCGTAGGAATTGTAGAGAAATTTATAGGTCTTGTCTTTATAGTTCCCTCAGCGATGCTCTCCACCGTATCTGCAATATCAGCGCAAAATATAGGGGCAGGAAATATGCAGCGTGCCAAGCAAACAATGCGCTCTGCAATGATGATAACCACAGGCTATGGTGTGGCTTGTGCCGTTGTGCTTCAATTCATTCCGCAAATGGCTGTCGGGATATTCACCGACAATCCCCAAGTGCTGGCACAGGGAGCGGATTATCTTCGTGGTTACGTATGGGATTGTGTTTTCGCTGGCTTGCATTTCTGTTTTAGCGGTTTCTTTACAGCTTGTGGCCTTTCAGTCATATCCTTCGTTCACAACAGCATATCTATAGTCTGCGCACGAGTACCGTTGGCATGGCTTTCGTCGCAGCTCTATCCTGACACACTCTATCCGATGGGACTGAGCACTTGTATGGGATCAGTGGTTTCGTGTGTGATATGTATCGCAGCTTACTGGTGGCTGAACCGCAAGGGGAAGATGCAGAGCCAGAATATTATGAGCATAAAGTGATGAGTAGAAATAAACATACTGGGATGATAGAAACATGCGTCAAGCTTATTTTTGATAAATGTTTGTCGATTCGGAAAATATTCGCTATTTTTGCATAACCTTATACCTTTCCGGGAAGGTGGTGAATTTATTTTGAAACACCAGTTAAAAAAACTATTTTGATGAAGATAATATCCACAAGCGACTGGCATCTGGGCAACCTTTTCCATGGCAACGACCGGTTGCCCGAACACCGTCATTTTCTTAACTGGTTGTTAAACCAGATAACAGTCCACAAGCCAGATGCGCTTCTCGTGGCTGGCGATATCTTTGACAACGGCAATCCTTCGGCTGCCGCACAAAGTGCATACTATGAGTTCCTTGCCGATGCCACTCAAGCTTGTCCGGATATGACCATTGTTATAACAGCCGGCAATCACGACTCTTCAAACCGCCTTGAGGCACCGCGCCCGCTGCTTGAACGCTACAATGTGGAAATCCGTGGCAACGTGAGGCGCACTTGGGTGTTGTCGGATGACTTGGAAGGCTCGTCGGGCTGTTGGCAAACAGATTACGACGACCTCATAATTCCAGTGCAAGGTAGGGATGGCGACAGTGTTGTAGTTCTTGCCGTACCATACCTGCGCTCGGATGTCGTGGCAGACGAGAGCTACTCGCATGGAGTAAACCGCTTCTTGCAGCAACTAACTGACCGTGCCCGACAGCTGTATCCCGAAAAACCGACAGTAATGATGGCGCATCTGTATGCCCGTGGCACGGACATTGCCAAGAATGATGCAAGCGAGAAAATTATCGTTGGCGGACAGGAGGAAGTGAGTATCGACAAGTGGGAGGGACACCCCGACTATATGACCTGCGGGCATATCCATAAGCGTCAGCATATATGGGGAACCGACTGGGCTCGCTATACGGGTAGCGCCCTACCAATGTCGTTTGCAGAGAAAGACTATAAGCATGGCGTAGACCTGTTGACTATAGAAAACGGCAAACAGCCGGAGGTAGAATTCCTTGAATATCATCCGCAGCATCCTCTACGCATATTGCCAGAGAATGATGAATCGCTGACGGTAAATAAACTGAAGACGTTAATCAACAAACAACTCCCCGAAAAACATGGCTACAAACCAAGTGAAACATTCGTATATGTAGTGTTGCGCGTCATGCTCGGCAAGGTGGCGGCAGACGAAATTAGAGAATTGGAGAGTCTGGTTGCCACCAAAGATGCAGTGTTGTGCAAGATACAGAAGATTATGCCGCAGCTCGACATCACTACCATTACCGACTCGCAGCATATTGTCAGCATAGACGATATTCTGAACCGTAATCCTGTAGACACCGTTCGTGAGGCATTCGCCATAAAACACGGAACGGAGATGTCGGATAAGCAAGAGGAGATGATAAAGGAGGTAATGAACGAACTGTCTATCGACAACTGATAAGACATACAAGCTTTCAATAGTATGAGATTTCTTAAACTTGAGATATTGAATCTCGCCTCGCTCGACCGTCAGGAAGGTGAGGTGATAGATTTTGAGCATGGGGCACTTGCCGACAGTACGATATTCAGCATCGTAGGACCTACGGGCAGTGGTAAGTCTACGTTGCTTGATGCTATCTGTCTTGCTCTGTACAACCGTGCCCCACGCTATCCGCGAAAGAAGGGCGACCGCAACCAGAATATCGAGATATTCGGTAGTCCGGAGGAGGGCGAAAGTAACCGGCTTGCTCCAACCGATAGCCGCAACATCCTGACACGTGGTAGAAAGACGGGATACAGCAAACTCACTTTCCTTGCCAATAACGGCATGGTATACCGTGCCGAATGGCATGTGCGTTTTCAGCGTGTGAGATACGAAAATGCGCAGACCGCGCTATATCGTATCAGTATGAAAGACGGTAATCAAGTGGAAGAAGCCGTGGATTGGAACTCGCTGCCAGACATCATAGGTCTTGATTATGAGCAGTTCCTCCGCACTGTGCTCATTGCTCAAGGTTCGTTTGCCAACTTTCTAAATGCCAAAGAGAATGAGCGCTATGAACTCCTTGAGAAACTCATAGGTGGCGACGACACTTACACACGTATTTCTGAGAAGATAGACGAACACCGTCGAGCCGCTGTAGATAATCTCAAGGAGATACGGGCAAAGCTTTCTGCATACGAACAAGATGATATGTCGGAGGAACAGCTTGCCGAGCTTAATGCACGCATCGCTAAACTTGAGGAGAGTGCAGCGCAAAACCGTAAGGAACTCGACAATATCAAGACTTCCCTCGACTGGTATACTCGTGAGGATAATATATGCAAGGAGATAAAAGAGTGTGGCAATAATCTCGAACTTGCCAATAAAGCTGTTGAGGCTCTGGCTGGGCAGAAAACACGTCTCGCTCTGCATGATGCCACGCTTGATGCTGTGGGCATTTACAAGAATATAAAGGAAACGGAGCAAAATATTGTCAAACTCGATACCGACATTAAGTCTGCCGAGGAACAAACGAATACCATAAAGGCAAATGTCGATAAAGAAAATAGCATACTTAAAAAGCTTAGAGAAAACCACCAAACAGCACTCTACGAGCTGGAAAAGCAAAAGCCCCACATAAACCGTGCTCGGTCGATAAAGGCTGAACTGAAAGCTACTGTCAAAGGGGTGGGTGAAAAAAAAGCTGTTGTCGCTAATTGCAAGCAAGCTACTACCGCGGCACAAAAGGCTCTTGATGGTAATTTGGAGGAAATATCACGAGCGGAAGATAATGTAAAGCGGAATGAAGATACTTATAAGGTATTGGTTTCCGAAGTCGAAGACAACACCAGTAAACTTGTAAAATCAGTTGCTTCTGCTACGGAAGCCTATACTGCAGAGGCTGCAAAAGCCGATGGCTTGAATGTTGTTACTCTGCAAAAGGCAAAGACGGCAGCAGATGCTACTCTCAGCGATATTAATTCTGCAATAAAAACACTGCAAGACCTTAATGACAAAAAGATGCGTCTCAACCAGAATGTCAAGGAACTTGACGCTCTGATGAAACGCAACGGAGAGATTGATGCAGAAATCGGCAGCATCAATACGGAAAAGCTAAAAAAAGAGCTGGACACCTTACGTCATACCCATACTCTTATGACAAGCAACGACTGGCAGGCTCATCGCCATAGTCTGCATGATGGCAAACCGTGTCCGTTGTGTGGCGCCACTGATCATCCTTATTCAGATGATGCCGCATTCGTTCCTGTAATATCAGAGCTCGCTATGCTCATACAGAACAAGGAGACTGAACTTGACCGCTTGACGCAGACTCTTACCCGGCTGACAAAGGAGCAGGGGAGTGTGGGCGGCAGCATAAAGCAGATAGAAAGGACTATAACATCTACAGAGGCTGATGTAAAGCGCATTACCGGCGATTGGGACATTCTTCACGACAGACATCCGGAATGGATTGCCACGAGTGAGGCTCTCGGCAAACTGTTGCCTGTTGCTGAGCAGAGTGCAAAAGATACTGCCAAAGAGCTTGACCTGTATAATGCCTTGGTGAAAAGGATTGACAGTTTGCGAAAATCAAAAGAGAAGGCTGAAAAACTTTTGAATGAATATAAGGAGAAATCAGACAAGAAGTTGAAGTCGGCTGAACAGGCAAAGAATACCGCCTTGACACTACTTGCCACCGCCAAGGGTAAAACGGAGAACTTACAGGCACAACTAAAAGAAAAGAAAGAAGCTTTGGCTGCAGCCTTGGCAGACTTCAACGATGCCAACGACAATGCTGCACGGATGATGGCGGATATGAAAGCTGAAGTCGGTGATAAGGATCCGGACAAATATGAGACGGAACTTACGGAAAGGATAAAGGAGGCTAATGATAACGTTACAGCCAAGACTGATGAAATAACCAAACTTGACAATAAACTTGGTGTTCTCTCGGGTAAGATGGAGGCAGGCAAGAAACAACTGTTGTTGGCAGAGGAAAAATTACGGCTGCGTTCCGACGAGCTTGATGCATGGATAGCAGACTTTAATAATATGTATGAAGGTCGTTCCATAACGGTTGCCGATATCTCCTTGCTCTATTCTGCAACAGACAACTGGGAGCAGATAAGGCATGAGATGCAGTTGAAGAACGATGCATTGACAAAAGCCAATGCGCTTCTTGAAAAAGTTACGCAAGAGCATAACGAACATCTGGCGACAAAGCCGTCAACGTCGTTCGACGACCTTGTTAAACGCAAGGCAGAATTGGAAAACCAGTCTGATACAGAACTTGTAGAGAAGAAATCGCGCAAACAGCGCTATGATTATGCACGGCAACAGATGGGCAAAATGCACGAAAGCAAATTGCTCGCAGAGCGAACGGCAGGTGAGTGGACGGCTATTACTGATGCTATTGGCTCCGATGGACGCACGTTGCGCAAGATAGCCCAATGTTACACTCTGAGCTTCCTTATAGCTCATGCCAATGCGGAGATACGCAAGTTTAACAGTCGCTATGAGCTGGTTCAGGTGAAACATTCTCTTGGCATAAGGGTTATTGACCACGACCGTGCCGACGACATACGTGATACTACTTCGCTCTCGGGTGGCGAGACTTTCATCGTTAGCCTCGGACTGGCTCTTGGACTGTCGGCGCTTTCGTCGCGCAACATTTCCTTCGACAATCTTTTCATCGACGAGGGATTCGGCACACTCGACCCTGACACTCTTGCTACGGTCATCGACTCGCTTGCCATGCTACAGTCGTCGCAGGGCAAGAAGGTGGGCGTGATAAGCCATACCGACACAATGAGCGAGCGCATTACCACACAGATTCGCATTATAAAGAACGGCAATTCGGGTAGCAGTCATATTGAGGTGTATCCGTGAGGATGTTTGTTGTATCTTATCTTTCAAAAGGTTGCATGCATAAAGATTGTATGCTATAAACTTGCTGCTTATACAAATTATCGCTAAATTTGCACGGAAGATGTTATTTGCAGAATCCTGACAAAGGGAAAATCAAAAAAATGAGAGAGACTATGAAGCAGAGAAGAAAATATCCGGTAGGAATTCAGACGTTCAGCGAGATCCGTGAGCGTAATTACCTCTATATCGACAAAACACAATATCTTGTTGACTTCATCACCAATGGGTATAAGTATGTATTTCTGAGCCGTCCGCGCCGGTTCGGCAAGTCGCTCTTTGCCTCAATGATACATTCTTATTACGAAGGTCGCAAGGATTTGTTCAATGGTCTTGCCATTGCCGAATATGAGAAGGAATGGGTGAAACATCCTGTGCTTCATTTCGATATGAGTGGTGCGAAGCATATGGATAATGATATGCTTGGACGTTATCTTTCCGACATGCTCGACGACTGTGAGAGTGCATTCGGCTATAAGAGTGAAAAAGTGGATCCCAACATCAGACTGAAAGATTTGGTGGTGAAGGCATATAAGCAAACTGGAGAAAAAGTCGTTATCATTATCGATGAATATGATGCTCCACTGCTCGATGTGGTGCACGAGAATGATAACCTTAGTACGCTGCGCCGAACGATGCAGAACTTTTACAGTCCTATAAAAATGCTCGATCCCTATCTCGAGTTTGTCTTCCTTACGGGTATCACCAAGTTTGCCCAGCTCAGCATTTTCAGTGAGCTGAACAACCTGT
>ERZ808246.2240-NODE-2240-length-12367-cov-5.260234_pt1 | contig 12367 bp, 12 predicted proteins | sample MGYA00521083_ERZ808246 | MGnify/ENA primary metagenome ERZ808246 (study PRJEB31516, sample SAMN03275577) | gut metagenome | biome: mammalia-associated habitat; material: feces | host: Papio cynocephalus | place: Kenya | collected 2012-07-07 ...
GTGCCATAGAAATGTATTGAAACTAAAAAAATAGCTAATATAAATTGGTAAGTTCCTATCAGAAGTAAGTGTACATAAATGCATTTTTATTTGTCATTCTTTAACGCCGTAACAGACAATTACTATACTAAGGTCGTTTTTTTACGTTACAGATGTCGTTTCTTAAAAAAATATAAGCTTTTTCGAAGAAAAATCATTATTTTTGCATATCGAATAATCATAAACTCTATGCCTACAAACAAGAATGCGCAGCTTCGCTATCAAATACTCGACCGATGCTTTAGCGATTTTCATAGAACATATAGTATTGAGGACCTCCTTGATAAAGTCAATGAGTCCCTCATGGAGTTGTATGGAACACAAGTCAGTATACGTCAGATACGTGAAGACATCAAATACATGAGAGATAGGGTCTCCTACAATGCACCTATTGAAACTTATCCTTTCGACGGGAGGAAAAGTTACTACCGCTATTCAGACCCAAGCTTCTCTATTTTCAACGACGAATTGACTATTAAGGAAGTTGAAACGCTACGCCATGCCATAGATACACTCAGTCGTTTTCGTGGAGTGCCTGCCAATGCCAGGTTGGAGGATGTCATCTCAAATCTTGAGTTCAGGTTCGGCATGAAGTCAGAGACAGAACACGTTGTGTCATTCGACAACAATGCCCTGCTGAAGGGAACAGAGTTCTTGGGAGAACTCATAGAGTCTGCATTAAATCATCAGCCATTGAACCTGCTCTATCGCACTTTCGCCGGCAATGAACGTGCTGCCATCATCCATCCATACCATATCAAGCAATTCAACAACCGCTGGTTTCTCATCGGATTGCAAGAAGGTAGCCATGGCAACCGACGGAGCAGCGAGAGCCATCAAGCTTGCTTGAATGGCCGAGTCGTGAAGGAGGAAGGCAAAGCCAATTACATCACCAATAAAGCCCTCGACCGCATCGTGAAGTTCTCACGTGCCAATGTACCGTTTATTCCCAATACAGACATAGACTTCAATGAGTATTTCAAGGACATCGTTGGCGTAACATTACCCGAAGACCATCCGGTGGCAGAGGAAGTGCTGTTGAAGTTTGACGAAGCCCGTTTCCCTTATGTGGTAAATAAGCCCATCCATCCTTCACAGAAGGTTGAAGACGAAGAGCAGCATATCATTAAGCTCATGCTTCGTCCCAACAAAGAACTTGAAGCATGCATCTTTTCATTCGGGAATCAGGTGGAAGTGCTCCGCCCAGAATGGTTGAGACAACAAATTGCCACTAAAATAGAGGATTTATTAAAGAAATATTCTATTGTGCAGAAAGGCTGCAATATAGATGAATAATTTTGCAAAAAGAAAATGATAAACGACGCAGACATAAGTGAGAACCAACTGCTCCACAGCTAAGGAGAGAAGGTATGCATGAATCTTCTTAAAGATCATACCACCCAGCAGAATATCTACTGGGCTACTGATTCGTATGCTGACTACGGAGAGGATTTTACTTTCTTTGCACCTATCACGCTCGACAAGATTACATCCTATGCCTCAAAAGAAGGCAAGGTGATTACGAAGGAGCAATACAATGAGCTAATAAAAAACAATCCAGAGGAGAAAGACAACTACCAGGAGATTATCCGGCCACGTGCCGTAAAGTCGAAGGAGGAGCAGACGCAGCGTGCCAAGGATAAGGCAGAGGTATTTACTCCAGCATGGATTTGCAATGCACAGAACAATCTCATTGATGAAGAATGGTTCGGCAGAAAAGAAGGACTCTTCAATTCGCCCGACCCAAAGAACCCTCAGCGATGGATTGATAATGAGGATAGGATTGAGTTCCCAGAAGGTAAGACCTGGAAAGACTATGTGGCTGACACCCGTCTGGAGATTACCTGTGGCGAAGCGCCATACCTCTGCAACAGATATGATGCCGTTACCGGTGAGTATAACGTGAATGTGAAATATCGCATAGGAATGCTCGACCGCAAGCTACGAATCGTGTCTGAGAACGCGAAGGATTCCAAGGAATGGATTCTTTGGGCTAAGATTGCTCTCCGTGCAACATACGGATTTGAGTGGCAAGGCGATAACCTGCTGCTTGCCCGCGAGGCTCTCTTCTTTACATTCGAGGAGCATTACATCGCCCAGTTTGGCGAAAAGAAGTTCAACCGGAACAAGATGCGCATGATGCCGGGTGTAGCCTATATCATCTCCTGGAACGTGTGGCAGATGAATGGACTCTCCTATGGCCTTCCCGGTTACACGCCCACTGAACTGACAAGCGCCCAGAAGCAGCAGCTCCATGACGAATACAGTCAGAAGAAGAAATCACTTCAATGTGACCTGTTCTATACAGAAGAAGCTTTGCAGAAGATGGACAATGAACTGGAGTCGAGACTAAAGGCAGAGGCTCCACCACAAGAGCGGTTCTGTCTTGTCAAAGACTTTCTGAAAGGTGTCAACCTACAAAAAGCGACACTGAGCAACAGGGACTTTCACGACTCGGCGGCACAGAAGCAGACATTTGAGTCGTTAGTGAACAAAATAAAATGAATACGAACGAAAATTTAAAATACATATATATCTTGAATACGGATTATTCTGATTTTGACTGATTGCAGATTCAACTTCAGAATATCAGTAATATCAGAAATATCAGAAATATCCTTATTCAAATTATATCTGTATTAAACAAAGCAATTTATAATATATATGGCAACATACGAGACACTTGAAGAAATAAAAGTCGGACAGCAACATGCTGCCGACAACATTATCACTCTTCGCTCCGAGCAGAGGAACGCTATCGACCATGCCAAGGAACATTTTTGTAAGCGGAGCGGAAGACGTGGTGAATACCTGTATGATGTTCTTCCTGAATATCGCCAGTTTCTCTGGAATGCCAAAATGCGTTTCGGCAAGACCATCTGTGCCATGCAGCTTATGAGAGAACTGGATGTCAGGCGCACCCTTATCATCACCCACCGCCCTGTGGTTGGAGAAAGTTGGCTGCAAGCCTTCAAGCAGGTTGTTGGCAGCAAAGATTCCGAACCTAAGGTAAAAGGCAATAGCGATATCCACAACACCTATGGCTTCGGTATGCATTCTGACGACGAGAGTGAGACCGTGGGTAACTACTACGACCTTGAAAAATTTGTAGAGACTCCAAACAATCATTATGCCTTCTTCGTCTCTATGCAATATATCCGCCTTTCTGAGCTTGTCAACAGCAAGACGCAGGCAAAAAACGCCGGTTCTGGCAACACAACTTCAGCAGCCAATGAGAAACTGAAAGCTGACATTCTGAAAACCGACTGGGACCTTATTATTATCGATGAGGCACATGAGGGCACGCTCACCTCCCTTGGCAAAGGCGTAATCAAGGACTTTCTAAAGAAAAAGAAGACCAAGATGCTTTATCTCTCGGGCACTCCTTTCAACCTCTATGAGGATTTTAAAGAGGATGAAATCTACACCTGGGACTATATCGCCGAGCAAACTGCCAAGCATAACTGGTCTCTGGAACATCCCAACGAGAAGAATCCATACGCTGAACTGCCGAAGATGAATATCTTTACCTACGACATTACCAAGAATATTGATAACATTTTGGATCAGACTGGTGTGTTCTCATTCCCAGAGTTCTTCCGTACATGGACGGGCAATCCGAAGGCAGATCTTATCACTGATCAAAACGGCAATACCATCCAAATGCCCGATGGTGCCAAGGGGCGTTTTGTTCATGAACCAGAAGTAAAGGAGTTTCTCGACCTGCTCTGCAAAAAGGACGCCGAGAACAATTTCCCGTTCTCTACCAACGAATATCGACAGATGTTCCGACATACGCTTTGGGTGGTTTCTCATGTCAACGAAGCGGCAGCCTTGGAGCATCTGCTGAAGGAGCACAAGACTTTCCGTCGCTTCGATGTAGTGAATGTGGCAGGCAAGAGCGATGCCGACGAACAGAACGAGAATGCGCTCGATAAGGTACTCAAGGCGATTGGCGACGAACCAGAGAAGACTTCTACCATTACCATATCCTGTGGTCGCCTGACCACTGGCGTTACCGTTGCGCCTTGGTCTGCCGTGTTTTATCTGAAGGGTGGCGACCGTGCTGCCACTTATATGCAGACTATCTTCCGTGTGCAGTCGCCCTACAAGACTCCTGATGGCAAGTTCGTCAAGAAAGAATGTTATGTATTCGACTTTGCCCCTGACCGCACGCTGAAAATTGTTGCCGAAACCGCCAAATTCTCTTCGATGGCAACAGCCAAGGAGAAGAAAAAACAGGAAGGCGACGAGGAGAAGACGCAGGAGATGCGCGACAAGGAGACTGTTCGCGACTTTATAGAGCTTTGTCCTGTCCTCTCTATGGAGGGTGGCAAGATGAGTCCGATGGATGTTAATGACATCTACAAGCAGTTGGAGAATGTGTTTATCGACCGGCTGGTGCGCAAGGGCTTCGACGATTCATGCCTCTACAACCAGGAGGAGCTGAACCGAGTGAATCCGGACATCATCAATCATATTGGTGAGAATGGCGGAAAGGCTCCGGACGAGAAGCGCAAGGATGCCAGCAAGTCTGTTGACCTGAGCCACATGACTCCAGAGGAGCGTGCCGAATGGGAGGAGAATATCCGACAGAAGAAGGCGGAGGCCAAGAAGAAAGCGGAGGAAAAGCTGAAGAAGGACGAGGAGTTTAAGAAATGGTGGGATGATGCTTCTGATGAAGAGCGTGAGCAGTGGCTGAAGGATGAGGCTGAGCGCATAGCCCGACGCGAGAAGGCGAAGGAAGAGCATGAGGAGTTCAAGAAGCGTATGACCAATATCCGTGGCATCGCCCTCCGTATTCCGTTGCTGATGTATGGTGGTGCCGATGCCGGTGACCCTAAGGATGAACTGACCGTTGACAACTTCACCCGAAAGATTAAGGATGAGTCTTGGACTGAGTTTATGCCGAAGGGAATCTCGAAGGAAGACTTCAACAAGATTCGTAAGTGCTTCAATGCTACCCGTTTCGAGGAAGCGGGCAAGAAATATCGTGCCCTTACCCGTGAGGCAGACTTCATGCATATCGATGAGCGCATCCGTCAGATTACGGAGATTTTCTCTTACTTCCGCAATCCTGACAAGGAGACGGTGCTTACTCCGTGGCGTGTGGTGAACATGCACATGAGTGAGACCATTGGCGGTTGGTGCTGGTACGACGAGACCTTTGATGAAAAGACGGGCGTGCTCGACACGCCTCGCTATGTTGACCAGGGCGATGTAACCCGTCAGCTCTTTGACAGTGTTGACCTTGCAGGAGAGGTGCAGACAAAGATATTGGAGATCAATTCAAAGACAGGTCTCTACCCTCTTTATGTCACCTACTCTCTCTTCCGTCGCCGCTTGGATGAATACATCAAGGCGGAATGCATCGACAAGGAGACGGTCAGCGTGCAGGAAGAACAAGTGGTTTGGGATGATATTGTGCAGAACAACATGTATGTTATCTGCAATACTCCTATGGCTGTGGGTATCACTCGCCGCACCCTCTTTGGCTTCCGTCAGGTTGACCAGAAAGCGAATATCAAAAACGTACAATTAATCGAACGCGCTTCTAAGGACCAGGAACAGCTCGTGAAAGAACTGAAGTCCGTGGGGTTCTGGAAGGGCAATTCAAGTAAGCAAGAAATGAAATTTAATGCTGTGGTGGGGAATCCACCGTACCAGATAATGCAAACGACAGATAAAACGACATCTACTCAGGCAGCGCTTGCAGGTGCAATATATCCAGATTTTATTAATTGCGCAAGGAAATTATCTCCTAATTTTATCTCATTGATAACTCCGAGCCGTTGGATGACAAAAGCTGGGCGAGGAGTGTCAGAACAATGGGTTAATGAACTACTTCATTCAAATCATTTTATAAGCATTCATGATTTTCATGATGCAACAGAATGCTTTGATAAAGTCGAAATAAAAGGAGGAATTAGTTATTTTTTATATTCAGAAAAATACGAAGGTAAATGTTTGTATCGTCTCACTTCACAAGGAAATACCCTAAGTAATTATGACTATTTAGATGCCTTAGGGGTTGGTATAGTCATTCGTGATATTAAAGCGACATCAATTATAAACAAGATAAGAGATGTAGAAGGCTCTAATTATTATAAAAATTCGTTTGCGACTACTGTGGCTTCTGGAACTCTTTTTTGCGATTGTGCTAAGGGAATTCTTAATACAAGCTGGAAAGGATATGTCTTACAGAAAGACTCAGAACATAATATTAAGTATTATTTAAATAAGCAATTAGAAAAGAAAGGTTATGGTTGGATAAAATATTCAGATCTTATAAAAGCTCACAGCACATTAGGATTGCATAAAGTCTACATCCCTAAAGCTGGAGGCTCAGGTAATGATCCAATTGTATTAGGACAACCATTCTATGGAGAACCTAATAGTATTTGTTCACAGACATATATATGTATAGGATTTGATAGTAAATTGCACAATTGGTCAAAGGAACAATGTTTGAATGTTATATCATATATCAAAACAAAAATCTTTAGATATTTAGTGTCAATAAAGAAAAGAACTCAAGATGCTTTTTCTCAAGTTTATGAGTTTGTCCCCCTCCAAGACTTCACCTCTCACAGCGACATCGACTGGAGTCAAAGCATTCCCGACATCGACCGTCAGTTCTACGCCAAGTACAATCTCACGGAAGATGAGATATCATTTATCGAGAAGATGATTAAGCCGATGGAGTAATCAATATTCATTCAGAACGGTTCCCGAAGGCAGGAAGCGGGCTGAAAGCCCAGCAAGCACATAGCCCAGGGCAAGCATAGCGACACCCTGGGAATGGGATATAAAACATCAATCATCAACGCCCTGAAAGGGCAAAAGCATAAAGAAATATGGCACAGTCATTAAGCAAGCTCTACATACATTTGGTATTTCACATCAAAACCACGAGTCCGCCCATTCGTGATGCAGACATTAGTCGTGTGCATACCTATATCGGACAGTTGGTGAATACCACAGACTGCAAGGTAATACAAGTAGGCGGAATACACGACCACGTACATATTTTATTCCTATTGTCAAAGGATGTCGCCATATCACATGTAGTAGAGGAAATCAAGCGCAACAGCAGTCGGTGGATAAAGACCATAGACCCATGTTACCGCACATTTGCATGGCAAAATGGATATGGAGCTTTCTCTGTCAGCCAATCCGTAGTTGAGAAAACATTGGAATATGTTAAAAGCCAAAGAAAGCATCATGCAAAGATGTCGTTCCAAGATGAGTATAGAATGTTTTTAAAATCGTACGGAATAGAATATAAAGAGGAATATGTGTTTAGGGATTAATGCTTTTGCCCTTTCAGGGCGTGTTATCGCAAATATGACAACACCCTGGGAATGGGATATAAAACATCAATCATCAACGCCCTGAAAGGGCAAAAGCATAAAGAAATATGGCACAGTCATTAAGCAAGCTCTACATACATTTGGTATTTCACATCAAAACCACGAGTCCGCCCATTCGTGATGCAGACATTAGTCGTGTGCATACCTATATCGGACAGTTGGTGAATACCACAGACTGCAAGGTAATACAAGTAGGCGGAATACACGACCACGTACATATTTTATTCCTATTGTCAAAGGATGTCGCCATATCACATGTAGTAGAGGAAATCAAGCGCAACAGCAGTCGGTGGATAAAGACCATAGACCCATGTTACCGCACATTTGCATGGCAAAATGGATATGGAGCTTTCTCTGTCAGCCAATCCGTAGTTGAGAAAACATTGGAATATGTTAAAAGCCAAAGAAAGCATCATGCAAAGATGTCGTTCCAAGATGAGTATAGAATGTTTTTAAAATCGTACGGAATAGAATATAAAGAGGAATATGTGTTTAGGGATTAATGCTTTTGCCCTTTCAGGGCGCGTTATCGCAAATATGACAACACCAACACCCAGGGTGTCGCTACGCTTGCCCTGGGCTATGTGCTCATTGGGCTTTCAGCCCGACATCGACCGTCAGCTCTACTCCAAGTACAATCTTACGGACGAGGAGATATCGTTTATCGAGAAGATGATAAAGCCGATGGATTAAGTTCAAGTCGAACAGTTCCCGAAGGCATCCCGAACTATAAAGATAAATATAAACAATATAAAAACAATGACATATACAGACAATGAAACATACAGACGTATCCACTTCGCCGTTATGGCAATAGAGAGTGGAGCACGCAAGTTGGGCATCTCTGGTAAAGAGATGCACGACCGCCTGCAAAAGCAAGGACTTATACACCGCCGTCTGATAAACAGATATGAAGACCTTCACACACAAAGTCTCGACTGGGTGGCAGACGACATTAGTGAAACATTATTAAACTGGGAGAAAGAAGTATGATTACGCTATATCATGGCTCGTACATACAGGTGGAAACACCGCTTGTAAAGTTAGGCAGGAAGAAAGTAGACTTCGGACAAGGATTCTACCTTACCAAATTGCGCCAACAGGCATCCTCATGGGCAAAGACAATTGCAGAGAGAAAAGGACGCAACAACATACCCACATTGTCAATATATTCTTTTGATTATGATGCGGTAAAGAGTAAAAATTATCGCATTAAAATCTTCGACAGTTACAATCTGGAATGGTTGGACTATGTAGTAGATTGCCGTAAAGGAGGCAAAAAACAAGATATGTATGACATCGTGGAAGGTGGCGTTGCCAACGATAATGTTATTGATACAGTGGAAGACTACGAGAACAATATTATCACAGCAGAACAAGCCTTAGGCCAATTGAAATACAAGGCTGTAAATCACCAAATCTGCATATTAAGCCAAGACATTGTCGACAACTATCTGTCGTTTATTTCGTCAGAACAAATAGAACAGGAGGATTGAATATGAGAGATTCCGTTTTATGGCGCAAACAAAGCCGCATAATAATGATGTTGGCAGAAACGCTGCATATTGATGCAGAAAGGGCACTTAACTTGTTTTACACGACAAAAGTATATCAACAATTGTCAGACCCAAAATATGGCTTGCAATTGATGAGTGATGACTATATCCTTGAAAATCTCATCGAAGAATTGAGAGATACCCAATAGTAAGTTTCGACCGTTAATTCTACTCCAACCAACCTATTGTCGCGCTCTGGTAGCAACAAGAACGGAAGATGGATTGTTGATCTGCAAAACTAACGATATTATGCCAAAGAAAGAATATACATCCCAACCAAGCGACTATCCAGTATGTGAGCATAACAGCTGCCCGATGGCAGCCACTTGCTTACACCACATTGCTTACTCCACACTGACGGAGCAAGAAGAATACCTGCGTCTGATTAATCCAACCAAATGCAGTAAGGACGAATCGTGCCGCTACTATCGCGACTGCAAGCCAGTTACCTACGCCCGTGGTTTCACCAATTTCCAGAAACGTATGTTCCCCGACCAGTACAACCGCTTCATGTCGATTTGCATCAATCACTGGAGCCGCAACCCCTATTTTGAGCGACGACGTGGCGACCGCTCTCTCCCACCCGACGAGCAAACATTCATCCTCAATGCTCTCAAAACGGTGGGAGTAACCGAAGAAATGAAGTTCGACAATTACGAAGAGAAAATCAATTGGTATGATTAAGCCCTAGTACTTATGCTAAGTACTGGAGTAATCCTCACTAAGTACTGGAGTAATCTCTGTGGAGTACTCTAATGATACATCAAAATAAAGAGTAAGATATGAATGATCATAAATTAGTAGGCGACGTGTCTCACGTCGCAACAGCAGAAATGTCATCATCCTCATTGTGCGGTGAGTCACCGCACCTACTAAGCAAGTCTCATACTGCAGAATTAGTAGGCGACGTGTCTCACGTCGCAACAGTAGAAATGCCATCATCCTCATTGTGCGGTGAGTCACCGCACCTACTACGTTTTGTAAACAAAAACGATTATATACATATTACAGCCAATAAGCTGCCACATTGGAACCAAGACAACTGTGTTCAGTTTGTGACATTCCGTCTTGCAGACTCACTTCCTCAATCAAAACTAAAGGAATATGGAGATATAAAAGGACAATGGCTGGCAGAACATCCCAAACCATGGGATGTAGCAACTAAAGAAGAGTATGAAAATAAAGTAGGGAGTGTCATGGATAAATGGATTGATGCAGGTTATGGTGAATGTATATTGAAAAATAAAGAAGCACGGAATATCGTTGAAATGTCTATTATGCATTTCAATGGCATACGCTATGACATCCACGCTTTTGTCATCATGCCTAACCATGTGCATGTTCTTCTTACTCCAAGAGTTAACTACCCTATACAGGACATCGTTGGAAACTGGAAAAGATTCTCCGCGCACGAAATCAATAAGATACTGGGAAGACAAGGAGCGGTATGGGAGCGTGAAAGCTTCGACCATATGGTGAGAGACGAGGACAGCTACAAGAAAAGGTTCAACTACATCATCAACAACCCTCAGCACTTGTTGTCCGACCAATTCACATTGGTTGTAGCCGACGTGTCTCATGTCGAATAAATAGTAGGTGACGTGTCCCACGTCACAAAAGAAGAAAAGCTATGTTAGGGAATGTGCGGTGAGTCACCGCACCTACTATGCAAATAACAGGAATAAACAATATTCAAAAATAGAATGACGTGGCAATGAAACAAGAGATTAAACCAACCCCAGCATCCATCCGCAAGGCTTACGTGGAAGAATATCTGAAACGCAGGACTGATGCAGAGGAGTTTGCCCGGTTCACGGAATCGGAGCTTGCTGACTTCATCCGAAAGCATGAGTCGCTACACTTTGAAAGTATCTATACGCAGCTCGACCATAACTACTATGACCGAGTACGACATGACATAGCCATAGACGGAATGATGAGAACGGAGGATAATGCTGCTGACAACAGGTATTCTCTTCATCTTAAGACATGGTCGGGGTTCCTGGAATCAAAAGCATTCCGCAATCTCTTCAAAACAAAGATTGCCATAGAGGATTTGTCATCTGATTCGGAACCGTCAGTACCTTCTACTCCATCATTCCGGGAAGAAACCGAGGGTGAACGGAAGCATGTTCTGAAAGAGATGGATGTGATAAGGCGCAATCCTCAGCTCCGCCAGATGTGTCTCGACAAGTATGGCTATCAATGTCAATGCTGCGGAATGGATTTTGAGGAGACTTATGGCAAAGAACTGGGCGCCAACTTCATGGAAGTACACCATCTAAGGATGATTTCCACATACGAGACCGATGGCGTACCCAAGGACTTCCTGGAGAATCTGGTTCCGCTATGTAGCAACTGCCATAGTATGATTCATCATATCAAGAATTCGGAACATCCGTTAAGGGATTTGCGTGAAGCGTACCGAGGAACGAAGAAGAAAGTGATAAACTTTAAAACAGATTGAATATGAATTGAATTTGAATACGGATTCTGCTGATTTTACTGAATGCAAAAGAATCAGAATCATCAGAGGAATCTGTATTCAAAAAAAATGAATACGGATTTTGCTGATTTTACTGAATGCAAGAATCAGTATCATCAGAGGAATCTGTATTCAAAAAAAATGAATACGGATTTTGCTGATTTTACTGAATGCAAGAATCAGTATCATCAGAGGAATCTGTATTCAATAAAAAATGAATACGGATTCTACTGATTTTACTGAATGCAAAAGAATCAGAATCATCAGAGGAATCTGTATTCAATAAAAAATGAATACGGATTTTGCTGATTTTACTGATGCAAAAGAATCAGTATCATCAGAGGAATCCGTATTCAAAAATTAACTTAAAAATGTAATATATCTAATTGATATGGAATATATTTTCAAAGAGGAGACATACAAGATAAGGGGGTGTATGATGAAAGTATACAACGAGCTGGGCAGTGGATTCCTTGAAAAAGTCTACCAAGAGGCTTTGGAGATTGAACTGAAGCAAACCGATATTCCTTATCTGCGAGAGGCGCCGCTGAAAGTATTCTACCGGGGGCAACTCCTGAAACAAAATTTTTTTGCAGATTTCATCTGTTACAATAAAATCATTGTGGAAGTGAAAGCAGTGTCAGTATTGACGGACTCACACCGCGCCCAAGTTTCAAACTATCTAAAAGCTACAGATTATGACATTGGATTATTGGTTAATTTTGGTGCGGAACAAATGGAAATAGAGAGACTCTTCAACTATCATAAAAACAGGAAAAGAAGTTGAATTGAATACGGATTCTGCTGATTTTACTGAATGCAAAAGAATCAGAATCATCAGAGAAATCTGTATTCAATAAAGAATGAATACGGATTTTGCTGATTTTACTGAATGCAAGAATCAGAATCATCAG
>ERZ808246.2242-NODE-2242-length-12362-cov-3.299261_pt1 | contig 12362 bp, 9 predicted proteins | sample MGYA00521083_ERZ808246 | MGnify/ENA primary metagenome ERZ808246 (study PRJEB31516, sample SAMN03275577) | gut metagenome | biome: mammalia-associated habitat; material: feces | host: Papio cynocephalus | place: Kenya | collected 2012-07-07 ...
GGTTTTATTAGTTTTATTTATTATTATTTTATATTTAATTTTTAATTTTAATTATTTATTTTGTATTGGAATTGTTTTATCTTTATTTTATATATTAGTTAATTATTTTAATAATAGATTTAATAATACTTATAGTTTTTCTTTACTTATTTTTACGTATATATTTTTAGGAATATTTTTAATTTTAATTTAATATTTATTTAGTAGTTTTAATATGTTATAATTTTAAATGTTTAGGAGAGTGAGTATATGGATTTAATAAAATATATAATTCTTGGTATTATTCAAGGATTTACTGAACCATTACCTATTTCTAGTAGTGGTCATATTTTCTTATTTAAGTCATTATTTAATACTAATATGTTTAATGATTTAAATTTAGAGATTTTTCTTAACTTTGCATCTTTTATTGCAATTTTAATAATATTTTGGAAAGATGTTGTAAAGTTAGTTACTGGTTTCTTTGGTTATATCAGTAGTAAGGGTAAAAAATACAAGAATGAATTTAAGTATTGTATGTTAATTGTTCTTGGAACAATACCTGTTGGTATTTTAGGACTTATTATTAAAGATCCTTTAGAAGAATTACTTTCAAAGAATGTTTATTTAGTTGGTTTTGGTTTTTTAGCAACAGCAATTGCTTTAATCTTAGTAATGAATGCTGATGGTAAAAAAGAAGACGATGACATTACTTATAAAGATGCTTTAATAATTGGTATTTGTCAAGCAATAGCACTTGTTCCTGGTATTTCTAGAAGTGGTATGACATTAGTTGGATGTCTACTTTGTGGTTTAAATAAAAAATCATCACTAAAGTATACATTTATGTTATATTTTCCAGTAAGTATTGTTACTATGATTCTTGGAGTTAAAGATATAGCAGAGACAGGACTTAATTTAGGATTATTAGGATATTATGCAATTGGTATGGTATTTGCCTTTATCTTAACTTATTTATCATATAAGTGGTTAACTAAGTTAGTAGAAAAAGGAAAATTATGGAAGTTTTCAATCTACTTAATTATAGTTGCTATATTTACAATAATATATTTTATTTAGAAAGAGAAATCTTTCTTTTTTTTGTCTTTTACTTTATACTTAGATTAAGGTAGGTAATTTTATGAAGAAGATGAGTAGAAAAGTATTTTTAATAATATGTGGAGTTTGTTATTTTAGTTTTTATATTGCTTGTAAGTTATTTTTATTATTTAATATAGATTTATATAGTAATAATACTAGTGATTTAATATATTCTAAGGGAGATACTTATAATATTAAGTATGATAAGTGTAGTGATTGTTTTACTAGTAAAGATGGTAATGTTAAAATGAATAATTATTTTGATCAGTTTGAACTTGGAGACGATAATGACGAGTTTGAGTACTATATATCAGAAGATAGCAATAGTGCAATTTATATTGGAGAGGGAAGAAGTTTACTTAGTCAAATAGATGACTATAATGAAAATACTTTCTTTTATGAATTAAATCATTTTCCAATGTATATTTCTAATTCACTTAGACATTATATTTTAAATAAATATGATATTAAAGATGATGTTAGTCTTATTAAGAAGTCACGTGAGGTTTTATCTAAAAACAATTTATTTACTCCGGTTATTAAAATGAAAGAGAATTATCTGTTTAATTATATTTTAGATATGACATATAATTCAAAAGATATTATATATTTAACAGGTAAGTATAATGGATATATTATGATAAATGATAATAATTATTATATAAGTATTTGTAAAGATGATAAAATGTATTATATTAATTTACATAATAGAGAGTATTTTACTCGTGAGAAGTTAGAAGGTATACTAAATAGTATTTCATTAAAATAAGGAGTTTTTATGAGAATAGAAAGTTTTAATTTAAGTAATTATATAATGTTTAAACTTAATAAAATAGATAATGAGTTTAGTGAAGATGAATTAAATAAAATAGATGAAGTGATAATTTCTTCTGAAGATAGTTTAGATGATGTTATTTTATTTAATAATTTATGTGATTTAACTATATGTGATAAGTTTATAGAAAATGAATTTTTTAAAAAGTTATTTAATTTAAAAAAATTAAAAAGTATTAATTTTATAAGATGTGAATTTGAAAATGCTGATTTAATATCTTCTTTAAATTTAAATAATCTTGATTTAGTTGATTGTAATATTAATAATTATAAGTTTATTTATATTATGAGTGATTTAATTTCTTTAACTGTAATTAATGGAGAGATTGATTTTGATTTAATTAATAGGCTTAAACTACTTAAGTATTTAAATGTTAGTTATTCTAATATTAGTAATGATAAGGCCTATTTAAAATTAAATGATTTAGAACGATTATATATTAATAATACATCAATAAATAGTTTTTCTTATTAATTTAAAACTTCTTAGTGTTGACGGGAAACAATATGAGAATAATCTTGATATAATTAATAAATTAAAAGAAAGAAATGTTGATATCTTAAGTGAGGGTATTTTATCTTTTGAAGGTGATACTTATGAACAATAATAGAATAATTTCTTTTAATGAAAATGATGTTGTTGATGTTGATAAGCTTAATTCTTATATTAGAAGTTATGGCCCTGTTACTTTAAAGTTTCCTAATACTAAGAGTCTTAGTAGTGAATTATTAAGAAAAATGGATTCTAATATTGATATTATAATTACTGGACCATATGATGATTATAGGTTTAAAAAGAAAGAGGGGAAGTTCTATAAAAGTGGTGCTAATATAAATCAAGAATTTTTGGAAGCTTCAACTTTTTCTAGAAATGAACTTATAAAAATAATGGAGAAGATTGAAAGGATTGAGGCATATATTCCAGCTAATTGGGATGATTTGACAAAGGTAATTTATATATATAATAAATTAAAAAAAGAAATTATGTATGATCCTAAATATGAGAGTAAAACATCAAGAGATATTAGAAGCCTTAGAGGTCTTGTTTCTTCTAAAACTGTATGTGCGGGCTATGCGGTTATTTTCAAAGAATTCTTAGATAGACAAAATATAAGATGTCATTATATTAGTGGAATTGTTCCTAAAGAAAATAATAACTATGGTGGACATGCTTGGAATGTTGTAGAGATTGATGGCAAATTATATCCATTTGATTTAACTTGGGAAAATAGTAAATATAGATCAGGAAATAATATTTCTTTTGATTTTTTTGGACAAAATATTGAAGAGTTTAACCAACGCCATATCCCAGACAAAGATGAGAAAATGTATGGATATCAAAATTATCTATCAACATTTAATATGAATGATATAAAAAAATCATATTTACGTATTAATACTGAGAGCGACTATGATCATTTAAATATTCTTGGAATAAAAGATGATGGCAGTAAGACTATTATTTCACAAATAGGAGATGCTGTTGTTAATGGAAAGAAAGTTTATAGATATTATTATGGTAAATTAAATGATGATGGTACTGTTAATAAACCTATTATATTGTATGGCGATGATAATTTAAATGCTTTAATTAAACTTACTAATTTTCCTCCAAAAAATGACACAGAAACTGCAAGAAAAAATAGATCTATTGCGAAAAGAAAAATTGTTAATATATTGTTTTCTGATGATAATATAAGAGATTCTCTTTCAAAAGGAACTTATTATATTGGAAGCATTAAAAAGAATACTAGCAATAAAATGAATTTTGTTGATAGCTACCAAGAAATAAGTAAACCAAGTGAAGTTTGCTCTAAATTGTCATATCCTTCAAAGGGATATGTTAGGAGAAATGGAAGTAATGTTATTGTACAACAGATGCTTGATAAACCGGTAGAGGTTAATGGACATAATGTAATGCAATATCATGTATTAGAAACTCTTAATGAATATGGCAAAACTGTAGTTAGAAAGAACACTATATATACAACAAGCAATTTATTTAAAATTAATGATGAACTTGTTATTAATAGATTATTAGATAGAGGAAGACTTAATGAAAAGAGTATGGAAGGTAATCCTTATGTTGGTGCGATTAATAATAATGGTACCATACTTGAAAGTGATGACTTAAATTCTTTCTTTAGAACTGATACTAATAGGCGAGTAAATAAAATTCCTACTTTTGATGAGATGAAAAATAATATTTTAAAGTATGAATTTTTTACAGATTCAGATAGTATTGCTCCAGAAGACACTTCAAAATATAAAATTAGGGATAAAGAAACTGGCCAAATTATTCATGATGCGAATATTAAAAAACAAGTAATTTTTTCATATATTTGGAAAGTATCTGCTGGTGTAAAAGTAGGATATGATCCAAATATTTCTATTAATTATGCTTTTAATGAAAAAGCAAAAGATTTATATGAAAAAATGTGTGATAGTTTTAGAAAGAATATTTCTGAAAAAGGCGTTATTGATACTGTTTCATTATTAAGAGATGTTTTAGACAATAAAAATTATAAATATGATACTGAAATAGTTATAAGACTATTTAGAACTCCATATCAAACACAATTAATAAATGATATGTTTGTAGAAGAAGCTTGCAAAAGAGATGTTTTAATGCAAGTCCCACAACCACTATATTCAGAAGGGTATGCTGGAACACTATTACATGGTAGTGATGACACTAAATCAATTGCATAGAAAAAGAGATTATTTTTTAGTAATCTCTTTTGTTTTATTATTTTATTGGTTTTAAAAAGTCTAGTGTTGGAATTAAGCTTTCAAAATATTTTAAAATATTATCTTTATTGAAAGATGTTGGGTCTTTCATTTCTTCTAGACAAATACTTAATAGACCACTTGCATAGAATAAGACAATTCTTTCTGTTGGAATATTAGATTCATTAACATAATTTTCATTAATATACTTTGTAACTGAATTAAGTATAGTATTAATCATCATATCGTGAGCTATTGAATTACTATTATTTTTTATAACAGATGAATAAATTGAAATGTTTTCTGTAATATGAGTTAATAATAAATTAATAGTTTCTATGTAATACTCTCTTATAGAATGAATTTCTTTTTCTACTTTTATTTTTTCTTCTAATTCTTCTTTTAAATCTTCCATTAAAGATTGAAGCAATTCATATTTATCATTAAAGTGATCATAAAATGTTGAACGGTTAATCATAGATTTATTGCATATATCTGATACTTTTATTTCTTCAAATGTTTGATCTTTCATTAATTCCATTAGACCTCTATAAAGATTTGCTTTTGTTTTTACTACTCTTAAATCTTCTTTTTTCTTCATTTCCCATCACCTAGGTTAATTATAGACTGAAAAACTACTTTTGTAAAGATATACCTACAAGTGTAGTTAAAATAGAATACAATAAATAAGCAAATGTAGGTTAACATACAAATAAGAAAAATAATATCTTAATTTTTTTTATTATTTGAATAAGAATATAAGGCAAGGAGGAAGAATTATGAAGAAGTTTGCTGATTGGATTTCAAAGAATAATATTCTAATTTTAATAGTTGGATTATTACTTTTGATACCAGCAATTATTGGGTATGTAAATACAAGAATTAATTATGATATTTTAGTTTACTTACCTAAAGAGTATGAGACTATTAAGGGTGAGAATATCTTAACTGATGAATATGGTCTTGGCTCTTACGCATTTGTTATTTCTGATATGTCAGATAACTATAAAGTATTACAACTTGAGAAAAAGATTAAAAAGATAGATGGGGTTAATAAAGTATTTAGTGTTAGTGATGTAGTTGGAGTTAGTATTCCAAAAGAGATGCTTCCTGATGAAGTTACTGATAAATTATATGATGATGATACTAGTATAATAATGGTTACATTTGATGGGTCTACGAGTGAGGATAAAACGCTTAATGCAGTTGATGAGTTAAGACATGTAGTTGATGCGAATAGTGTTAGTAGTATGTCAGCAATGGTACTTGATACTAAAAACTTATCAGACCAAGAAATATTTGCATACATTGGAATTGCTGTTCTTTTATGTATAGTAGTTTTAATGATTGCAACTAATAGTTATATTGTTCCATTTTTCTTACTTGGAAATATTGGAATAGCTATTTTATATAATATGGGTTCTAATATTTTTTTAGGACAAATTAGTTATATTACTCAAGCAATAGCCGCAATACTACAGCTTGGTGTAACAACAGATTTTTCAATTTTCTTATATCACAAGTATGAACTTGCTAAAAAGAGTGAGAAAGATAAAAAACGTGCAATGAGTAGTGCGATACAAGAAACATTTAAGAGTGTAATTGGATCATCCTTAACAACATTTGCAGGTTTCTTAGCACTATGTACAATGGACTTAACACTTGGAACTGATATTGGTATTGTAATGGCAAAAGGAGTTTTATTTGGACTTATTTGTGTACTTACAATATTCCCAGCACTATTACTTACATTTGATAAGTTAATAGAGCGTACTAGTCATAAACCTGTAACACCACAATTTAAAGCATTACAAAAGTTTTCTGTAAAACATTATGTTGTTGTGTTTATATTATTTTTAATATTAATGATACCAGCGTATATTGGAAATAGTAATTATCAAGTTTATTATAAATTAGATGATTCACTTCCAAAGAATTTACCTTTTGCAGTTGCAAATAGTGATCTTGCTAAGAAGTTTGGAATTACTTCTCCTGAGATTGCAATTATTAGTAAAGATGTTAAAAATAGTGATGTAGAAGACATGGTAGATGAACTTAAAAATATTAAGGGTATTGATATGGTACTTGCACCTAGCACTTTACTAGAATCTGGTATGGAAGATTTATTACCAGATGAGGCTAAAGAGATTTTGGATAATGATAAATATCAACTTGTTATAATGAATTCTAAATATGAAATAGCAAGTGATGAGTTAAATAGTCAAATTGATGTAGTTAATAAGACATTACATAAATATGATAAGAAGTCAATTCTTGCAGGAGAAGGCCCTTTAATGAAAGATTTAGTTGTTACTGCGGATCATGACTTTAATATGGTAAATTATACATCTATTATTGTTATATTTATAATTATGTTATTTGTACTTCAATCAATTGGATTACCTGTTATTTTAATATTTACAATTGAGTTTGCAATATTCCTTAATATGGCAGTTGCTTACTATATGGGTGTAAAACTTCCATTTATTGCAAGTATTGTAGTTGGTACTATTCAGTTAGGAGCAACAATAGATTATGCAATTTTAATGAGTACAACTTATTTAAATGAAAGAAAATTAAGTGATAAGCATAAAGCGATGACTGATACTTTAAAAGTTACTGTTCCATCAATTATTACATCAGCATTATGTTTCTTTGCAGCAACTATAGGTGTTAGTTTATATACAAAGATTGATATGATTGGTTCTATTTGTACATTACTTGCTAGAGGATCAATTATTAGTATGCTAGTTGTAGTTATAATATTACCTGCATTATTAATGATATTTGATAAGGTAATACTTGCTACTACTAGAATTAAGAAAGAGGGTAAATAATATGAAAAAATTTAATCAAGTTATGACATTATCGGTTGCAACTATGTTACTTTTAAATCCAGCAAGTGTACTTGCAATGACAAAGAATGAAACAATTTATTCAACACTTAATTATAATGGCGTTGTTAAAAAGACTACTATTAATACAAGACTTTCTGATTTAGAAAAAGGTAGTATTGTTGATTATACTAAGTTAGATGATATTAAAAATATTAATGGACGTGAAAAGTTTAGTCTAGATAGTGGTACTCTTACATGGAAGTCTACTGGAAAAGATATTTTCTATCAAGGAAAGGTAACAGAAGAATTACCTATAAAAGTTACTGCTAAATATTATTTAAATGGAGAAGAAGTTAATCTTAAAAAAATTAAAGGAAAAAGTGGAAACGTAAAAATAGTTTATAGTTTTACTAATGAAAGTTATGATAAAAGTAGTGGAATGTATACTCCTTTCGTAGTAACAACTACTAGTATTATAAATAGTGATAATAATACTGATATAGATATTTCTAGTGGTAAAGTAGTAAATACTGGTACTAAGAATATTGTAACAGGAATTAGTGCACCTGGTTTATATGATAGTGTAGGACTTAATGAATTAAAAGATATGGATAAAGTTACTATTACATATAACACTACTAAATTTAGTATGAATGAAGTATATTTTGTAATTACTCCTAAATTATTAAGTGAAGTTGATGTTAATATGTTAAGTAAAGTTGATAGCTTAAATAGCAGTTTAAATACTCTTCAAAATGGAATGAACGAGTTACAAAATGGTTCTTCTACACTTAATGATGGTGCTAAGAAAATTGAAAATGGTACTAAGAGTTTAAATGATGGACTAAAGAGTGCCTCTAGTGGTATGGAACAAGTAAATAGTGGAGCAAGTGAATTAAATAGTAAAGTTACTAGTATCAATTCTTTAGTTAATGCTTTAGTAGATATTATGACTAATGGAAATAGTACAGATTCTGAGGTTATAGAAAGAGTTAATTATGAAAAACAAGTAATTAATAGCTATGATGCAACAATTCTTCCTAAACTTGAACAGTTACAAACACTTTATTTAGGTAATGTCCAAGCAATTAATACATTAAAGGCTACTAATGAAAGTATTTCACAAGTTTATAATGGGTATTCTTTAGGAAACTTTAAATTAGATAATACTGATACAAGAGACTTACCAATACTTAGTGAATATTTTACTAATTTACTTATGTCTCAAGGAATGAGTAGTGAAGAGATTAAATCTACAATTACTAATCTAACAACAGTTAAAAAAACTTATGAAGGAAATTTACAATTAATAACATTATTAGAAGGAAACAATCAAGCACTTTTAACTAGTAAAGATTTAATTGGTACAGTATCTTCTAAGTTATCTGAGTTAAATGATGGTACTAATAAATTAAGTAGTGGTACTAAACAAATTAATGATGGTCTTATTAAATTATATAGTGGTTCTAATGAATTATTATCTGGAACAACTAGTTTGAGTAATGGTACTAATACTTTAAATGAAGGTATTATAAAGATTAATAGTGAGGGAATCTCTAAATTAACTGAATATGGTAATAAGGCTGTTACTTATAAGAATAAAGTAAAGACTTTAACTAACTTAAGTAAAAACTATAAAGGATTTGCAAGTGATAATTCAGATAGTACATTATTTATTTATAAGATTTCTAAATAGAAAAGGTTCTCCTTTTCTTTTTTTTATATATTAGGAAAGTGCGTTTAGTTTTTTATCAAACAAAAAAGGGACTCAATAGAATTGAATCCACATCAAAAAGATTAAAGCTAAAAACTCTAATTTTTTAAATCAATAGGTAGCATAGTACCACCACAGTATGGACAGTCCATCTTGGGAGTACTTTTCTTTTTGATAAATTTTAAAAATCTCAGGCATTTATTTACGATAAAATCGGGAACTGGATCCAATTTGTGACATCTCTTACATTTGAAAATATAAATTTTTTCACTCATTTTTGTATCACTTGACAAATTATTATATTTTCTTTATAGTAAGTATTTACTAGAAGGGGAGGTAATAGTATGAGTAGTGATAAAATGATTGAAAGTTTTATGAGTGAGATAGATATTTCAAATACAAGTGATAGTGATTTAGAAAATAATAGTTTTATTGATATATTTGGTAATAGATATAATTTTTATACTTTAAAGGGTGAAAATATTGTTAGTATTACTTTTTTGTCAGATGATTTTGATATTAATTATTATTTAGAATTATTAAAAGAATTAGGAGAAAAAACAGTTGTTGAATTTTCTTTTAGTGATAGGTGCGTATGTGACAAAGTAAATGAAGTTATAGATGCGTTACATGAATATCCTATTAAGAGAAAAGTCTTTTTAAATGTTAGAGAAGTTAAATTTTCTCAATTTGATAAGATTGGTTTTGATAAATTAGATGAAAATACTAAAATTACATGTATGGGGACAGTTAATGAATATAGAAATACTCCAATACATAAGGAATGTTCTTTTGAATGGTGGTTTCTTCATAATTTTCCAAATGATACAAAGTTTTATAGAAAGTTTGGTACTGTTACAGCAGATAAGCTATTTAAACTTTACTGGATTGTATCAATGTTTAAAACGAATAACTCAGATATTTTAAATAAGACTGTAAAAGAAAAGTGTGAAAGAGCTTATCTTTATATAAAAAATAATTTTACTAAGAAGAAGACATTTAATTTTGGTAAGAAAACTGGGAATACTGGTTCTAGTGCAACAGATGTTTATGAAAAAAAGGATGGAGACTCTTTTGGGTATTCTAGTCTAATGAAATGTTTTTTAAATAACCAATATATAGGTGTTGCTTGTTATTTAGTTGATTGCGATTATAATGGCGATAATCATGAATTATGCCAGGTTTCAACACTTGTTGGTGATGAGTTCTACTATGATTTAAAAAAAGATGTTAATGGAGTAGAAAATTTAGATGATAGATATTCTTCATTAGATTTTAGTGATATTGAAAACTCTAAAGTTAGAGAAAGAAGAGAAGAGGCTTTTAAACATGGCGTTTTAATAAAAAAATGATTTATAGAATAGGTGGTGTGATATGAAAAAATTTAGTACTTTTAAAATATTATTTCATTATTTAAAAGATGAAAAACTAAAAATGTTTATTTATATACTTTTAGTATTATTTACTTATATACCAAGCCTTGTGACAGCTTACTTTTGGGGAATTGCATTAGAGGCACTTATAAGTAAAAACTTTAATGATTTCGTTTTATATTTAGCTATTTGGGAAGGAATATACATATTCTTTTATACAATATTACAAATACCAAGAGATACTTTATATAATTATTTAGAAATAATGTTTACTAAAAATGTTTCAAAAGATTTATATAAGAAAATAGATATGTTACCAGCCAAAGCTTTTGAAGAAATAGGAGTAGGTGAGTTTATTAATAGACTTTATACTGACCCTGATAGAGTTATGGAACTTCTTCAAAAATTAATTAGATTAATATGTAAAGCTTTAGTTGTAGTTGTTGTATTAATAGTTTCTTTTAAAATTAGTTTACTACTTGGATGTGAAATATTAGTCTTTGGTTTTATTATGGGCTTTATTTCATTCAAGTTTTTTCCTAAAATTAAGAAGACTCAAGAAAGTATAAAGAAAGAGTCTGATAACTACGTAAAGGTTGCGACTGAAAATATTACAGGTATTCGTGAAATTAAATCTTTAGGAATAAAGAAGAATATCGAGAATAATATTTTTAATATTTTAGATAATTTATTTAGTCATAATAAAAAGATAAAGAAGTATGAAGTTATTTATTATAGTTTAAATAATTTAACTTACTTTATATTACAATTTATTATTTTATTTACTGCAGGATATTATACTGTAACAGGTAAAATTGCATATAGTTTGTTTATTGTACTTGAAACTTATATTTGGAGAATTGATGAAGTAGTTGAATCTATTTCTGACTTTGGAGTTAACTATAATAAAGTTACAGTTTCACTAAAAAGAATTAGTGAGATTGTAAATAATAAGTTATATGATGATGAGAAGTTTGGAGATGTAGTTTTAGAAAATGTTAAAGGTGATATTCAATTTTCTAATGTTAAATTTAAGTATAGTGAAGATGAAGATTATACTTTAAAAGGACTTAATTTAAAAATAGTTCCAAATAAGAAGATTGCAATTGTTGGTAGAAGTGGTAATGGTAAGAGTACTTTGTTTAATTTACTACTTAGATATTTTGATGCAACAAGTGGAAATATTACTATTGATGGAGTAAATATTTGTGATTTAACTGAAGAAGATTTAAGAAAAAATATATCTATTATTAGACAGACTCCTTTCTTATTTAATTTATCAATTTTTGATAATTTTAAATTAGTAAAAGAAGATGTAACACTTGAAGAAGTTAGAAAATATTGTAAGGAAGCATATATCGATAGTTATATTATGTCTTTACCAGATAAGTATGATACTATTATTGGTGAAGGTGGTATAAATTTAAGTGGTGGTCAAAAACAAAGACTTGCGATTGCTAGAACATTACTTTTAAATACAAAAATAATTTTATTTGATGAGGCTACAAGTGCTTTAGATAATGAAAGTCAAGAATATATAAAGAAAACAATAGATAATTTAGTAAAAGATCATACTATTGTTATAGTTGCTCATAGATTAAGTACAATAGTAGATGCTGATGTTATTAATGTTATTGATAAAGGAAAATTAGAAGCAACGGGTACTCATGAAGAATTACTAAAAAAATCAAAAGTATATAAGAATTTATATTCCAATGAAAATACAAGTTTAGAATAAGAGTTTCTTATTCTTTTTCTTTTAATTATTTTTAATATATGGTATTCTAAAAATAT
>ERZ808246.2243-NODE-2243-length-12357-cov-4.625345_pt1 | contig 12357 bp, 11 predicted proteins | sample MGYA00521083_ERZ808246 | MGnify/ENA primary metagenome ERZ808246 (study PRJEB31516, sample SAMN03275577) | gut metagenome | biome: mammalia-associated habitat; material: feces | host: Papio cynocephalus | place: Kenya | collected 2012-07-07 ...
TTGCAGAGAGACGTATATCTCCATTCATGCAAGGTTCAGCATACAGACAAAGGGGTACGAAAAAGAAGATCAATCGTTGGAATGTGCTGCCTCGATAAAGGCACGCAGCTCATCGTCATAGGTGTTGGTTGCCAGAGAGCAGTCCGGTGCCAGCACAAAGGGGATGTTCTTCATCCGCTGCAGGGTGTTGCGGGTCAGCTCGGCAATTTCCTTTGCCTTGTGCTGACCGAACAGACGCTCATCACAGCCGCCCATCGGGGTGATGGACTTGTCCAGCCACTGCGGTGCGGTATCCAGCTTGGGATTGCCGGTTGCGCTCTCAGGCCAGTGCAGGATGTCGATGGGATAGTGTGCAAAATACTCCGGGTTGACCTCAAGGCCGCAGGCATGGACCATGATCTTGCAGGGCTTGAGCACTTCCATCATCTGCAGGTCATAGGGCTTGACAAACTCTTCCCACTCTTCCTTGGTCAGGTAGGTAGAACGAGACAGGCCGGTTGCGCCGTAGAATACGCCGTACAGACCGGCATCCTCAATGAGGTGCTTGGAGTAATCGGCCATGGTATCGGTAATGTTCTGCAGGGTCTTGTGAACCAGCTCCGGCTGATTGTGCATCAGAGTCATCATCAGGTCATCCCGGCTTGCAGGACGATAACGGCCGATGGGGTTGACGGCGCACAGCTTCTGCAGCACACTGGTGGGGCACATCATGGTCTGGAACATGGGAATGTCCTCTTTCAGACCTGCCTTCATCTTCTTGATGACGTCGATCTGCTCTGCAAACACACCCTGATCGCCCGGCAGAACCGTGATCTTTTCCAGATCTTCCACACCGCTGATGGGGCCCTTCACGACTTTGGGCAGAACACCCTCATAGTCGTTGAAGTCAAACTGGCCGCCCCATGCTTCCTCATAGTAAGAGGCGCGGGGCTGGAGCTTGACATAGTCCCAGTCATAAGTGTTCTGCCACTTCAGCATCGTCTCCACAAAGAGGTCTGCACCGCTGTGCTCATTCTCCGTGAAGTGACGCCATGCCGATACCGGCGGGCGGTCTGCCAGCTCATGGTTCAGAACTGCTTCAAATCTTTCTTTTTTCGTCCACATAGTAAAACTCTCCAATCGTTTTTTGGTTTCTCAGGTTGATAAGTTGCCAAACAACGAGAAAGAGTTTCCGTATGCTACTTATGTCCATAATAGCATACTTTCGCTTTAGGAGCAATGATTATTTCTGGTTTTCGTCTCCCTCCTGCCGATTCTTCCGATTGTTGTAAACATAGACCATGATAGAGGCAGCTGCTACCAAAGCACCGCCGATCACGGACGTGAATTTCACCGGTTCACCCAGAATGAAGAAGCCAAGGATCATGCTGAAAATAATGCCAGAGTAATTATAGATGCTGATCTCCGAAGCCGGAGCAAAGCGATAAGCATAGGTAATAAAGGCCTGCCCAAGGGAGCCAAATACACCGATGAGGAGCAGCAGAATTGCCTGTCTGAAGTTGGGCACAACAAAATCTTTCAGCATAAAGGGAATGGATGCCACTGCGCTGAAGGTCGAAAAGTGCATCATGACCGTCAGGCCATCCACCTTTCCCTTAAAGAAAGAGAGGAAGGTGTAGGCGGTGCCGGAAGTCAGAGCAGACAAAAATGCAACTGCCAGCGGGATGGGGTTAGATTCAAAGCTGGGCTGGAACACGATAAATGCGCCCACCATCGAAAGAGCCAACGCCGGGATCTGGATCTTGGGCAGCTTTTCTTTCATAAAGACAACCGCCAGAATCGTGACCCAGATGGGAGAAAGCTTGTTCAGGATCGTCACATCACCCTGTGCTGCATGGCTGGATGCATAAAACAGCGTGATCAGCCCCAGAAAGCCAAAGAAAGACCGGCCGAACAGATACGGCTGATACTTGGCCGGGCCAAACAGTGAGCCTTTCTTGCGAATGATGATAATTGCAGAAACGATCAGCACAAACGAGTTCCGCATGAAAATCTGCTCCATGGTAGGGATCTCGCGGCTCAACCGCACCACAACCTGCATGGATGCAAAGCACAGTGCTGACAAAATCATGTACAAAGCACCTTTTTGTCTCTGAGTCATTGAAGTTCTCCTTAATCTGTTTCCTATCCAAATCTGCATCGCAAACCTCTTCGCTTCGATGCCTTGTTGTTTTCATGTTTGATTATATACTTGTCTTGATGTCTTGTCAACATAAAGTTTTTTGATTTTATCCCGATTTTGGGGATCTGCTGCATGAAAACAGAAAAACCCACGATTTACACCGTGCTTTCGACGGAAAATCGTGGGTTTGTGCTTGGTGGAATGATTCTGAGGGATGGTTGAACCTTAAGAAAAAGTGCAGGGATAGGACAAATCAGAGCGAATCAACCGCTACCATCAGCTGCAGCTCCAGCAGGTTGTCTTTGCCGGCGGGTTTGGCCTCGACACAGACACCGGCAGCAGAACATCCATCTTTTTCCAACCAGGGATAGAACACCCGATTGAATTCTTCAATGTTTTCGATGTCGGTCAGATAGGCGTTGAAGGACAGAATGTTCTTCTTTTTCAGGCCGAATTGTGCAAACAACTCATCGTAACGATTCACAACGGCCTGAGTCTGCTCTTCCAGAGTGCTGTAGCCGGGGCGGGCACTGTGGCCGGTAAACCAGGCAACGCCGTTATGAACGACCAGACGGTCCAGACCGTGGGCGGTATCGAAACGCTGGATCAGGCTGTGATCTTTCTGGCTGGCAGCGGTGCGGGCTTTTTTGTCCTGCATTGCGGCCAGATAACCAAAGGCGCACCACCACTCGGCATCGCCGAAGTTTAAAGTCTCCTCGATCAGCTCGTTGGAACGGGCTTCGTTGCCCATCACATGGTAGTAGTTGGACAACGCATATACCATGGTCATGGCATCCAGCCGCTCCGGCAGCATCCGTCCCTCGATCAGTTCTTCCGGCTTGACCCGGCCCTGATACATGGCGCATACACGAGAGTAGCCGCAGGGCTCCATCTCGATGTCGAAGTCTGCGGGCAGAGCGGCGATCAGGGCTTTGGCCTCCTCGGTCTTGCCCAGACGCATTTCGGTGCGCCACAGCCAGTCGGTGATGGGACAGAAGTTGATCAGGTCTGCCGGGTTGGTGATGGCGTAGCATTTCCGGTATGCCTGCTCGGCCTTGCCGTACTCCCCCATCAGATACCATGCCAGACCCAGATGATACCACACGTTCCAGGTTTCGGGGTGATCTGCCGGCAGCAGACGGGCCGCCGTGGCAAAATCGGCTGCAGCATCCTCAAACTGCCAGCAGCTCAGATGCCGGTGTCCCCTGTGCCGGTACAGTACACCATTGAAGGGGTCCAGTGCAATGGCACGGGAGTAAGCTTCCACGGCCTCACGCATCAGGCTCTGACCGCTCAGGGCCAGACCACGCTCCATCCAGAGCTGCGCATTGTCGGGGTCTTTGGCCAGCTTTGCATCCACGGCCTTTACTTCTTCGCTCAGGGGCTGTACCGTGCGCTCGGGGTCTGCCACCTGATGCTGTTTGGAAACACTCATGCTGCCTCTCCTTTCCGGCTTATCAGCCCTGTGCGGTACGGTTCTTCTTGTCCACCTTGGCAGCCAGATAGCCAAAGGCAAAATAACATTCGTTCTCGTCGCCGGCCTTGAGGATCATGTCGATGATCTGGTTGGACTTGTCCTGCTCGCCGTTATACCAATAATAATTGGAGAGGCCAAAGCCCATGGTGATGAGCTCAATGGGTGCCAGATCGTTCAGATCCTTGGGCAGAACCTCTTCCGGCTTGACCAGCCCCTTGTACATGAGCAGGCGGCGGAAGTAGGCGGTGTTGTCACCGGGGTTGAAGTCCGGCTGGATATTGTCCAGCAGCTTCTCAGCAGCGGCACGGTCACCCAGACGCAGCTCGGTCATGTAGTACCAGTCGCACACGGCGATCATGGCATCCTCGGTGGTGGTCAGTTCCAGACAACGCTGGTAAGCCTTGGCGGCTTTTTTGTAATCGCCCAGCAGGAAATAGGACAGACCCAGATGATACCACACATCCCAGTTCTCCGGGATCAGGCGGGAGGCCAGCGTAAAGTCGGCCAGAGCATCTTCAAAACGCCACTGGGACAGAAAACGGTGGCCCCGATGGCGATACAGCAGGCCATTGAAGGGTGCCAGAGAAATGGCGTGGGCGTAGCACTCACCGGCCTCACGGTACAGGGAGCTGCCTGCCAGCACCAGACCTTTTTCCATCCACAGATCGGCATTTTCCGGGTCTGCATCCAGCTTAGCCTGTATGGCACTGAGCTCTTCATCGGGGGTGTACTCCACCCGCTGCCAGCTGGATACTTCCAGTTCCTGCTTCAGATCACGTTCAATCATGATTCAATCCTCCTGTGCAGCAGCTGCTGCCTGATTTTTCCGGTCAACTTTTGCGGCGAGATATCCAAACGCTGTGTAACAGTCACTGCTGTCACCGGCGGCAAGGATCATATCCACCACCTGATCTGCCTTTTCGGGCTCGTTGTGGTAGCGGTAATAGTTGGACAGGCCAAAGCCCATGGTGATGAGGTCCAGAGGCTCCAGCGTGCTGATGTCCTCCGGCAGAACTTCCTCCGGCTTGAGGATGCCTTTGTACATGAGCAGACGGCGGAAATAATCTTTGCTCTCGCCGGGCTTAAAGTCTTCGTGCACATTGTCCAGCAGCTTTTCGGCGGCGGCACGGTCGCCCAGACGCAGCTCGGTCATGTAGTACCAGTCGCACACGGCAATGATCTCATCGTCGGTGTGAGAAAGCTCCAGACAGCTCTGGTACGCTTTGGCAGCCTTCTGGTAGTCTCCCAGCAGGAAGTTGGCAAGGCCCAGATGGTAGTACACATTCCAGGTCTCCGGATGACCTTCCGGCAGCAGACGAGCTGCCAGTGTGAAATCGGCCCGGGCATCTTCAAAACGCCACTGGGACAAAAAGCGATGAGCACGGTGACGGTACAGCACGCCGTTGAAGGGGTCCAGTGCAATGGCATGGTCAAAGCACTCCCCTGCTTCCCGGCAAAGGAAAGCGCGGCCCAGCAGCAGGCCTTTTTCCATCCACAGCTCAGCATTTTCCGGGTCTGCATCCAGTTTGGCCTGCAAGGCATTGAGCTCTTCATCGGGGGTATAAGCCACCCGTTCCCAGCTGGATACCTCCAGCTCCTGCTTCAGTTCACGTTTGATCATGGTTTCCACGCTCCTTTATTTTTGGTTCGGTTCACAAAGATGGCAGGCCACGCTGTGGCCCGGTGCCACATTGTGCAGCTGCGGTGCTTCGGTGCGGCAGCGTTCCGTGGCGTAAGGACACCGGGTGTGGAAGCAGCAACCTTTGGGCGGGTTCAGCGGGCTGGGCACATCGCCGGTCAGTTCACCGCTCATGCTCTGCACGTCGGGGTCCGGTACCGGAATGGCAGCCAGCAGTGCCTTGGTGTAGGGATGAGCCGGGTTGGCAAACAGGGTATCACGGTCTGCCAGTTCTACGATATGGCCCAGATACATCACTGCAATGCGGTCGCACAGATGCTTGACCACACTGAGGTTATGGGAAATGAAAATATAAGTCAGGCCGTACTTTTTCTGCAGCTCCTGCATCAGATTCAGGATCTGGGCCTGAATGGATACATCCAGTGCCGACACCGGCTCATCGCAGATCACCAGATCCGGGTTCAAAGCAATGGCCCGTGCCACGCCAATGCGCTGGCGTTGACCGCCGGAAAACTCGTGGGGGAAGCGGGTATACTGTTCTTCCCGCAGTCCCACTTCTTTCATCAACTCCAGCACTTTGGACCGACGCTCAGCAGCCGTGCCGACACCCTGTACTTTCAAAGGTTCTTCAATACAGCGGCCTACCGTCATGCGGGGGTCCAGCGAGGAGTATGGGTCCTGAAAGATGATTTGGATATGCTTTGCCAGCTCCTTGCGGGGAATGTCGGAGATCTCCTTGCCCTCCAGCAGGATGTGGCCCTCGGTAGGCTTGAGCAGGCGCACAATGGCCTTGCCGGTGGTAGACTTGCCGCAGCCGGACTCACCTACTACGCCAAAAGTCTCACCCCGGCGGACCGTAAAGCTCACGCCGTCCACGGCTTTGGCGTAGGACACCTTGCCGCCGATGGCGTTCCGTGATTTGACCGGATAATAGATCTTGAGGTTCTGCACCTCCAGCAATGCATCAGCCAAAGTTCTTCGCCTCCGTTTCATCGTATTTCCAGCAGCGCACCTTGCGGCCATCCGGCAGCTCTATCAGCGGGGGCTGCTTTTCAGCACACACCGCTTTGGCACAGTCGCACCGGGGGCAGAAGCGGCAGCCCTTGGGGTAATCCTTGGGGCTGGGCACGGTGCCTTTGATGTTGTACAGAGTGTCAGACGATTCGTTCAGCTTTGGGATGCTCTTGAGCAGGCCCTGCGTGTAGGGATGCAAGGGATCTTTATAAATGGAGCGCACCGGGGCATACTCCACAGCCTGACCGGCGTACATGACCATGGCGTTCTGTGCGATCTGTGCCACCACGCCCAGATCATGGGTGATCAAGATGATGGCCGTACCGGTCTCTTCCTTCAGGCGGCACATCAGGCGGATGATCTGAGCCTGAATGGTCACGTCCAATGCAGTGGTGGGCTCATCAGCGATCAGCACCTTGGGGTTGCAGGCCAGTGCCATGGCGATCATAATGCGCTGGCGCATACCGCCTGAGAGTTCGTGGGGGTACTCGTCCACGACTTTTTCCGGAGCAGGGATGCCCACCAGCCGGATCATCTCAATGGTCTTTTCCCTGGCCTGTTTTTTGTTCAGGCCCTGATGGATGCGGAAGGACTCCATGATCTGCTGCCCTACCGTAAATACGGGATTCAGGCTGGTCATGGGTTCCTGGAAGATCATGGAGATCTCGTTGCCACGGATGGCACGCATTTCCTTTTTGCTCTTTTTCAGCAGATCCTGTCCCTGATAGAGGATCTCGCCGTTCACGATCTTGCCCGGAGGGGTCTGGACCAACCCCATGATGGACAGGCTGGTCACGCTTTTGCCGCAGCCGGATTCGCCAACGATGGCCAGCGTTTCGCCGGGAGCCAGATCAAAGCTTACCCCATCCACCGAGGGCATCACGCCCTCCTCGGTATAAAAATAGGTTTTCAGATCACGGACGCTCAACAACGGTTCCTGCATATTGAAAACCCTCCTCTCATCATACGTTTTTCAGGCGGGGATCCAGCGCATCACGCAGGCCGTCGCCCACCAGACTGAAGCTCATCACCGTGAGGGTGATAGCGAGACCCGGAATCACGGCCTGCAGAGGGCTGCTCCGCAGCACCTCACGGGCCTGACTCAGCATGGAGCCCCACTCGGGGTCCGGCGGCGTTACGCCCAGACCCAGAAAGGACAGCGAGGAAGCCGTAAGGATAGCAGTGCCCAGAGAAAGTGTGGCATTGACAATGATCTGAGACACTGCATTGGGAATGACATGCGTAAAGATGATCTGTGCATTTCCCTCGCCCATCACACGGCAGGCGGCAATATACTCGCTGTTGCGCAGGGTAAGCACCTCACCACGCACCATGCGGGCCATACCGGGAATGGAGAAGATGGAAATAGCAATGACGGTGTTCTGCATACCGTTGCCCAGCACGGCAACAACTGCAATGGCAAGCAGCAGGCCGGGAAATGCCAAAAGAATATCCACCAGACGGCAGATCAGGGTATCTACCATACCGCCAAAGTAACCGGCGCACACACCCAGCAGCACACCCAATACCGTGCCAAGAGCCACACCTTCAAAGCTGATCTTCAGAGAGTTGCGGCCGCCGTACAGGATGCGGATAAAGGTGTCACGGCCCAGATTGTCGGTGCCGAACCAGTGCTCGGCACTGGGATTCTGGTAGCTCTGCAGCAGATCCTGTGCCAGCGGATCGGTGTGGATGAATACCGGCCCCAGCACGCAAGCCAGAATGATGACCAACAGCACACAGGCTGCTGCCACAGACACTTTGCGGCGGAGAAAGCGGTGGAGAACAGGGTTTTTCATAGTTTGGTTCCTCCTCAGTCAAACTGGATGCGGGGATCCGCCACGGTGTACAGGATGTCCACGATGGTATTCACCAGCACAAAGGTGACAGCCAGCACCAGAATACAGCCCTGAATCAGCGGGTAGTCACGCTGAGACACCGCATCCACCGTCAGGCGGCCGATGCCGGCAATGGAAAAGACCGTTTCGGTCAGGGTAGCACCTGCCAGCAGCGAGCCGAACCGCAGACCCACCGAGGTGAGGACCGGAATGATCGCATTTTTAAAGGCATGGGAGCACACCACCACAAACTCCGACACGCCCCGTGCACGGGAAGTCCGGATATAGTCCTCTCCCAGCACATCCAGCATGGCCGAGCGGGTGATGCGGGTGATGTAGCCCACCTCCTGCATACCAAGGGTCACAATGGGCAGCACCATGTTGCGCCAGCTGTCAAAGCCGCTTACGGCAAACCAGTGGAAGTGCAGGCAGAACGCCAGCATGAGCAGCATGGCCAGAAAGAAGCTGGGCGTGGACACTGCCAGCAGTGAGGTGACCATGAGGATGTTGTCGGCTAATTTTCCACGGGTGACAGCTGAAATGATACCAAATACAACGCCCACCACAGTGGACAGCACCGTAGCACCCAGTGCCAGCTTGAGGGTGACCGGGAAACGGCGGCCGATCTCATACAGCACGCTCTTATGTGTGGAAATGGAGGTGCCCAGATCGCCATGGAAAATATTGTTCAGCCAGATGAAATACTGCTGTACCAGCGGCTTGTCCAGCCCCAGACGTGCGGTCTCGGCGGCAATGGCCTCCTTGCCCGCACCCATGCCCAGACTCATGGTCACAGGGTCGCCGGGAATGAAGCGGACCATGCCGAACACCACCACCGAAAGGATGATCAGCATCGGGATCATCTGCAGGATGCGTTTTACGATATACTTCAGCATAATGTTGCCCCTTTGAATATCAGAACAGCGTCGGATAGCACACGCCACTCCGACGCTGTTCTTTGTTGCGCTCCGGATCTTACCGATCAGGCACGCACTTTGATCTTTTCAAACTCGACCACCTGTGCTGCGTTGATGGCGAAGTTCTCCACCTTGTCGGTCATCACATACAGGCTGCTGCGCAGGTTCATGTACACGGCAAACGGGTCATCCAGATAGATGATCTGCTCGGCCTCGTGGTACATCTCCTTACGCTTTTCCTTGTCCATCTCCACCACAGCACCGGTCAGCAGTTCATCCACACGGCTGTTGGAGTACCAGCCGTAGTTGTTGGTGTTCAGGCCGTCGGAGCTGGTCACACACACACGGCGCAGGGCTGCATCGGCCTCAATGCCGCCAATGGCACCAAAGCCCATGATGAACATATCCCACTTGAAGTCGTCAGGGGTCAGGCCGTTCAGTGATGCGTTGAAGGTTGCACCATCCACCGACTCAATGGTGGTGTTGATGCCCACAGCGTCCAGATACTGTTTGACGGCCTCTGCCAGCTCTACGCCCTTGTTGTAGCCGTCATAGGTCATCAGGCTGATCTCAATGCCATCGGCATGACCGGCCTGCGCCAGCAGCTCCTTGGCCTTTTCGGTATCATAGGGAGCTACGCCAAAGTCATAGTAGCCAAACACGTTGGGGGTAACGGGAGCATGGGTGGCAGTTTCACCAATGGGGCCATACAGCGAGGTCACAATGGTTTCACGGTCGATGGCGTAGCTGATGGCCTGACGCACCAGAACATCCTTGCACACGGAGTTGTCGGAGCAGTTGAACTGGAAGCCCTGCAGGCCGTAACCCGGCTGAGAAACGCCAACCATACCGTCCATCTCAGCCAGACGTGCGTAGTCGCTGACACTGGGACGATCCAGCAGATCGACCTCGCCGGTCTCCAGAGCCATGGCACGGGAGTTTGCCTCGGGGATGACCTTGTACACCATCTTGGTGCAGCCCGGTACGCCGCCCCACCAGTTCTCGTTGGCCTCAAAAGTCATCTGCTCGTCGGCATCCCAGGAAGTGATCTTGTACGGGCCGGTGCCGTTGATGGTCTGGGGATCCACACCGATGTCATAGCCATACTGGTCAATGTAGTCCTTGTCCATGATAAAGCAGCTCTGGCCGGACAGCACGTCCTCCACAATGCCGTATTCGTGGGCAAGAGTCATCTGCACCGTGTAGTCATCCACAGCTTCTACTTTATCCAGAAAGCTCACCTTCTCGCTGTAGCGCAGGGGGTGGTCCGGATTCATCAGACGCTCAAAGGTAGCCACGACATCAGCACTGGTGAGCTCCTTGCCGTTGGCGAACTTAACACCCTTGCGCAGGTGGAAGGTCCAGGTCAGGTTGTCCTCACTGGTCTCCCAGCTCTCAGCCAGAGCACCCTCGATCTCGCTGTTCTCGTTATAACGCAGCAGACCGTCATACATCAAACGCAGTACCTTATCATTGGTCACGTTGACCTGAGGATCCAGAGTGTCCTGATCGCCGTAAGTAGCAACCAACAGGGTATCTTTATAGTCACCGGATGCAGCACTTGCGCTGCTGGTGCTTGCACTGCCAGATGCAGCACCGGAATCGCTGCCGCCGCAGGCGGTCAGGGCGGATGCTGCAGCAGCAGTACCTACCAGAGTCAGAAAGGATCGACGGGAAATCTTTTTGGACATACATATCACTCCTCTTTTTTGAACAGCTTATTCTTTATGCTATGGCCAGATATCGCCAATGGCGACCACACACAGAATGTCAAGACATCAAGTTGTTGTTTGTGCTGTTTGGCTATACTTTACGCAAATGAACTTCAAATGTCAAACGGAAAATCAAAGGTTTTTTTGTGTAAGTTGACGAGTTTTTTGTATATTTCCAAATTAAAATGAATATGCCCGAGGGAACAAAGAACCGATCAAAAATCGAGAAAATACGTCAAATCTTGCATGAGCAATTGCAACGGCTTGCCATTCTGCCCCAAAGTCAACTACTTGGCGGCATTAAATTCAGTTCAACTGTTGCTTCTATAAAATTGAATACCATTCATTTCAAGCCATACAGAATGGACGAAAAAGATAAAATGGTATAAAAAAGCAGTACGGAAAAAGACACTTCACATACATTAAAAACAGCAGAAAAAGACAGAAAGTGCTAAAATTAGGACAATTAGTGTGCTTCTGACTTCATTTTTTGGACAATTCTTGCACTCCGTGATCTGAGTGTGGTACAATAATGCTGGATTCGATTTTGTTGATTCTGACAAAAATCGATTTTCGGTTTCTTTGTCTGATGGGAGGAAATAAGATGAGTGAAGAAAATAAAAGAGGGATTCCGATCACAGAGATTTATGGCTCTTCCATCACGTGTTCTCTGGTTCGGAACCCGACCTATCCATTACACGGACACCGTGAGTATGAGCTGGTTCTGATTATGGAAGGCGGAATGACCTTTATTATAGGAGACAAGCTCCATCATGCGCAAAAAGGTGATTTGGTCTTTATTGGAAGTGAGGTGCTGCATGGTTTTGTGAACGATCCGGATACAGAAGTTCTGATTACAGGCTGCGCTCCGGAAGATGTGCCTCAGTTCACGTCGGTCTATAATGCGGCAAAGGTCTATTCCTGCATCACTCATTCCTGCGATCGTTCCGCCGGTTTTGAAAGCATCGTGCAATCCCTTCTTCATGATAAATCGGTTATGACCAACCGTGTTGCAATGGTCGGCTATCTGAGCCTGATGATGGCACCACTGGCCGATATCCTGCAAAAATGCCCCGAGGAACCGCCCGCAAAATCCAGTTCGGTGGACAGAGCACTGATTTTTTTGGGCGAGCACAGCGCAATTGGCATGAACATTGATACACTGGCTCAGGAAGTCAAGATTTCCAAATTTTATCTTTCGAGGCAGTTCAATCAGAAAATCGGCATGAGCATCAATACCTATCTGTCTTTGCTGCAGACCAACGCAGTACGCCGAATGTTGGTACAAACCGATTTGCCGCTCTGCGAGATCAGCCAACGGTGTGGATATACCAATATGCGGAGCTTTGACCGTGATTTTCAGCGGATTGCCGGGATGTCTCCGAGAGAATACCGCAAAACAATAAAACCCACCGGGATCACGGATTACTCAACACCGTTTCTGCGGGAGCTTATGATAAAGCACTATGGAATGTGCTCGGAATAAAAAGACCTTGAAGGTCAGTTTGAAAGCCGGATCGCCGGATGAAAAAGGGCACTGGAGCAAAACGCTCCAGTGCCCTATAGTTTTCAATATGAATCACACGAACCGTGCAGAAACCGTGCACTCATGGCTTGATAAACAAAAAAGCCATGAAA
>ERZ808246.2244-NODE-2244-length-12351-cov-6.421275_pt1 | contig 12351 bp, 9 predicted proteins | sample MGYA00521083_ERZ808246 | MGnify/ENA primary metagenome ERZ808246 (study PRJEB31516, sample SAMN03275577) | gut metagenome | biome: mammalia-associated habitat; material: feces | host: Papio cynocephalus | place: Kenya | collected 2012-07-07 ...
CGAGGGATTTCATGAACATGAGGTACGTCAATTGCATGATGACCTCGATGGGGTTAGTGATGCCACCTTCCCACATGCGCTGCCAAATGTCGTCGACCTTATTCTTTGTCGCTCCGGTAATCATTATGTTTTTCCTATCTGTTTTTGAGAAATTGGCTAATTGTTTTTGGCGCCGAAACGGATGGCGTTGCCGAGCGTCTCTAGGTATGAAGAGACGGTCTCATCGAGCCTCCTCACCTCGTCACTGGCGGACAGGATGGCGAGATAACGGTCCTGCGTGCCCCTGTCCACAAGGGGAAGCTCCATGCTCGAGGGGGGAACCTTCAACGCCGGGCCCATCGGCCTGCCGTTGCGCAGGTTCCATTTCGCCCGCAGGCAGGCCGCGGCGAAACGCGGGTCCCATTCGTCTCCGGTCAGCGTCAGGACGCAGATCCCGCGGCTGATGCGGTGTCCGCCGCGTTCGTCCACGACGGCGTAGACTGGGCTGATGTCCGTGAACAGGACGTCCCCGGCCCTGGTGTGGAACCCTTCCTCACCAGGGCCGCCGTTTGGCTCGATACTGGGGATTCCCTTCCGCAGGTCGTCTCGTGTGACGATGTCGTCCGGCTGCCCGTACGCGTGCTCGAGCGGCTCGGTGCCGCGGTGCAGCTCCGCTCCGCCCTGGGCGACAAGCTCTCCGACGCTGATGGTCCCGGCACCTTCGGAATCGGGCGTCCCGGATGGGACGGACTGCAGTATGGAACGCCCGGATCCGAGCGAAGCCATGATGTCGTGGATCGCCGATGCCCTCGATGCCATCTCCCCGGCGATGATTCTGGGATCTTCGTCGGCGCTCCTTATCCAATGCGAGGGCGTGAGCGTCGCCGCGTCGTCGGCGAGGATGTCCCGTACGGGGACGTCCGACCAGCGGTAGGAGCCGTCCTTCCAGATCCGTTCCAGCGGGCGGGACAGCCATCCGGGCAGTTTGCCCATGTCGACCCTGTCGTCGGCCGGATTGCGGCCGTCGACCATATAGACGGAGGCGAGGTCCGGATCGGGGTCGCCGACGACCCACATGTCGCTGGGCGCGCTGGTAGGGGAGCGGCGCCGGTCGCTTCTGAGCGTAACCATGGCCTTCACGCGTCCTTCCGCGACGAGTTGCCGCCTGACCTTTCCCTCGTTGTGGTTGACGGCGAATGATTCCCTCCCGAAGCAGGCCATGAGGATGACGCCGTCCGGCTTGAGATGGTGGATGGCGTCCTGCAGAAACATGAGCGCCGGACTGGTTCCCGTAGACTGGGCGTACGTCCAGCGCGGATCGTTCGTGGGCGCGTCGCCCGTATCGCCCGGGCGAAATCCGTAGGGCGGCTGCAGGAGAACGAGATCGGCTCTGACGTCGGGATACCCGTCCTCCGCCAGACTGTCGACGGTCCTTACCCTGGCATCGATGCCGTTGCCGTGCGCGAGAAGGAGACGGACCTCAGCCAGCATCGCCGCTGTCGGGTTGATGTCGGACAGGAACAGCGACGTGTCCGGATGTCCGCGGGCGAAGTCCAGTCCCGTCAGTTCCAGTCCGCACGCCGGGTCGTACACGTCCACGTGGCCGTCGCTGCCCGCCAGCTCCAAGGCGAACGGCACGACCGCGTCGGCCAGGCCGAGGTCCGAGAAGCCGGCGAGATCGGATTCGATTGGGCCCCGTTCCCTGGAATTCCGTCCAATCGCCTCGTCCAGCAGGTCGGGGAGATCCTTCTCGTCGATCTCCATGACGGGGGAGAGCGCCCTTTCCATGATCTTCGCGATCCGCGGCATGTGCCTCCGTGCTTCGCGGACTAGATTCAGCAGACGTGGGACGGGCTCCGCCTCGTCCTGCTCCCGGAGCCGGCCGACATATTCGGCGAGGTGCTCCTCGGATGCGTCCGCGGCGAGTCCTTTCCATAGGCTCTCAAGGTCGTATATCGTTGCGGCTTTGCGCAGACCGAAAAGCATCGCGACGTCCACGGCGTAGTCGTCGGACGCCACGGCGGTTCGGATACCGTCCTTGACCGCCCATAGAAGCACCTGACCTTTGCCGACGACCATCTTCTTGTTGTTCGTCCTCATCCAGGCGACGATCTCACCGTAGTCGAACACGGCTACGCCGTCCCTCTTGCCGACGGGCTTCGGGAACGTGTCGCTTCTGTTCTTCCAGTTCGATACCGTGGACAGGCGAACTCCCGCGAGCTCCGCGATGTCCCGGGTGCTGAGCCTCATGCTTCCCATGTCGTTTCCTTTCCTGTTTGTGTTCCGTCCCCCGACGTCGTCCGTATCCGTTCCATTCGTCCGGTCAGATCGCAGCCGCCAATCCGCCCGCCACGGCTGGCGTCAGCGTCCGGGTCACGTGGACGATCCCGTTGGCTACGCCTCTGAGCAGGCGGCTGATTGGGGTGCCGGTGTCCAGAAGAAGCACATTGCATCCCAAGGCTCTGAACCTTCTCGCGGACGGGGCGAAGATATGGTCCCCGCTACCCAATACCACACTCGAGAATCTGGCGGCGATGTTCTCCCCATCCAGCACGTCGAGCAGGTTCTTCGGATGGCTGGTGCCGATAACCACCTGGTCCGAATCCGTTGCCGGGACCGTGCGAGCGACCTCGCCTTCCGTAACATGCCCGTCGCAGCTGCCTTGCATGTTCTCGATATCGAGAACATGCAGCCTGCGCCCCGTGTCCGGCCCGACAGTTCCGCATCCAAACATGATGAACTCCATTTTCAAAAATGAGGGCTGAAAACCAGCTTCACAATGTGTTGTTGAGTCCACTATATCCACGGATTTTAAAACTGTCAACGTGAACTAGGTTCACAAGAGCGGAAAGTGCGATTCTGATTCACAGACGTTGATTGTGCGTGACGGCAATGACTGGAACCAGGCCTTTTCCCGGCATCTCTGGAGAACTGCGGTCTCCGCGATCGTCCGCGTGTCGCCCCACCTCATCGCGGATCTCACGGATTGTCCTTCCCCGCAAGAAGCCACCTGCACTGCCCTTCAAGACCACGTCTAATGACACGGTTTCTGCCGTTTTCCCCATGCCCGTAATCTGGCCAAGAAACCATCTCCAACCAACGGCGGTATGGCGATGGCAACGCTGTGATATTGGTATTCAGCATCAGACGTGAATGAAATCTGTCGAGTTCCTTAAGACGCGGAACGATGGGTCTTACCGCTTTGCGGGCCGATTCCATCGTTTGCGACGGTTCACCATTGGAGGATGAGATCATGACCGCTCCTGAAAGGAAGACCGAATCGGATTGCCGGTCTGTCGGATCAGAGAATCCAACGATTGCGGCCATTCCTGGAGCGAACGTGACGATATGCCCTTCGATGCAACGGATCGTGCCGTCATGGGTTCTCGCAAGATCGCCGACGGTAAGCATGCCCTCCAACATGACATTTATGATTCCAATGCCCGCAGGACCAGCGACGAATCGTGATGCCGGATACATGCCGGTCATCTCGCCGAGCCATCGTGCCGCCTTGCGGATAATGGTCTTCCCAGATACGCCATAGGCGCCACCGAAACCATCATCCAACGCGTACGCCATCATCCAATAGCGCAAGGCGGAAAACAAGGTCCTGTCTTCAAAGGACCCGTGGGCTTCCCCCTTGATGTGCAGGACTCCCAGATCGTCCGCCATCGAATCAATGAGTCTGTCTGACATGATGTTCCTTCTTCAATGTCTCGACTAACGCCCGTCCGGCATCTTCCCTGTTCAGGCTCTTGGAGGTCCCGATTGCCTGTTCCGCGCCGAGTGCCGCGAATGTCTGGCACACCAGCTGCCGCCAAATCCATTCCCCGGCACCGTCACCGTATTCGATTCTGCGCGACAGCACGTTTGACGTGAGTTCCAACGCCTTGCTGGACAACCGTCCTCCAATGAGTTCGGACAGACGGCCGGCCAGGACTTGCGCCTTCTTCGGGAAGAAGACGTCATCGGGGGCCATCTCATCCGGTGGAAGGATGAACCTGTTCCCGTCGGGCTTTCCTTTTACGATGACGCCATCAGTCGGGACGAGGAACGCGTTGTTCCAGAAGGCCGCGTCGCGTCTTGTCTCCGTGCCGATTGTTTCGACGGGAACGATGAACAGCCCACGGTTCTCCTGCGCTAGACTCGACAGTCTCCCGCCATCGACTGCGTTCCCGCCGCTGGTGATGAGATAGGTCCGCCGCTGCGATGCGTTGTCGAACACGTACTTGAGATCCTGCACTTTGGTCGCGTCCATCCGGTCTCTGGTGAAGGCCAGTGCGTCCGCGATGCGTTCCGCGAAGCATGCCGGGACGACGAGAATGTGGCATGTGTCCATCGTGGACGCGAGTCCTTTCGCCAGCATGCTTACATCATCTTCCGAGTCAATGCAGGAACGAAAGCCTTGCGACGTGAGGTTGCATTCGATTGTCCGGACAATCACGGGAACGGACTCGACCTCCATATCCTTCTGCCGGACTGCTTTTTCCTCGTCCGGAACATCGTTTGTGGCTTTGACGGTGCTCACCGCTCTGCGTGCTCGCCGTCCAATCCGCACGGCTCCCGTCGTATCGCCAAGATTGGATGACGTGTAGATGAACCTCCGGATGTTGCCGGAGACCCCGATCCTAGGTGCCGCGTGCACTTTCGAATCGTCGATGACGAATCCCGGTGCCATATCCGCAGCCGACGCCCGGAGTCGGAGTGTTCCGCCGGCGATATCGAGATCATCCTTGCCAATCAGTATCGCATCGGACCTGCCGTCACCTCTCCTGTGGTATCTGACGAGCACCTTGTCCGTAGGAGATCCAGTATAAGTGATTCCACGGTGCAGCCATTGCAGCGAATCATTGTTCTGGCTGTACCAAGAGACATCGATCACTTCGTAGAACACGGGACTGTTCATAAGCAATCCCGGCTCCGTGTCTACGAGCGGCAGATTGCCGCCTTTTGGGCGGGGGCTCCATCTCAGAAACACGAAATCGCAATCCACATCGTCCACATTGATTGTTCCGGACTGCAATGGGTGGTCAAAACCTTGCGGGAAAGGCCTCCCGTAACGGAAGGATTGGTTGTCTGAGGGGCCGGGGAACACCCAGTGGAACTCGTTTTTACCTACATAGTCCATGATCCTGCGCAGCTCATAGACCTTCCCCTTCGGATTCCGGAGGATTGCGCAGACCGACGCCCTCGAGTAATGGCCGAATCGAGGCTTCTCATATTTGTACCGGTCTGCGGCCGTCCTGAACGTCGGGCTACGCGATTCGGCTTCTGCCGTGACCGATGAGGCGTGCCGGCGTACCTCATTCATAATCTGCCCCGCAGGGAATGGTTCGAGACCGCGCGCGGGAGTCTTCGACGCAAGCAATGCGTTCCATGCCTGGAATCTGCCAGGACGGACGAATAGGCAGTCTCCTTCGAGTTCCTTCTGCACCACAGCTCTCTGTTCCATGCCGATGAAACCGACAGAGCGCATGTCGGGCCTGGACAAGGTGTTATAGCCAATGTTCTTTGGCCTGTCGGCGGCGGAGCTTCCGTCATCGGCCATGTACGGCGTTTTGTACACGACATCGGACATTCGAAACAGTGGCTCGTCCACGCCACTCGAACGAAGCGTCGGAGGCCAGACGGGATGAGCCATCATGTCCACTTCCGAAAGTACGTACCCATACTGGTACAGCCACCTGTTCGCGTCGTCGCGTCGCGTGGATGCTCCGTCGACCGACGCGCGCCATACCGCAATTTTGCTGTTTCCTCGGATTGAACCGACTTTTTCCAAGGAATCGAAGCAACCGGCCGCACTATGCATGATGGATGATTTCGCGACGATGTAATAGACGCGTCCGGGATGCAGAGCCGTCTCCTTGCTGATTCGTCGGCCGCCACCAGTGCCGTAGATATCGGAGAACACCAGTATGGAATTGCCGTACTCCGCATATCCGATTGTTCTTTCCAACGATTCCGGCACGCGGACATCCGACAATGCCGTATCCGGCGAATCCAGCGTTATCCTCATGTAGCGCAGGCGATCTTCATGCTTTGGTGAATACGCCCGTCCATTGATGGTCGCGCCGTCATCCTTCAGACGGTAGGTCCTTACGGGATGCGGATGGATCGACACATCGATTTCGAACTCCTTCCCCGAACGCCTGCGCAGAAATATCGGAAGTACCGGAGACCTATGGAATTGAACGGATGAGGAGCCTCTGTGGTATTCGGGACAGGCATGGGTCCACGGATCTCCGGGATAATGTCCAAAGTAAGGGGATTTGGCGCGCGCCATCAAACGCTTCCGTTCTCCCATGGCGGCTGCGTTCACGGGACGGTTGCAGTACGGGCATACGAAACGGATCATCCCTGGAACGTTGCCATGGAATCTGTCGTTGATTTCGTCCGCGGAGACAAGCCGCGATGTGGAGCTCTTCGGAATGACCTCGATTGCCTTGTACATGCCGCTTCCTTCTCTGAAACCACGACGTCCCACGGTTACGCCTTATCCTAGTTACGGGTGGGTCATATCCACGAGTGGACACGCTGGAATCCGGGAGGAGGAGTCCATGGGATTGCGTGAATTGCGTGAGCGTTCCGGTTTGACGTTGCAGCAGTTGGATGCGTTGACTGGCGTGGATTTCACGCGCCTGTGGGTGTATGAGCATCATGCCGATGAGGCTCGCAATATGCATTTGGGTACGGCTGCAAAACTGGCTCAGGCGTTGCATTGCAATGTGTTGGACTTGTATCCGGATGAGCATGTGTGGCGTGGCGGCGTGTCCGCTGGCGTCGTCGGCTTGAAGAACATTCGCAAGGCACGCAAGCTGACGCAAGTGGAATTGGCCGGCATGAGCGGTATCGCACGTCCGGCCATCTCCCGTTTCGAGACGAATGGTCGTCCGGTTTCGCAAATGTATTTGCGGACGGCGTTACGATTGTCTGAGGCGTTGCAATGCGACCCTGTGGATTTTCTGACGGAAGGATACTGACATGGGTTTGAAGGAACTCAGATTGAAGCGTGGCATGACACAGCAGCAGCTCGCCGAAAAGATTGGCGTCAGTCAACCTCGTGTTGCTGCGTTTGAGACTGGTCGGCGTTCTGCAAGCGGTATGAGTCTTGATGTTGCGATTCGTATTTGTGACGCGTTGCATGTGTCTAATCCTCGTAAGCTTTTGGAGGATGACAAGGAGTAGCGGAAGCAGCTTGAACTCCTGCGGATATGGCCATAAACCACTCGTCTCATTCAATGGGTACAGCATACGGCGATATGATGTATCGCCTTTCTCCGGCAATGGCTCGAGGCGATATGCGTACGGCATTAAAACGTCTGCCGGAGGCACCACGAAAGATGGTGGACCTCCGGCAGACGTCGGAAAAGAGGATAAATCAGGCAGCTACTGCCTCTTCTTTGGCCTTATAAGAGTCTTTCCGGAGCTTCGGCAGAAGCAGCTGCAGCAGGATAGCCACGATGCCGCCTACGGCGATACCCGAGGACAGGAAGTACTGCACGAACTGCGGGGCGGCCTGTACGACTTCGTCTGGCAGAATCATGGTGCTGACGCCGCACATCACGGAGACCCCCAAGATCATGGTCGCACGGTCGTCCATGACGGTGTCCTTGATCATCTTCACTCCGTTGGAGATCAGCGTCATGCAGACCATGGCAAACACGCCGTTGATGACCGGGGTGGGCAGGGACGTGATTACCGCCATGAGCTTCGGGCAGAAGCCGAGCACCGTCAGAATCGCTCCGCCGGCAATGACGACGCGTCGGGAAGCTACCTTGGTGATGGCGATGAGGCCGGCGTTCGACGAATAACCGGTCATCGGGGTTCCGCCGAAGAACGCGCCGGCAAGGCATCCGAGACCTTCACCGATGGTGCCGCGGTCCACGCGCTCGTCTTCCATGGGCTCTCCAGTGATCGCCTGGACGGTGAACCAGGTTCCGGTCGTGTCAAGCAGGACGAACAGGTAGACGACGGCCATAAGCAGACATGCCTCGAGATTGAATTGGGGCACTCCGAAATGGAACGGCTGCGGGAGGGAGAACCACGCTGCCGAGCCGACCGCGCTGAAATCGGCACCACCCAGAACCAATGCGGTTAGGGTTCCAACAACCAGCGCGATGATCACGGAAAACATGTGCAGGAGACGGTTGTCTGGAAGCTTGTACTGCAGGACCATGCACAGCAGGAGCACGCCGAACGTCACACAGCCGCTGATCGCGTTGACGGTCAGGTTCCCGGTCGTGCTGAACACGCCCTGCACGGCGGTTGGCACCAAGGTCAGGCCGACGATGAGGATGATGATGCCTCCGATGAACGGTGGGATCGCCTTGCGGATGAACTTGGAGAACGCCTTGGTGGCTCCGAGTAGGATGATCAGCAGTGCGCCTGGAATGAGGCTGCCTATCATCGTCGGGATGCCCATCGTCGCGCCGATCATGCACAGCGCGCCCAGCGGGACGTACGAGGGTCCCTGCACGATCGGGTATTTCATGAACAGTCCGCTTTGCAGCAGGGTTGCGATGCCGCAGGCGAAGAAGCTCATCTGCAGGAAGAAGGAGAGGTCCCCTCCCTGCAGGCCGATGGCGCTGCCAAGGATGAGCGGCATGATGTACAGGTCCATAGACAGCACGTGCTGCAATCCCAAGATGATGGAGCGGCCTACCGGGATCTTGTCGTTCACTCCAGCGACGAGCTGCGGGGTCTCTTCCTTGGACATGGTTTCCTCCTAAAATCTTTCAAAATCTTGTTTTCACACGTATGGTTCATGCGTTGATTTGTTTACGGAGCTTGTCGAGTTCGGCATTGATCTTGTCGGACAGGTCACGTTCGTCGATGCCGCAGGCGAACTGTCCGTCCTGGTAGACGACCTTGCCGTTGACGATGGTCGCGGCGATGTTTTCCTGGGATGACGAGTACACCATGGTCGCGTACGGATCGTGCATCGGGATCGACTTGAGCTTGCGTGGCTCGAACAGGAACATGTCGGCCCGTTTGCCGGTTTCGATGCTGCCGAGACGGTCCTCCATGCCGACAGCCCTCGCGCCGCCGTTGGTGGCCATGGAGATGGTCTGCGGTGCGGTGATACGGGCCGCGTCACGGGTGAATCCCTTCTGGATGAGGGCCGCGAACTTAAGGCTTTCGATGTAGTCGGTGGTGTTGTTGCTTGCCGCGCCGTCCGTGCCCACGGAAACGTTGACTCCGGCGTCCAAGCATTCGCGGATCGGGGCCGCGCCCGAGCCGAGATACATGTTGGAGACCGGATTGTAGCTCACGGAGACGCCGTGGTCCGCGAAACGTTTGATTTCGTCCGGTGTGAGATTCACGCAGTGCACGCCGAGCATCTTGTCGGTCAGGAAGCCCATCTCGTCGAGCATCGGCACGATGTCCTGTCCGTAGTTCTTCTGGCACATGTCGTCGTCGACCTCAGTCTCGTCGATGTGCATCGCGTAGCGCACGTTCTCGGACAGGCAGTAGTCGAGCATGGTCTTGTATCCCTCTTTGGAGGTGGACCATGTGACGTCCGGACCGGTCCAGATGCTCAACATGTCACCACGGTCAGCGTATGCCTTGCGCAGACGCGATACCTCCTCCATGGCCTTGTCCGCCGGCTGGATCATGCATGCGGGCATGCCGTAATCCTCGCCGCGGTCCTGGAAGGTGCGGATGAACACGCTACGGATGCCGGTGTCCTCCATGCCCGCAATGCAACCGTCGGCAAGCTCGGGATCCTGATCGGTGTAGAAGAACTCGCACAGGGTGGTACAGCCGCTGCGAAGAGCCTCCATGCATGTGAGCTGCGCGGCAAGGCGATGCTGGTACGGCGCCATCAGGGCACCGTAGGGAAGCGCGGATCGGTTGAGCCATTCGATGAGCCTATGGTCGGCGCCCAGACCCTTGAGGAACGATTGGAAGATGTGGGTGTGCGTGTCTATGAAACCCGGGAAAAGCACCTGTCCGGAAGCGTCGATGGTCCTGTCCGCCGTGGTCCCCTCCGGGACTTGCCCCTCGGCGATCGTGGCGATATCTGACCCTTTAACGGCGACATAGCCATTCTGGATGACTCGCATATCCGCGTCCATGGTGCAGATGGTCGCGTTCTTGATGATCAGGTTGAAATGTTCCATGTCTTCCTCCTTTTCCGTTGGCAACGCTCCAGACCGAAAAAACCAGGACCGGATGCGTGCTGCATTGCGAACACCCCGCCGGCGGATTTTGCGTTCCATCGGCGTCCTGCGTTTTGGTATCAAGGAAAACGAAGAAAACTTGTAGTTTGTAAGATAAATGTCGCTAATTAACGATTTGCGTCGAATATATTACGAAAGCATGTTCTTATTTACTTGTGGGAAACAATGCGCAAGAGCAAGGCGGAAAAGACTTCCAGCAATGACAAGGAACCGCTAAGAACCCTGAAGTTAATCGTCGTGCAAAATCTCCAAGCACATCAGCAATGAAGAGGCATTATCAAAAGATGATTTGCTGACAGGCCGCCTGCCCATCGGACTCCGCATATACGGATTCGATTCCCAAGGCGCGTAATAATCGTCGTTTATCGCTGTGTCTTATTTTCTTCGATAATGCGGCCGACGTGTCAGCAGGACGGCGTTCATAGGATGATTCGATGGAATAACAATCCCTCCTATGGAAAATCTGAAGGGGATGCCGCATGTCTAAAATCCAAGATGGGTTCAAAAAGAAAAGCATTGCACTGATAAGCGTTGCTTTCGTCGTGCAGTTCATCTATTCCGAGATGCTCTCGGATATCTACAACACGTACTATTCGTACATGGCGATCGACGGGACCGTGTGGAGCCGGTCGAACATGACCCTGCCCATCACCATCTCCGGCTATCTCGCAATCCCGGTGCTGTATTTCGGCGCTCTTTGGATGACCAAGACGGACAGTCGCAGAATCCTGTGCTGGTCGACGGCCGTCGTCGGTGTGTGTACCATCTTGCTGGGCGTGACGGGGGACCGGAACTTCCCGGTCTGGTTCACGGTGATGATTATCAACAACATCGCAGGAAGACTCATGATCCTGGCCGTCCAAGGAGTGGTGACGAACTGGTACATCTCGACCCGAGGCAGGGTCATGGGCATCTACACGATCGCGGCGCCCCTGGGAACTGCGTTCTTCCCGAACTTCCTGCTCCACCTCGTCGCCCTGACCAACAAGGGCGTGGACCCGTCCAAGGGGCAGATCTACAACTTCGTACCGATCTGGACGATCCTCGGCGTGATCATCATTGCGCTCGGCATCTCCTGCCTCTTCCTCGTACGGTCCAAGCCTGAAGAAGTGGGCCTGCTGCCCGACGGCATCGAACGCTCCGCCGAGCAAATCAAGGTACTGACACGCGAGGAGCCGTCCGAATGGTCCTTCGGACGCCTGCTGAAGACTCCGGAGACCTGGCTCCTGTCGGTCGGAACGGCGGCATGGATTTGGGTGATGAACGGCTTCATGAGCCTTTTCGTGGTCGCCATGATGACCGAATTCCATGTCCCTCCGACCACATCCGTGTGGTATCTGACTATCTCCTCGCTGCTCGGCATCGTCATTTCCTACGCGTGGGGCGTCGTCGACGACAAGTTCGGAACGCCGGTGGCATGCCGTGGCCTGTCCGTCTCCTACTTCTTCATGAGTCTGTCCATGTACCTCGCAATCAGAACGCATTTCATGCCCCTGATCGTCATTTCCGTGCTCGGTATCGCCTTCGCCTCCGGCGGTATCCCCAACCTCCAACCGTCCGTATACGCATACGTGTATGGGCGCAAACAGTTCATGCACGCCAACAAGGTCGTCATGCCGTTGATGACCATCATCGGCTGCCCTTCGACGTACCTGTTCACCGTGATCCAGGAGAAGACCGGATCGTTCATGCCGGTGTATGTCATCTGCATGGTCTGCTCCGTGATCGCGCTCGTCTGCTTCCTGTTTGTCCGCAACTCGTATGATCCCGAACGCCTCGCATTGGACGGGAAGGGCGGAGACCGCTGATAGGATGGCCGTGGAAACCTTGGAAGGGATTGGCATGCGTTCGGTGAAGTATCCTCACATCTTCGAACCGATCAGAATCGGCAACGTGGTGTTCAAGAACCGGATCTGGGCGGCTCCGGCGAGCCCGCATCTGCTGTACGGCAGGGAGCATTATCCGAACCATGACGTCGAATCCTACTATTACGAGAAGGCGAAGGGCGGCGCGGCGTGCATCACCTATTCCGCGCAGAACATGGATCTGGAGAAGCCGGAAGACCTCGTCCATGCCAACGAGAACATCCTCGACCCAACCAGCCGACGCCATTTCAGCGAGTTCACCGCGGGAATCCACGCTTGCGGATCGAAGATCTCCTTGGAGCTCTTGGCGTTCAACTACCACG
>ERZ808246.2245-NODE-2245-length-12347-cov-3.558168_pt1 | contig 12347 bp, 8 predicted proteins | sample MGYA00521083_ERZ808246 | MGnify/ENA primary metagenome ERZ808246 (study PRJEB31516, sample SAMN03275577) | gut metagenome | biome: mammalia-associated habitat; material: feces | host: Papio cynocephalus | place: Kenya | collected 2012-07-07 ...
CCATGAGGAACTTTTAGCGAGTTATCTCTAACTTCCCTTGCCTTTTCGCCAAATATTGCTCTAAGCAATCTTTCTTCTGGGGTAAGTTCTGTTTCGCCTTTTGGTGTAACCTTTCCAACAAGATAATCACCTGGCCTAACCTCGGCACCAACTCTAACAATACCATCAGCATCAAGGTTTTTAAGCAATTCTTCTGGAGCATTTGGAATATCTCTGGTAATCTCTTCGTCTCCAAGTTTTGTAGACCTTACAGAGCACTCTTCGGTTGTTAATGCAATAGATGTAAATGTATCATTTTTTACTAGTCTTTCGTTAAGCAAAATAGCGTCTTCGTAGTTGTAACCTTCCCAGGTCATAAATGCAATTGTAACATTTTTTCCAAGGGCAAGTTCGCCATTTTGTGTGCTAAAGCCATCAGCAAGCACATCGCCAACTTTAACTTTTTGACCATCTACAACATTTGGTTTTTGATTGTAACAAGTTTCTTTGTTTGTTTTTTGGAATTTTGTAAGTTTGTAAGTATCTTCGCCGTCTTTAGTTTTAACTCTAATTTCTCTAGCGTCTACATAACTTACAACACCATCTTTTGCGCAAAGCACCATTGCACCACTATCCATAGCAACTTTGTGCTCAAATCCAGTGCCAACAATTGGGCTTTCGGCCTTTAGCAATGGCACAGCCTGTCGTTGCATGTTACTTCCGGTTAGCGCACGAACGGTATCATCGTTTTCTAGGAACGGAATTAGTGATGTGGTAGAACTAATAAATTGTCGTGGTGATACATCAATAAAATCTACTTTATTTGCAGGAACTTGCTCAAATGTGCCTTTCTTTCGGCAAATAATTCTTTCGTTTTTAAATGATTTATCTTCGTTTAAAGGTTCAACAGCTTCAGCAATGTAATACTTCTCTTCTTCGTCTGCCATAAGGTAAACAACTTCGCTTGTAACCTTGCCATCTACAACCCTTTTGTATGGAGTTTCTAGGAATCCATATTTATCAACTTTTGTATATGCAGCTAGTCCGTTAACTAGGCCAATGCTTTGACCTTCTGGGGTTTCTACCGCACAAATACGGCCGTAGTGAGAATAGTGAATATCACGAACTTCTGCACTTGCACGTTCCTTTTTAATACCACCAGGGCCAACGGCAGAAATACGGCGTTTGTTTGTTAGCGTTGCAGCAGGGTTAAAGTCTTCGGTGATTTGTGATAGCTGACCACTAGACAAAAAGTCTCTTAAATATTTGTTGATTGGTCTTGCGTTTATCAATGATGCTGGAGAAAGCTCACTTATATCGTGGCTTTGCATATTTTCTCTAATATTATCTCTAAGTTTTGCAACACCTTTTCTAAATTCGTTTTGGAAAAGTTCTCCAACAGTTGCAATACGCCTGTTTGCAAGGTGGTCGATGTTATCAACCTCGCCAAGGCCCATATCCAAATCTCTCATATAAGCAATAGAAGCCAAAATATCTTCTAGTGTTAAGTGAGTTGTAACAAGCTCTTTTGCGTTGGCTTTAATAGCCTCTAGCCTTGCCTCTTTTGTTTTGTTATCTTTTAAAATTTGTGCAAGCAATGGGTAGTATGCAAGTTCTGTAACGCCAAGTTCTTCTGGGTTGCAGTTTATAACTTTTGCAAGGTCTACACGCGCATTGCCAATAATTTTGTGAGGTTTATCGTTAAGCATAATTCTAACTTCGTTTATGCCAGAATTTTGAATTTTCCAAGCAACATCATTTGTAATAACATCGCCGGCCTTAACAACGACTTCATCACCAATTTTAACATCTTCGGCTGCAATCTTATCGGTTATACGGGTTGCAAGAGATAGTTTTTTGTTGTATTTATATCGTCCAACTTGGGCAAAATTGTAATATTGGTTAGAAAAGAATGTATCAAACAAATATTGCCTTGTTGCGTTTGCGTCTGGAACTTCACTTGGTCTTGTTCGCTTTGCAATTTCTATCAAGCACTCTTCTTCGGTAACTTGAGGCTCTTTTTCTAGAGTGTTTGCAATAACTGGGTCGTTATCAAATATCTCCAAAATCTTTTCGTTAGTTAAGCCACAAGCCTTTAAAAATACTCCAGCGCTAACTTTACTGTTTGCATTGATAATTATTTTTAATGTATCGGTGTGGTTTTGCTCGATAGAAAGCCTTGTGCCACGTGGCGAATGAAGTGTTGCGGTAATTTCGTTTTTACCCGATTTATCAATAGTCTTATCAAAGTATACACTTGCACTTTTGATAATTTGGCTGATGATAACTCTTTCTACTCCATTAACAATAAAATAGCCTTCCTCACTCATAAGAGGAATATCGCCCATAAACACTTCTTGCTCTATAACTTCGCCAGTCTCTTTTAAAACAAGTCTTGCATTTACTTTTAAAGGAACTGTGTAGTTTTGGCGAGCACGCCTGCACTCTTCTTTTGTGTATTTTGGCTTTGACTCTACTTTATAACCGGTGAAGTAAAGCTCTGCCTTATCGCTATAATCAACGATTGGTGAATATTCGTCAAGCACCTCCCCAATTCCCTTTTCCAAAAATTCCTTGTAAGGTTTTTTTTGAATCTCCAAAAGGTAAGGTGGCTCTACATCTTCATCAATTTTTGCAAAACTATAACGTTCTGCATTACCATACTTTACCTTTTTAATTTTGAGAGCTTCTTGCATTGATTCCAATTCTCCTTTCAAATAAAAATTAAATTATTCTGTTGTGTATTTGGCTTTTATGTGTTAAAATAAAACCGCAAAAAAACCAAAAATATGCGTGCAAAAACATTTTTGCTACATAAAGCACAAATTATCATATCATAACTAGGCAATAAAAGTCAACAATAAATCAAAACAATTATAATATTTTTTAAATTTGTCAAGCATTTTTATAAAATAAAAGAGGTGCATTATGAAAAATTTTAATAGTTACATCAACAAAAGTATTCAGCGTATAAAACTTGCGCAAAATCGAGGCCTAACAAATTTTGGGCTTAGGCTTTTTACACACAATCGTTTTGAAAAAAACATAAAGGTTAAAAAAAATATCGCATATGGCAAAAACAAGCTGCAAAAATTTGATATAGTAACTCAAAAAAAGAGTGATGCTATCCACCCAGTTATTTTTTACATTCATGGCGGGGCTTGGTGTGGTGGCGATAAATATGGCTACACAATGTATTGCAAAAAATTTGCAAATCTTGGCTACACAGTGGTTAACATAAACTATAGGCTAATGCCAAAGGTAGATGTTAAAGTTTGTGTGCTAGATTGCATAAAGGCAATAAATTATTTTACAAAAAATTACAAGTCTATTTTACAAAATGCAAAAATTAGTTATGACATAGATTTTTCCCACTGCTTTATGATTGGTGATAGTGCGGGCGCTCACCTATGCTCGCTAATTGCTGGTATGCAAACAGCACAAAAAATAAAACTTGATATAAACATTGTTGCACTTGGCCTTTACTATGGCGTTTATGACTTTAACGATATTCAACACGACCCATCACCAGTGATGACAGACCTTGATGGTTATTGGAGAAGTATTTACAAAAGCACAAAAGCACTTTATAAGCGCATAAGCCCAACAACATATATAACACCAAACTTTCCAGCAACATTTATGACAAGTGGCGAAATTGATAAATTACACTTTCAAAGTGAAATTTTTGCAAATGCACTTAAACAAAATGGCACAAAATTAGATTATTTAAGCTTTGACAAATCAAGGCAAGATGGCCGACATGCATTTTTAAACGCAGGCTTTTTGCCAAGTGCAAAAGAGGCTTTTGCAAGGGTATCTGAATTTTTTGAAGAACAACTAAACAATAACAATTTAATTTTTAATCAAAACAACTAAACCGCCAAAAACAGGTTTGGCAAAGGTATATTATGAAAAAGAATGACAAAGTAAACTTAACAATAAACAACTATGGTTGCAATGCCGAAGGTGTTGCAAAATGTGCCGGAGAAGCTGTTTTTGTGCCATACTCTTTAATTGGCGAAAATTTGGATTGCACCATTATAAAAGCAAACAGCAAATATGCCATTGCAAAAATTGATGCCATAAATAGTCCCAGCCCATTAAGAATACCCGCCCCTTGCCCATATTTTGCAAAATGTGGTGGGTGCCAACTTCAGCATACAACTTATCAAAATGCACTAAACATCAAAACCCAAATAGTTCAAAACGCAATTACAAATGTTGCCAAAATAAATTACACTATCCCACAAACAATTGGTTGTGAGACACAGTATCACTATCGCAACAAAGTTGCTTTGCCAATAAATCCAAAAACAAAAAAAGTTGGAATGTATAGGCCAAGCAGCCACAATATTGTAGATATTGATGATTGTTTGCTTAATCAAGACTTAATCTCAAAACTTTTGTTAATGTTTAACAAATACTTATCACAAACCAAAAATTCAATATACGATGACTTAACAAAACAAGGGCTTTTAAAAAGTATTGTTGCAAGGCAATATAATGGTAATATTTTGATAACTGTTGTTATAAACGGCACCAGCCTGCCTGATAGCGATTTGCTGGTTAAACTTTGCCGTGATACTTTTGATAACTTTGGGCTTGATATAAACATAAACACACTTAAAAACAATGTTATTTTAACAAACAATTTTAAGCACATTTATGGTTTAAAAGATATTGAAATAGTAGAAAACGGAATTAAATATTACATAAACAATCAAAGTTTTTTGCAAGTAAACAACCAAATAAAATTGCAAATGTATAACCAAATTTTTAGCAACATAAAAAACGACACCGTTATTGATGCCTATAGTGGTGCAGGGTTGTTATCAGCAATGATGGCAAAACACGCAAACCAAGTTTTTGGCATAGAAATTGTTGGCGAGGCCACAAGCCTTGCAAACAAAATTAAAAAAGCCAACAACATAAGCAACCTTACAAACATAAATGGAGATTGTGCAACCGAGCTTCCAAAATTGCTAAACGCCCTAACCAGTGCGCAAAAATCAAACCTCACTGTTGTGCTTGACCCACCACGCAAAGGCTGTGATAAAAATGTGATAAATACCATTGCATGCATTTATCCAGCCAAAATTATTTATATGTCTTGCAACCCAAGCACCCTAGCCAGAGACCTAAACCTTTTGTTATCACAAAAAAGTTACAAAATAAAACAAATTCAGCCATATGATATGTTCCCTCAAACAAAACACATCGAAACACTTGCTGTGTTAGAAAAATAGTGCCAATAGACCTACTTTCTTTGTTCAAATGTTACATAAAAACAAAACCACAATGGCAATATTTAAAATATATGTAGTTAATTTGATATTGACTACATCTTTTTTATGTGATAAAATTAAAATATGAAAAATAATCAAGAAAATGTTGATTTGTTGTTACAAAAAACTGTAATGTTGTCACGCAAATATCCAATTGTTGCTAAAGACCCAGATACCGACTTGTTTTACCTTAAAGATATTTTCTCAAAATATTACACTTGGGGTGAAATAACAACTCCACTTAAAGATTTATCAACAAAAAAGTTACTAGAAGATTTTTTTAGTCCAGCCTCACAAAGTTTGGATAGCTACAATATGCGTGACTATTTGCAAGAAATTCACAATCGTTTGGCAAAAGCACAAAAATTTCCAGCAACAAGCGTGCAGTTTTTTGAGTTTAGCAAATTTAAGGCCGACGAATCAAATGGCAAAGCGTTAACCGTAGAGCAAATTATTGACACCGAAAATAGATATCCAAACAACGAAATTTTAATTTCTAGACACCCAATAACTCAAATGAGCCTTTTGGGTATGGATATGTATCTTAACCCACTAACTGCAAAATATTTGGAAGTTGTTACACACGAAAGCCGACACGCAAGGCAATATTACATCACCCACCTGCTTTTTTCTAATATGTCGCAAATGTCAAAAGAAAATACGCTAAATATTCTTGGCTACTACAATGTGCTAAAAAATTGTGCAAAATCTTATTGCCGGTTACACAAACAGCCTTTTGATATTTATCCAAACTTAAAGTGCAAATGCCGTGAGCAAAATTTAAAAGCTAGAAAAGAATATTTGCTTAATCCAATAGAAATTGATGCAAGAAAAGCTGCCTTTGAAACACTAGATGCGCTTTACAAAAAGGGCTATGTAACAAACACCACATGGAAAAATTATCGATATCAATATATATTTGCCGAGTATCAAATTTTAAATCTTTTTGAAAACAACGCAAATGACGTTTGCCCTGCAATAAATTACATTAAAAAACTATACAAAAATTTGGATAGATTTTATGCAACCACCCCTGCCCCACAATTTTATGACTATATAAAGCCTATAAAAAGCAAGCTTAATTTGGATAAATACTTTGAAGAATTGCAACGATATTATGAATCTTTAAAATTAGAATTATCAAAAACAATAGTTGAAACTGCCAATGGAATAAAGAAAAATACTATAGAGCCTGTTGATAAAAAAACTGCAGACAAATTGTTATATGCCTATAACCAATCATTAAACAACAACGGCCAAGTGCTTTCATTTGCTGTTGTAAATGCATATAATGATTATATGATAAACGAATTGTTTAATCAAAAAACATCAACTCCAAAAGATTTATATCAAAACAAAAAGAAAATGGAACAACAACGAAAATTTTTTGAAATGATAATGTCTAGTGATAAATAAAAAAAGCATAGTTATCTATGCTTTTTTGTTGCATTTTTTTTAAATTTGCTAAACCATTTTTCATTTTGGTTTTTATCAGTAAAAGCGTGTTTGCTGTTTTTGCTAGCCACTAATTGTTTGTTGCCTTTGCCATCTTGCACCTTTTTGTTTGGCTTTTTTAAATTGCGTTCATCAAAACCCTTGTTTGCACCTTTTTTGTGTGCAAATTTTTTGTTTGTGCTATCAAAACTTTTAAAGCCTTTTTGCTCACCTGCCTTTTTGCCAACAAAGTTATGCCTTTTTTCCCTATTTTTGAAGTCCGCAAAATTTTTGCCTTTTGTATGCTTTCTATCCACATCAAAATAACTATCGGGCTCAAAGTTTTTGCTATCTATTTTTTTGTTACCGCGCCCACATGTTTTTTTGCCTTTGCACAAGTTGTTGCCGCTTTGCTGTTTGCCATTTCGCCTTTTTTTATCAAAATGATTGGCTTCAAAATCATCAAAAACTTCTTTTTTGCCTTTTTGCGCGAATCGGTTGTTTTGCTGTGCCAATTTTTTTGTATCTACAAAATAGTTTTGCAAATTTTGGTTATTTGTGTTGTATGCTTCTATTTTTGCTTTTGTTAGTTTTTCTATATTTCGCATACTTGATAGCTCGGCAAGCGATGTTATTATGTTAATAACCTCACCACTTTCGCCAGCCCTTGCCGTTCTGCCAATTCGGTGAACATAAAACTCAAGCTCGTGTGGCAAATCAAAGTTTATAACAAACTTTACGCCCTTTATGTCAAGGCCCCTAGATGCAACATCGGTTGCAATTAAAATATCACACTTTCCACTTTTAAAAGCGTCTAAAATTTGCTTGCGTTTGCTTTGCCTTAAATCACCATGAATGGCCATTGCATTTATTTTGCTTTTTCTTAAAAAATGCTCTATATCTTGTGCAAAAACTTTTGTGTTTACAAAAACCAATGTTTTGTCAAAAATTTCACTATATAAAAGCTCTTTTAATGCTTCTTTTTTTTGCTTTTTATTTACAAAAATGTATGTTTGCTTTATTTTATCCAACGCCTTATTTGCCGTGCCAATTTCTACAAACACACTGTTTGTTTGATATTGTGATGCAATTTGTTTAATTTCATCCGGAATAGTTGCACTAAAAAGCATTGTTTGCCTATCTTTTTTTGTATGTGTAAAAATCTTTTCAATATCTGGCCTAAAACCCATATCAAGCATTTCGTCAGCTTCGTCTAGCACAACAAAATTTGCACTTTCTATTTTTAGTGCGCCTTTGTTAATCAAATCTACAATTCGACCAGTTGTTCCAACAACAATTTGTGGCTTTTTTTTAAGTGCATCTACTTGCCTTGTTATTGTGCTACCACCAAACACGGCGCAAACTTTTATGCCCTGTGGTTCGGCAATTTTTTTAATTTCGTCTGCCACTTGCATTGCAAGTTCCCTAGTTGGGCAAACAACAAGTGCCTCTACCTTTGTGCTAGATTTATCTAGCATATTTATTATAGGAAGTGCAAAGGCAAATGTTTTTCCACTGCCAGTTTCACTTCTAACAACCACATCTTTGCGTTCCAAAACAACCGGAATGGCTTTTTGCTGAACTTCGGTTGGGTTTGTTAAGCCCAAACTTTGCAATGTGTTGCAAATATCTTTGTTTAACTTTAAATCTTTAAATTCCATACTTTATCCTTTTTGTTTGCTGTTTTTGCAAACCTTAATTTTAGCCTTAAAAAATGCAAGGCTACCCTTGCACCTTTATTATATATTTTTTTGCCAAAAAAGGCAATAAATAACCACAAGCTGTCGCAAAACTTAACTAATCGTTATCATTTTTGTATTTTTCTAGCAATTTGTTAAGTAATTTTTTTGTTTTTTCATCTTCCACTTTTTCAAGCAATACATAAATTAGCCTTAATTGTGCAATGCTGTTTTGCTTTTGCACAATTTGTTTTGCAAGGTCGTTTAATGGCTCGCCACAATATGGGCAAAAAGAATAATTGCTTGAAATTGGTGAAAGGCAATTTTTACAATTATCTTGTTTCTCCATCTTCCTTTGCCTCCTTAAGTTTTTTTGAACACTCAACAAAATTTGTTTGTGCCTGTGTCTCAATAAAGTTTGCATGCTCTTTGCTAATTAACTCTTCGCATTTTTCTAGCAATGCTTTTTCTTTTTCACGCTCTAATGCTAGGCGCCTTTCTAGTGCAATAAGGTTTTTATCAACAATATTCATCGACCTAACCACTTGCACATCGTGCGATTTTTCGCCCAAAAGCAATGTTATGCTACTAAGCCCTTTTGGCGAATATGATGGCACATTGCCCTTTGATGTTGATTTGTAGGTTGATTGGCCGGTTAAAAACAAAACATTGTTATCATCATCAACTGTGCCGGCAACATTTTCAGATTCTATCAAAGTAACATCTGCACTTACAGCATCACCATGCTGTTTTTTTGATGCATTGTAATTGCCTTTTAAAGTTGTGCTTTTACTGCTTAAATTTGTTTCTACCAACATTGTGTAATATGTGTTTGGCTTATCGGTATTTTTTTTGACAATGTTAAACACTTTTTTTACACCTGGCACATATTCTACAATCACTTGCGACCTTTTTACAGAAAGGTCCTCGTTAACTTTTTTTACAACATATCTAAATAGCAAACGGTTAAATTTTTCCAAAACCACTTCTTGCATAACATCTTTGTTTAGACTTTGCTTTGCAATGTGTTCTTCTCGGCCATTCATCAAAATAACTTGATTTGCGCCATGTTCTGCAACATAAATAATATCTTTTACAAGTTGTTCTAGCCTAATTTTTAAGCCCCAAAACAAAATTTTGTTGTTTTGATTTATTGATGCATTGTTCAAGTTGCCAATTTTCCACTCTTTTCCAATCAAATTGCCAGCAAACAAAACAAGTGTTTTATCTCCATCAAGCTTGTTTTCTAGGTCTGCTTTTAGCGCTTTGTAGTTGGTGTGGTTTTGTGTGCCAAGTTGCGGGTTGCTTAAATCAAAATAATGTGTGTTTGCATAGTTTACAATGTGCAAATTTTGATTACTCCCAAGCGTAATGGGCGTTGTGTGAACAATTGGAATAACTTTTTGCTCGGCAAGTTTAATATATTCGGCTTTGCCGGCAAGCTTTGCGTTGCTTACATCATCATTTGTTGCAAGATTAACCTTGCCAAATTTTTCGCCAGTTGCCTCATACCAAAGTTCCAAAATATCTTCTTGCTTAAACTCGTTGTTGTTGGGGTTAACACTATTACTTGACATTTTCTTCTTCCTCCGTATGTAATGATTTTGATTTGTTTTTGCCTGTTTTTTTAGAATTTAAATAATTTTCAAAATCGTTTTTGTTATCTGCAAGTGCGCTACTTAATTTTGCGCTTGCTTTTGTTAAACTTTCTTTTTGCAACTTGCTTTTGTAACTTTTTATGCTTGGTTTTTGATAGTATTTTAGCAACAAGTTTGCAAACATTGTTGGCTTGTTGCTATCTTTTTGTAGCACACTAAACGGGTTAACCATCAAGTTATATTTTGGTTGTTTTGTGTCGTTTGAAGTATAATTTGGATTTTTTTCCCAACCAAGCAAAACAGCTTTTATATTTGCGCTGTCCGAAAAGAAATTTACAGCACCATAAACTGTTGCACTGCCATTTTGCATTGTTTTGCCAATCAAAACAGGTATGGTTTTATTTTCATAATCTACCAAAATTCCATTTTTATCATATTTTGGCACAACATAAACATTGCTTTCGTCAAGGCCAGAGTGAACATGCTCCGTAATAACTGCATCGGTGTAAATCCCCTTGCTTGCCAAAAACGAAATAAACCTGTTTACATTTTTAATTTGATGCGCAAACGCAACAGTTATCCACTTTGATTCTCCGTTTGGAAGCAAACTTTTTATGTGGAATACTGCAGTATAAGGCACAAAAGGCTTTTTAAGATTGTTTGCAACAACCTCTTCTGGCCCAATATTTGTAGATTTGTTGCGATTACCCCAAGCTGAATCGTGATTTCCACCCAAAACAAACGGAATATTGTTTAAAAATGGCCTTAACAAATTTGTTGCCGCCAAAATTTGTTGTGATGGTGTTGCCTTTGTTGAGTAAATGCTTGTTGCACTAAGCTGATTTGCGTTATCTAGCAAATCTCCACCAATAATAGTAAATCCGTTAAAAAATTTATCCAAAACTTCTAGGCCTGCCTTAGCCCTAGCGTAGTCTGTCCCCTGCCCACCAATATGCAAGTCAGAAGCATAGCCAATAATAACCCTAGACATAGGAATTTTAGAATAAAACTGCAAAATCGGTTTTTCGTCAAGTCTATCGTCAGATAAATTTTCTTCTATCGCCTTGTTTTTTGATGTTTGATACTCATCAAATTCTGCAGAATTATACATTGCATTTTCATTGTTAAATTTAGCCATTTTTTATCCCCTTATTTATATATTTAATTATAACATTATAACTGCTTTTAGTCAATATTAAAGCCCCAACTCGTCATCCTCATCTTGGCACAAAATTTGCCTAATTGTGTGAATATCATTGCGCATTTTTTCGGTTGCTTGTTGTTGTTTTTTAGCCTCTTGTTGCTTTTTAATTTCGGCATCTTTTTGTCGCATATTTTTACTACCTTTGTAAAAATTTGTTGCGTCTTTAACCTTAAGCGTTCCGCCTGCAATACCTTTTATTGCATCAAAAAAGCCACACAAAAATCTGTTTGCAGATTTTAATATAGCTTTTAGTTTGCCGTTATTTTTACTCATATTATTATTATACATTTTTGCAAAAAAATGTCAATATGCATTTGTTCTTTGGTGGATAACTTTGCAAAAAAATAACAAAATTTTATGCTAACAATAACAAGCCTTTAAGCACCTATCTCACAAAAGTTTTATGCTGACACTCAAAAAGTTTTAACTGCTATTTTGCAAAAAATTTTTTATTTGCTTTTGGCTGATAACTGGCAATTTTATTGCCTGCGTCACCAGCGAATGGAAACGCCAAGCACGGCCGTAGACACAAAAAAAGCTGAACTTTGCGTTCAGCCTTAATGAAATGTTGGCAATGAGCTATTTTACCAGTCCGTTTCCACACTAGTATTTTTGCCGCTGTAAGTCTTAACTTCTGTGTTCGGTATGAGAACAGGTGAACCCTTACGCTAAAATCACCAACAATGGTAGAATGTTACTAGCACATTCACAACTGCATAACAATAGGAACTTATCGAAAATAGCAACTTAACAATATATTTAATAACTTGCATCAGTCTATTAAACTGAAAATCATTTTGTGATCAAGCCCTCGTTTTATTAGTATCGGTCAACTGCGTGCCTCTCAGCACTTCCATCTCCGACCTATCAACCTCGTAGTCTACAAGGAAACTTACTAGCTTATGCTATGGGATATCTAATCTTATGGAGAGTTTCACGCTTATATGCTTTCAGCGTTTATCTCGCCCGCACTTCACTACCCTGCTATGCCACTGGCGTGACAACAGATGCATCATTGGTGCGTCCACCCCGGTCCTCTCGTACTAGGGGCAGCCCCATTCAAATATCCTACGCCCACGATGGATAGGGACCAAACTGTCTCACGACGTTTTGAACCCAGCTCGCGTGCCACTTTAATCGGCGAACAGCCGAACCCTTGGGACCT
>ERZ808246.2246-NODE-2246-length-12345-cov-3.897559_pt1 | contig 12345 bp, 11 predicted proteins | sample MGYA00521083_ERZ808246 | MGnify/ENA primary metagenome ERZ808246 (study PRJEB31516, sample SAMN03275577) | gut metagenome | biome: mammalia-associated habitat; material: feces | host: Papio cynocephalus | place: Kenya | collected 2012-07-07 ...
GGTTGTGGCGCACGTGCTTCATCTCTGGGGTGTAAGCATCGAACACGCCGTCGTTGTGAGTCTTGCAGTACTTGTGGAAAATCTCGTGGAGCTTCTCCGAAGGCTCATAGCCGTATGTGGTGCAAGCCTGTTCCGCCATCTTGATGCCACCGTATGGCATGAAAGCACGCTTCAATGGCTTGTCGGTCTGAAGACCCACCACCTTCTCCAAGTCCTTGGTGCCCTCGCCGATGTAAGCAGCACCGTATGCTGTCAATCCTGAAACCACCTCGGTCTCCATGTCGAGCACACCGCCCTTGGCACGCTCCTGCTTCTGGAGTTCCTTGAGCATACCCCAGAGGGTATCGGTAGCTTGGGTAGGTTCTGCCAAGAACGACTCGTCGCCGTCATAGCTGGTGTAGTTGTTCTGAATGAAGTCACGAAGATTGACCTCAGTCTGCCACTTGTTTCCTTTGAAACCTCTCCATTCTGTTCTCATAATCTTTTTCCTTTATATTTTATAGTTAATAATTATATGATAATGTATATACACACTCTTCCAAATACGTTCGTTCCCGATGAAACACCTCGGGACGAAACCGAAATAACTTCAGACAGACAGAAACAAAAAAGCCCAATCGCAGAATTGCGACTGGGTTTTATTTCTTACGATGGCACATTTTGAGGTACGCCACACCTTTCTTCTTGCCAAAGCCCACGGCTGCCAAGAATGCGATTCCGATGCCCACGACAGCACCGATGCCTGTGATGATAGCGATTTTCTCCTTTTTGTTTGCCATATTTCGTTGTCTTTGTTGAATTTGATAACCTATCTATTGCATTCCTCCAGATGTCTTGGGAATAGCATCAAAAATGCAGTCCCTTTCCTATCTTTCGGAATGGGACTGCAAAGTTACAATTTTATTTCAATATAAAAGAAGGAAATATGTTAAATCGTTCCCTTTTAACTGAAAATCATCATTTATGAGTAGAAAAGAGCCTTTCAAGGCTAACAATGAAATCATTTACTGTCTGCGGAATTCGACGACCTCTCCATCATCATCTGTCAATTTCATGACATTATCTCCAGAGAAATCGACGTCCACAGAACCATTGAAATCCTCCACATCAAGTTCACTTTTCATCTCTTCCAATATTTCCTTTTTGGCATCAGGGTCACTCAAAGCCAACTGAATCAAGGCATCGACATCAGAATCACCCGTATTAATTCTATCGATAGAGCATTTCACTTTGTCAGGATTAAATTCCAAGTCCATAATGCCCATGGATGCATCCCATTTGCCACCCACCTTAGCGGTCATGCCAATCTTTATACTTACGCCTTCTTCCTCAACGGTTCCAGCTCCCTTGATCGTAAGCGTTGCCTTTCCATTCTCCATAAGATCCAGGTAGATGTTTCCCTTGAACCCATCCTCAGAGAAACTTTCACTCACCCAACTTCCCACACACTTTTCCTTGTCATCGCAAGAAGTCATTGCCAACATACTGATGAGGGCAACGAAAATAAATAAAACCTTTTTCATACCTAATAATTTATATTATCAATCGTAATCATTTATTTCGGTGTAATTGTTATTCAGTTCTTTATTTACTTTTTCGATAAAACCAGACACCAGATTTTTACATTCATCAGGGCAATTCACCTCATAGATAATAAAATGGCCTTCACCTTCACTATTTCTGTCTAGGATAACTTTCTTCCAAAAAGCTGTTCCATCCTCGTAGTTTCCACCCAAGACGTACCAATTATTTTTCTGAACGTGATAAGAAGCACCATCTTTGAAATTCTGGTATGCACTTTGAATGGTCTCGTCATCATCAGCATCCATTCCTGATATTTCGATATTTATACCATAGCCCATCGACAACTTACAACCATCAGCATCATCCTTGACAAAACTAAAACAAGAAGGATAAGAGACTTCTATGCCATATTTTGAATTCGTGTAGGTTTCCATGTGGCTATTGGCCAAATTGCTTGCAGCATCCTCTATATCAGACTCAGAAAGACCTGCTGTATCATCAACACTATCATCGACAGAAGCAGAATCCACCGCAGTTGTATCTACTGGCGACAAGTAATCAGTATCATCAGAACCTGACATCTGGCCATATTTTGGCACGAAGAAAGCTATTGCAACACACAGAAGAGACAATGCAGCTATTATAGAAATTTCTCTTCGAATAGTGGAATCAATTACAAAACGCTGCCCATCTTCTTCCTCATCACATCCTTTCATCAATGCATAAGCTGTTGCTATGGTCAAAATGCTACCTATAACAATAAACCAAAAATGTGTATCACTATCCAATGTAGAGATTACTATCATTAGCACACCCATAACAATCATAACTATCGGAGTTACAATCATGAGCCAGCCCGCTCTCTGAAAATATTTAGAAGCCACACCTATCAGCTTAGCTCCCACATACCAATTATAACAAGCATATCCAATGAGAGTTATAAGAAAAACTATAACAAACAGAGCAGAAGCTTCATCAGACTGTATCATATCAAGATCAGATATACAACCAAGGAATGCTACGATACTTGTAAACACAATAAGTCCCGCTATAGACTTATCCAAACTTTTGCCTAATTTACGAAGGCTACGCTGCAAGAACATGAGCAAGCCTCCCATACCTATCAAGGACGCGACATCACCGGACCAAGAAGGAATCTTACCACAAACATTCAAGACAAATTCCAATATATAACGTCTGGAAGATGAAGTATGTATGTCTGTGATATCCCCATTACCATACCCTAATTCATGTGCGATGGTCATGGCTTCACCGAAACAAACCAAGAAAAATAGCAAAGCACAAAGCCCCCCATACTTATCTTTTCGTTCTGTAACTTCCACTGGCTCTGCAATATCCACTTGCTTCATTTGAGGCTCATACTTGCTACCTGTGGTCTTAGCAACAATCACCTTTTGAGTTTCGTCCACGCCATGTGTATCAACGAAATCCTTTGCCGTTTTAAGATCTACGTCAAAGGTTTCTTTATACAACTTTACCATTTGTAATTTTGATAAAGTTACAGGTTCCTTTTCTTCTACTACAGTTTGGTTTACAGGCGACGTAGCATGAGATTCCTCAGAAGTTTCTGTTGGAGTTGGAGTAGGAATCTGATGCGATTCCTGTTCCAACCATTCCCCACAATAACGGCATTTCTTCGCCTCCGCCTTTATTTCTTCCCCACAATAAGGGCATTTCTTCATTCCTTGTTCCATAATCCAATATGTTTGTTATACACAATGATCATTCATTCTGAGAGCATTTTAAAAATCGTCTTTGAGTTTGGAGAATAGCGGTCCATGAATGATCAAAGCCACTACGCCCACGATGCCTGCTGCAACTCCCGAATCAAAGAAGCCGTAAGCGAAAGCTGCCCAAAATGCACACATCGCCAAGCAAAGGATGATACGAGTAAAACGGATGCCAGCAAACAATCCTAACACAAAGTAACCAAGAACACCTTTCCACCAAGACCAATCATAATACCATGTATATAAAACTGCGAGTGCCAAACACTCCACATAAAGGAAGCAACCACTATTATCATCCAAGCTTCCCGTCGGCTCATCCTTTTTCTCCTCGCCAGCGGTTGGAGTAGATGGTTGCTGCACCGGGTCAACCTTGATACCTGTAGCCTTCTCATACTTCCATTTTTCATAGTCGCCCTGCCATTCCCCACAAAAACGGCATTTGTTGGCATCTATCTTAATCCACTCACCACAAGCTGGGCACTTCTTCTCCAACCATTTGCCACAATGGATACATTTCTTTGCTGAAGATTTGATTTCTTGACCACAAAAAGGACATTGCTTAGTTTCTTCCATATCTTATTTTTTAAATTTACGTTTTTAAGTTGAACTTTACCACTTACTTGGCGACAAAAGTAATAATAATATTTGAATCATACAAGTTCATAATGGTTCATATGGCAAAAAAGTTGCAAATAGCACACTTTACATCACCATTTCCAAGAAATATAGCCACAAATATTTGGCTGTTACAAATAAATGTTGTATTTTTGCCATCAAAAGACATCTTGCTTGCCAAGAATGATAGTTCAAATATCATGCGAGGAAGTACAAGATATGCTGGAAACTTAAACTCTTATAAATTATGGGACGTTTTATAGACCCACGTGCAGACTGGGCTTTTAAGCGCATCTTCGGATGCGACGACACCAAGGAATGCCTAATAACTTTCATCAACGGATTGTTTAAGGGCGAGTTAGTAATCAAGGACGTGACCTTCGGAAAGACCGAGCAAATCAAGCAGCGGGAAGACGAACGAGGAGTTATCTTCGACGTGACTTGCAAGACGGATGACAATAGGGTTGTCATCGTCGAGATGCAAAAGAAGGAACAGGAGTACTTCGCCGACCGTGCCCTATTCTATTCGGCCAAGGCTATCGTAGGACAAGGTCTGAAAGGTAGATGGAACTATCGTTTGGCACTAGTTTACACAGTGTGTGTCATGGACTTCGAGGCAGAGTATGGGCTTCCCCGTCAATTCCGAACGGACATGGCACTTTGCAACCTAAAGACTGGCAAGCAGGAGTCGGAGAAATTGAGAATCGTCTATTTGCAGCTTCCCCTGTTCAAGGAAAAGACGGAGGAGGAATGCAAGGATGACATTTTTAAATGTTGGATTTATATTTTAAAGAATATGGACAAATTAAAGGAAATGCCATTTTTGGACAAGTACCCTGTCTTCCGCAAGTTGGCAGAGATAGGAGACCTCAGAAAGCTGACTCCTGAGGAACAGGAGATGTATGATGAGGACATCAAGATTATGCGCGACCTCTATGCCACTCACGAGTTTGAAATCAAAAAGAGACGTTGGGCAGTGGAAAAAGCAACGAAAGAAGCAAGAACGAAAGCTCTGAAGGAAGGTGCAGCCAAAGAAAAAATCGAGATAGCTAAACGTATGTTGTCGATTGGGCTCACCCCTAAGCAAGTTGCAGAATGTTCCCAGCTTCCGGTGGAACAAATTTTACTTTTACTATCAGATAAAAAAGCAAATTAATTGTATATAAAAAAGTGGAGATGTCCAAAAGTACATCTCCACTTTTTATTTTATCTCTTTGTCAATTATGATGCTATTACTTCTTGATAAAGAGTTTGAAGCCTTTCACGCTTCCTGGTACTCCCTATTCGGCACGTGGCAACTGCTATTGCAGCCTAAAGATAACAGGAACAGTATATTTTACACGCACAGGGAAACCATTTTGTTTACCAGATTTCCACCTTGGCATTGCAGCAACTACACGTACAGCTTCGGCATCAAGAGAAGGGGCTACAGATCGGAGGACTTTAATATTTGATAACGTCCCATCTTTTTCTACAATAAAACTAACAATCACACGACCTTGAATACCATTTTTCTGTGCTACGGCAGGGTAAGTAACCTTACTACTAAGGAAAGCCATCAAAGCGCCTTGACCTCCAGGGAATGAAGGCATTTCCTCTACAACATCATAAACTTTTGTATCAACAGATTTCTGCATCTCTTGATTTGGAAGTTCTGGTATTTCCCAACTTTGAGCTTTTACTGAAACACTAAAGAATAGGGAAACCCCTATCATTAAATAAAATGTCTTATTCATATTCATATCTATTTAATTTCTTAAAACAAATTATTTTTATTGCGGATTCCGAAATTAGAATACTTTTCAATGCTCGCTTTGGGCATCAAGAAAAACAAGTTCACATGAGGAGTTTTCTTGTTAGGAAACCGAACTGTCAATCCCTTATCTGGCATCTGATCTTTTGGGCAATCAAATTCCTGCCAATCTTCATCCCAGTAAGGATACTCACAAAACAAATCGTCAACAATGAACAAGTAAGGAGAAAATACACCTGTTCCTTTCATAAAAAAGACGCCGTCACGTCCTCTATTAGTGCCATTCTCTTCATAATAAGATAATCTATCGGGACCAACCATAAATATGTTGTATTTATTAGATGTATGTACGGTATATAAATCACCAGGGCGACCTAAGACGTTGACCCTTTCATCAAAATCTTTACTGATGTTGGAAGCAACACCAAGGTTATCCGTTATTGTAAAATTGGTATAATAGTCGTAAAAACTCTTCATCCATTGCCTTACCCATTGCAGAATTTGTTTGTTTCCATTACGGAAATGGTATTCCACATCCTTGTCTTCTCCCCAAAGACCATAATTTACTCTAACTATCGAGATGCCACTATTATGACTTTTCAATGTTCTTTCTTCAGCCTTAGACATGGATATGGTTAGTTTTTAAACTTCAAATTAAGAGAGTTGTAAATCTAAGGAGCAAGAACACAACGCTAGGAGCTTACCTTACTTATTTACTTGGCGACAAAGTTAATAATAATATTTGAACCACACAAGTTCATAATGGTTCACAAGGCGAAAAAGTTTATAAGCAACAGTTATTCAATTATATACAAAAAAGATGCGGATAACTTTTTCCATTAGAAATACAAAAAAAGAACTATCTTCTAGAGCAAAAAGCCCAAAAGATAGTTCTTTTATAAAAATGATGTTATTACTTAATGTCCCTACTTTCTTACAAAAAGTTTGAAGCCCTTCACGCTTCCTGGTGCTCCCTGTTCGGCACGAGGTAGATACTCAAATGCAGACACAGTTACTTCCTTGCCCATATCGACGATGCAAAGATGAGGGAAGTTGGCTCCCTTCTCGGTCTGCCAGTAGGTACTCTCCTGGAGGTCAAACATCTTGTCGAGCGTCGAATTGCCCTTCTCGCTGTCAGCATAGTAAGCTACCCAGTTGTTGCGGTCGATGCGGTTGCCCTGGGCATCCTGGAGATATACCTCGGCGATGGCAATCTGAGAGTCACCGCTCTGGCTGCTGTTGCACTCGATGGCGAAGTAGCGGCCGGTCACTGGCTTGTCCAACTTCAAGGTCTGCCAACCATTACCAGCTTTCAGCTCGCCCTTCAATACAGGAGTATCGGAATTCAAGTCCATGCGATGACCTGGCTCATTGTGCTTGTTGCTCTTCTCCAGGTTCAACTTGTCAAGTTCTGGATGGTCTTGGCAGAATGCAGTAGGAGCTACCGTAGAACCTATCTTTCCTGCCTCTCCCTTTGGACCAACAACATCGAGCACGACAACCTCGTTCTTGCCTTTCTTCAACCAGCAACCTGGCAAATACAAGGTCTGCTGTGGACCGATCTGCCAGAAGCGACCGAGGGCATGACCGTTGACATAAACCTGTCCCTTGCCGAAAGCCTCCATATTAATAAAGGTATCGCCCACCTTACTTATATTAAAGTAACCACGGTAGTAACCAGCCCTCGTCTGCAAGCCACGCATCTTGTTTTGTGGTGCATCCAATGCCTTGGCAGCTGTTGTATAGTCATCAGGAATTGTCTGATTGTTCCACTGCTTAGGGCTCAACGTGATATCGCACACCTCGTCGGATGTAGAGATGCTCACGTTGCCGATGATGCCTTTGTAGTCCTTGATGGCACGACCGAAGTTGATTCTGCCCATGCCTTCCACCACGATGGTCAGTTCACTGCCAGCGGCTGCGGCAGGAAGTTCCAGAGACTTCTCGTTCTTCACACGGTCTATCTTGCCTACATACTTGCCATTGAGATAAACCTGTGCGAAGTCGTGGAATTCGCCTGTCAAGGTTGCACCGGCCTTTACCTCAGGCAAGGTAGTGGTATAGACCATCGTACCCCAACCCATGTCCATATCCTCAAACGACAATGGCTTGCTGCTCTCCTTCTCGTCAGCGATGCCATTGCTCAGTGGCTTATATTCCGTCAGCTTGAACTCAGGCACACTGATGAGTGGCATCGGAGCCTTAGGCACAGCTGGCAACTTCTTACCGCCAGTGTATTTAGCCATCATCTTCTGAAGCTCGTAATATTTAGGCGTAGCAAGTCCCCATTCATTGATAGGAGCATCATAGTCGTAGCTTGTCACGTCTGGTTGGAAACCTGGGGAGTTGGCACCAGCCCAATGTCCGAAACTTGTACCACCGTGAGTCATGTAGAGCGAGAAACTGATACCCTTGCTGAGCATCTCATCCATTCCCTCCACCATATCCTTTGCAGGTCGGGTCTCATGACGAGCACCCCATTTGTCAAACCAGCCGCTCCAGAACTCGGAACACATCTTTGGCGCATTCGGACGTACTTCGCCAAGACGCTTAAACTGGTTGTCGATATTGGCACCGGTACCGAAGTTCATCGTCCACGTGAGGTCATCGAGACCATTATTGAGGAAGTTGGAAGACCAGTCGCACTGGAAGAGACTCACCTTGTCGAAGCCGCTCTTCTTCACGATGTCACGGATGGCACTCACGTATGGCTTGTCCTTGCCATAAGAACCATACTCGTTCTCGACCTGCACCATGATGATAGGACCTCCGTTCTGAATGGTCAATGGAGCAAGTTGCTTGCCTACCTCCTTCTCGAATATCTCGACACGTTGCATGAAGTAAGGATCCTGCTCACGCAGACGGATGTCCTTCTTCTTCAAGAGCCACCAAGGCAGACCGCCCATCTCCCACTCGGCACATACGTATGGTCCAGGACGCACGATGACATACATACCATTCTTCTGGCAGAGACGGCAGAAGGCTGCCACATCGTTGTTGCCCGAAAAATCAAACTTGCCCTCTTGCTGCTCATGGATATTCCAAAATACATAGAGGCAAACGGTATTCATGCCGAGAGCCTTGCACATCTTGATGCGATGCTCCCAGTAGGCGCGAGGGATGCGAGGGTAATGCAACTCGGCGGCCTTCACTACGAAAGGCTTGCCATTCAGGAGAAATGTCTTGTCGCCAGTCGTAAACGTCCCTCCCTTTGATGCAGCCATCAATTCGGATGGGGAAAGCATTAGCAAGGAAGCCAATGCCAATGACTGAATAGTTCTAGATAATTTCATTGTATTTTTTAAGTTATTATTCCTTGTATTTTTAAGTCATTATTCGCTGATGATAGTTGTTTCTTCAGGAAATGTTTATTATCGTTTGCAAATTTACGAAAAAATCCCCTTTATTATTGCATATAAATCAATAAATAAAGGGGACAAATTGATATTTTTACCGTTTTTTGAACGATTTTCGGATTATTTCTGCACAAAAGTAGTGATGCTGCGAGGAACTAGTTGGGTATTTCCATCGCATATTCCTACAGGAGCCAAACTTTCTGATGAAATATCGCTTGTACGATACATCTGCCATTTGACACTTGATTCTCCATGCGCATCAACATCGGCTTCACCATTCAAGCGAAAACACACAGGCTTCATGTCCTCCGAATAGTTGATTGCCACAATCACCCACTTTCCATCCTTGTTTCGGTAAGCAGAACACATGACACCCTTCGGATCATTATACCCTTCTTCAATATTCTTGCCATCCGCAGAAGTGGTAGCGATGTCATATCTCACAGCCCCAGGACGAATAAAACGAGAATAATTGCCTATTGCCCACATCAACTTGGAATCTACAGCCCAACCGCTCTTCCAGCCATCACGGCTATAGATACGAATCAGTCCGTCACGATAGTCACCACCAGCGGCACGCCACCAACTCCAACTCTCGGCATTGGCATACACCAAGTCATGATGGATGACGCGAGCCACATAGAGAGCCGTCTTCATCGAAAAGTCATAAGGCGAACCACCACCGATTTCCTCGTCATTGCTCATGATGCAGATCTCTGTCTGCCAGAACTTAATGCCTTGTTGCTTGCAAGCCTCACGCATCTGCATACGGATATCTCTCATATAAGGTATTGGGGTATTCGTCCAATAGCTATGTCCACCTATCAATCTAGGCAATTGCTTCACATTGCCCAGATAAGTCTTGGTACTATCCTTGGTGAAGAACGCCTTGATTTCATTGCCACGTTGCCAGTCAGCGATATGAGTTCCTAGCATACAGCGATAGTCGCTCGACTCATTGATGAGAATCTCGGTGTTCAATTTATTCTTTACCAAAGCCTTGCTCACCTCCTTTGCCACATGGGCAAACTCACGATTGGTGGCAGGGCTACCTTCCTGTTTGGGTCCCAGCCAGTTCCAATGTCCATCAGGCTCATTGATAGGACTGACATAATCGAAATGAATGCCATCATGCTCCTCGATGCCTTTGAGCGAGGTGGCGATGAACTGTCCAAACTTGCCATAACAGTCATCCTTCAGGTTTATCGTGCCATCACGTCCTGTGTTGGTAGCAAGCCCATTCTTCGTATAATAGACAGGAGCCGAATTGCAGAATGCCAAGAAATAAGGTACCCCTCTTTGCTTGGCGAGCTTTAGAAAGTTGCGCTGCCCCGCCTGTTTGCTCCAGTCGTAAGTGCCGTCTGCATTGAGGAAACATTGGGTGCGAGTACCAGATTGTATCTGGGCAGCCTCTCCTTGCTCCTCACTTCCAGCACCAAGGTTGAATCGCCAGATAGACAAGCCAATGCCCTTAGGTTTGCCCTGTGCATCATTCTCGGTAGAAAATAGCCAATCGGCAATTTGCTCTTGCTGTACCTTAGGCCACATGCCCAAGAACTGCATACTCCACGCATCACTGGCACCAAAATGCTGGATTTGCTGCTGGGGCGACTGAGTAAGAATGGTATATCGAACCATATCCTTGTCGGTAGCCAAACCATAGGTACAGGAAACCAACATCATCGACAGAAGCCCCCACTTAGTAGTTTCATGAATAGTCATTATTTATCAAGTTTAAAAGTTTATTCTAATTTTATGATTAGGCAAGAGAGGTTGGGATTTATCAGCAGAGCATACACTCTAGTCGTTTTTTCTCTTCAGCGTAATGACTGTCATTTCAGGCCAAGCTCCCAATCTGAAAGGAAAAGAACCGCCCAAACCAGCCGATACACACAGCATCTGACTGCCCTGTCGATAGATGCCACCCCATTCTTTGAATGCCATACGAGCAGGTGTAAGCTTGCCTAACCGTATCTGTCCTGCATGAGTATGTCCCGACAAGGTCAGCTGAATTTTTGCTTTCAAGGCTTCCTTCCGCCAATGATGGGGGTCGTGGGTAAGCAATATCTTGAAAGGAACTGTTGCTACGACAAGACGTGAATCGCCGGTACGGCCCTTAGCACATTCATCTATTCCCTTCATAGCCTTCCTGAGATTGGCACGATTGGAAAAAGGAGGATTGCCAGCATTCTCCACGCCGATGATCTCGATGCTCGCCAAGCCATGGGAAATCGTAATATGTTCGTTCATCAGTTGTTTCCATCCCAACTGTTCCTGATAAGCGAAAAGTTTCTTGCGATTTCTCTTGAGCGCACCTATCGAATGGTTGTTGTCATACTCGCAATAATCATGGTTGCCCCATACGGAATAGATGCCATCGGGGGCATGGAGTTGCTTCAAAGTATCAAGATAGGGAATTACCTCGTCAGCTGAATTGTTGACCAAGTCGCCCGTGAATACCATCATCTCGGCATCCTCACCATTGGCGACATCTACTACTTTCTCCACGAAGTCTGTCCCCCTAGGAAAGGTTCCCAGGTGAAAATCACTGAAATGAAGAATCTTGTAACCATCAAAGTAAGGTGGCAGGTCGGGAGAAGAATAAGTCACTTGCTTCACCACTAGTTTTTTCCAACCATGGGTGAAACCGTACAAGAAACCAGACATGACTGCCAAGGCTGCAACCAATGCTGCCCACCATGGCAAAAGGAAATCGGTGAGAATGAAGACGACCTTCGGAAACACTGAGAAAATCACCATTGTAAAGAGCACTCTCACTGATGCCTTATGATATTTGCCAAGTTGCAACCCAAACTCTGCCAAAAGAAGCAGGAAGGTAGGAATCCACCAAACGAGGCGCAAAGGCAAGCACCACTCGCCCACTCCCAAATGCCACAACCAGGCATCGGGAATGAAAGCCATCCCCAAAGCCATCAGAATATATAATGTCGATCTTAATACCTTTTTCATCTACAATAATCTTTGTGTGTGCAAAGGTACTGTATTTTTCAGACACTACAAAATAAATCATAAAAAATCCCTGTTATCATTTTTACAGACAACAGGGATTCTTTATTTGAAATCAAACAAAAGTTCTTACAACTCTTATTTGTTTATTCTATCTTACACATTCAATGTTTATTTTACACATTCACTGCATATTTTACGCATTCGCTGCCACTGAAATCCAATCGAAGACGAATGAGCAAACACCAAAAGCTACGATGCCTACGGTGCAGATAGCCAATGCCAACTTGGTAGAGCATGCGCTCTGGAAGGTAGGCAATGGGGTGTCGTTGTGCTTGATAAACATAGCCTTCACGATGAGCAAGTAGTAGTACAAGCT
>ERZ808246.2247-NODE-2247-length-12342-cov-3.774070_pt1 | contig 12342 bp, 9 predicted proteins | sample MGYA00521083_ERZ808246 | MGnify/ENA primary metagenome ERZ808246 (study PRJEB31516, sample SAMN03275577) | gut metagenome | biome: mammalia-associated habitat; material: feces | host: Papio cynocephalus | place: Kenya | collected 2012-07-07 ...
CAACTGCTTATGAAAAATATTGCAGAGCTTATCAGGCTGTCATGAGAGCGGCGGTAAACGTCCTCGACTGGACTGAGCCTCAGCTCTTAAAAGGCGCGGGATGCGTAAAACAGCTTCCCAAGCTTATCAAGGAAAAAGGCATAAACAAGGTTCTTGTCGTAACGGATAAGGGACTTATGGGACTTCATCTTCTCGACGGTATGTTCGACGCTCTCAAAGCCGAGGGTATCGATTACGTTGTTTACGACGACGTTCATCCCAACCCCACTATCGACAACGTAGAGGACGCGAGAGCTCTCTATCTCGGAAACGAATGTCAGGCTATCATCGCGTTCGGCGGAGGCTCGCCCATGGACTGCGCAAAGGGTGCGGGCGCAAGAATTGCCCGTCCCGACAAGCAGGTTCCCCAGCTCAGAGGTCAGCTTAAAGTCTTAAAGCCCATCCCCACCCTCTTCGCGGTTCCCACCACTGCCGGAACAGGCTCCGAGACCACCATTGCCGCCGTTATTTCCAACCCCAAAACTCATGAGAAAAACGCTATTAACGACCCGAGACTCCGCCCGAAGTACGCGGTTCTCGACCCCGAGCTTACGGTAGGACTTCCTCCCCACATCACCTCCACAACGGGTATGGACGCTCTTACACACGCGGTTGAAGCATATATCGGTCAGTCAAACACTAAGGACACCGAGGCGGCTGCTCTTAAAGCTACAAAGCTTATATTCGCAAATCTTGAAGAGGCTTACAAGAACGGCAAGGATCTCGAAGCAAGAGCTAACATGCTCGAGGGTTCGTATCTTGCGGGTATCGCGTTCACGAGAGCGTATGTCGGATACGTTCACGCTATCGCCCATAACTTAGGCGGTATGTACGGTATACCTCACGGTCTTGCAAACGCCGTAATTCTCCCCTACATACTCGAATACTTCGGTTCGAGCGCGCATAAGAGACTCGGCGAACTCGCAGTTGCGGCGGGACTCGACGTTTCGGGCAAATCCGACGCAGAGAAGGCTCATATCTTCATCGAAGCTATTAAGCAGATGAATAAGGACATGAACATCCCGACCAAGTTCGAGCAGATCAAGGCCGAGGACATCCCGCTCCTTGCAGAGAGAGCGCTTAAAGAAGGCAACCCGCTTTATCCCGTTCCCAAGATCATGAATAAACAGGAGTGCATGGAGATCATCAGAAATCTCATGGCTTAAATAAAAAAACATCTGCCTGACATGCGGACGGACGGAAACTGTCGCTTCCGTCCGTCCGCGCAGGCGGTTTTTTAATAGAAACATCACGTCCGAATCACAGGAGAATCAAAAATCATGACCGATTACGAAAAAGCCGTCGAGCTTTGGAGAAATAAGAATATACAAAACGATACGGACTTGTCCGAGGCTCTTGACCCGCATTTGATTTCATACTCATACAATTCGGGAAAAATCGAAAACCCCAACATAACGTATAACGACACCAGGGAAATTTTCGAACACGACGGCGTTTCGTCATACACGGGCGATTTGCGTACGCTTTTCGAGATAAGAAACGCAAAAAAAGCAAACGATTTTTTAATTGATTCTTTCTCAAAAAGGACTCCCGTTTCAAAAGAACTTATAAAAGAGTTTCAAAAGCTTTTAACCGTAAACACATACGACGAAAGACGGTATAAATCGGGCGAACGTCCCGGCGAATTTAAAAAGCACGATTATGTAACGGGCGCGCAGGAAGTCGGCGCGCTGCCCGAAGACGTCGAGGATGAAATCGACGAATTACTGCGGGAGATTCGGGATATTGACGATAAAAACGCGCTCAAAGCGGCGGCGTATTTTCACGTTAAATTCGAAAATATCCATCCGTTTGCCGACGGAAACGGACGGACGGGCAGACTTTTAATGAATTATTTTCTTATACTTCACAATCACCCGCCCGTAACGATTTTTAACGAGGACAGGAAACAATATTACTCCGCGCTCGAAAGCTGGGATAACGAATTACAGCTTGAACCCATGTACGTTTTTCTGAAAGAACAAACGGCTAAAACGTGGGCAAAGCAAATCGAACGCGAAAACCAAAGACGCAAATAATAACAACCGGCGGTTGAGTTAATTCCAACCGTCGGTTAGTTGCTTATTTCGGGCTGATTTATTATAATGTAATCAAATAATAAAAAAGGAGCCGATAATATGACTCTTGCAGACCGTATATATACATTAAGAACAAAAGCGGGACTTACTCAGGAAGCCGTAGCCAAAAAATGCGGGGTTTCGAGCCAGTCCGTTCAAAAATGGGAGAGCGACAAATCAAAGCCCGCCATAGAAAATCTGATAACGCTGTCGGAATACTTCGGAGTTTCGCTCGACGAGCTTCTGACCGGCAGTGTTCCGCGCCAAAAAGAGGACGCGAAAAGAGACAGAATCACACCGAATTACGAGGATATCGATTCTTCCGAGCTTTATTCCGAACAGCTCATGACCGAGTACAGGCAGTCGGTTGAAGAGGGACTCGATATCGAAAATTTCAAAGAGGTTTTCGAGGCAGTTTCTCACATGCCAAAAGGCGAAAACAAAGAAAAAATGGCGGACGTTCTGTTCGATATCGTAATAAACGCGGACAAAAAAGCAAAATACGAATATACAGAGCCGACGGACTACAATGAAATATTAAAGGAAAGAGCCGTCGATATTCCCGAAAAAAGACCTTACGACGAAAAAACATTGAGAGATAAAATCGCGGGCGCATGGTACGGCAGAATATGCGGATGTCTGCTCGGCAAACCCGTCGAGGGCGTAAGAACAGACAAAATAAACATCATATTAAAAGAGACGGGCAACTATCCTTTGCACAGATATATAAAGCGTTCGGAGCTTACGGATTCGATTCTCGAAAGAGCCGGCGAATGGATAGCCAACGGCGCGTTCCCCGACGTAATAAACTGCGCGCCGAACGACGACGATACAAATTATATGGTGCTTTATCAGGAGCTTATCGAAAAATTCGGCAGAGACTTTACATCAAAAAACGTCGCGGATTTCTGGATTGACAAGCAGTCGAAATACGCGTACTACACGGCTGAACGAACCGCGTTTATAAACTTCGTAAAAGGCTTTATGCCTCCCGCTTCGGCGGTTTACAAAAACCCGTTCAGAGAGTGGATCGGCGCGCAGATCAGGGGCGATTACTTCGGATACATCAACCCGGGCGACCCCGAAACCGCGGCGAATATGGCTCACCGCGACGCGGCGGTTTCCCATATCAAAAACGGCGTTTACGGCGAGATGTTCGCCTCGGCTCTGATTGCCGAATCCGCCGTCGAAAAAGACTTAAAAACCGCGATAAAAACCGCGCTTAAATTCATTCCGCAAAAATCAAGATTCGTAAAATGCGTCAATGATATAATTGAAATGTTCGAATCGGGCAAAAGCGAAGACGAGTGCTTTAATTCAATTCATTCACGCTACGACGAATACAGCGGACACGACTGGTGTCATACTCTTTCGAACGCCGAAATCGTCACGGCTTCGCTTCTGTACGGAAACGGCGATTATTCAAAATCAATATGCCGTGCGGTTCAGACAGGCTTCGACACCGACTGCAACGGCGCGACGGTCGGCTCCGTCATAGGAATGATGAAAGGAATATCCGCCGTCGGCAGGGAGTGGACAGATCCAATAAACGGCAGACTCTCGACGCAGATTTTCGGCGTGGGAACAGTCGATATCGAGGACAGAATAAATCTTACGCTAAAGCATATTAAGGGATGATAATATGAGATGTTTAAACTTCGGTTCATTGAATATTGACATGGTATACTCCGTCGGTCACTGCGTAACACCGGGGGAAACGGAAGCGGTGAGTAAGCTCGAATATTTCCCCGGCGGAAAAGGACTCAATCAGTCGATAGCCCTCGCGAAAGCGGGAGCCGAGGTTTACCATGCCGGTTCGGTCGGAAAAGACGGCGGTATTCTGATAAACGAGCTTAAAAATAACGGCGTAGACACTTCATTTATAAATACGACCGACTGTCCGAACGGTCATGCGGTTATTCAGGTCGACAAAAACGGACAGAATTCGATTCTCGTTTTCGGCGGGGTGAATCACTGCATAACAAGCGAACAGATCGACCGCGTTTTATGTGAATTTTCGGATTCGGACGTTCTGTTTCTGCAAAACGAAATAAACGCCGTCGGCGAGATTATCGATAAAGCGTACGAAAGAAACATTAAAACCGTATTCAATCCGAGTCCGTTTACGGAGGAAATAATGAATTACCCGCTTGATAAAATATCTTGGTTCGTCGTAAACGAAACGGAAGCGTTCCGCCTTACTGGCGAAATGCAGACTGACAAAATTTTCGGCGTTTTCAAAGAACGGTATCCTAATTCGGATGTACTTCTGACTCTCGGAGAAAACGGCGCGTACTGTTTATATAAAGGACAAAAATATTTTCACCCGATTTACAACACAAGTGTTGTCGACACAACGGCGGCGGGTGATACGTTTCTCGGATTTTTCTTTGCAAATATACATTCCCGCGGAGTGTCGGAGGCACTTAAAACCGCTTCTGCCGCGTCGGCGATTGCCGTATCGCGAAACGGCGCGTCGGTTTCAATCCCGACAGCCGGCGAGACTGACGAATTCATAAGGAACAAATAGTATTTGTATATACAAAATCCGCCCGGATATAAAAATCCGAGCGGTTTTTTATTAAGCTTTATTCGGTTGTTAAGCCTTATGCCACTTAACGCCCTGCGGTGTGTCCTCGAGTACGATACCCATACTCTTTATCTCGTCGCGGATTCTGTCGGCTTCCGCCCAGTTCTTCTCTTTTCTCGCCTTTGCTCTTAATTCGATAAGAGCCTCGACATCCTCTGCGAGCGTATCTTTCTTTCTGTTATAAACAAGACCGAGAACGCCCGTCAGCTCGTCGAATACAGACGCGGCGGCGGTCAGAACGCCCTTTGAAACGTCGCCGGAGGCGATAATTTTATTTATATCCCTTACGAGTTCGAATACTGCGGAAAGCGCGTCGGCGGTGTTAAGATCGTCGTCCATAGCCGTGATGAACTGCTGTCTGCGGTTTTCGGCTGTTTTATTAAATTCGTCAAGTCCGTTATCGCCGTCGGACGCATACTCCATAGCGTCGTCGATCGCGTTACGGCACGTGTAAAGTCTCGCAAGAGAAGCCTTGCACTGCTCCAAAATATCAACGCAGTAGTTGATGGGGCTTCTGTACTGCGACGAAATGAGGAAGTATCTTACAGGCTCATAGCCGTACTTTTCGGCAACGTCGCGGACGGTGAAGAAATTGCCGAGAGACTTCGACATTTTAACGTTGTCAACATTTATAAACCCGTTGTGAACCCAGTAGTTCGCAAACGTTACGCCGTTACAGCACTCGCTCTGCGCTATTTCGTTTTCGTGGTGGGGGAATATAAGGTCGCTTCCTCCGCAGTGCATGTCGATAGTCTTTCCGAGATAACGTCTCGACATAGCGGAACACTCGATATGCCAGCCGGGTCTGCCCTTGCCCCACGGTGACTCCCAGTAAGGCTCGCCGGGCTTAGCCGCTTTCCAAAGCGCAAAATCCATAGGCTCTCTCTTAATATCCTCGACATTTATTCTCGCGCCCGCCGCCAAATCTTCGAGGGGCTGATGCGAAAGCTTGCCGTACTCGGGATCCTTCGAGGGGCTGAAGTATACGTCGCCGTCAACCTCGTAAGCGTAGCCTTTCTCTATAAGAGTCGAAATAATGGAAATGATCTCGTCGATATTCTCCGTCGCTCTGGGATGAACGGACGCGTCTCTTACGTTAAGACCGTGTGCGTCGACTTTGTACTCGGCAATGTATTTTTCGCTTATCGCCTTGAAGTCAACGCCCTCTTCGTTCGCTCTGCGGATAATTTTATCGTCGATATCCGTAAAATTCTGAACATACGTGACCTTGAGTCCTCTGTACTCCATGTAACGTCTCATTACGTCGAAAACGCATATTGGTCTCGCGTTGCCTATATGAATATAGTTATAAACGGTCGGTCCGCAGGCGTAAATTTTGATTTCGCCGGGGGTAATCGTCTTGATTTCTTCCTTTTGTCTCGTCATTGTGTTGTATATTTTCATTTGTTTTCTTTCTCCTTAGCTTCTAACTTTGCGGAAAGCTCTTTTATTTCGTTTTCGAGTCTTTCAAGCTCCTGCGCGACAGGGTCTGGAATGTGAATCTGGTCGAGGTTCTGTACGTGTTCGACTCTCACTCCGTCAAGCTTTACGACTCTCGCGGGAGTACCGACCGCCGTACAGTTTGCGGGGATATCGTTTAAAACGACCGAACCCGCGGCGATTTTTGAGTTGTCGCCTATATGAAGAGGTCCCAGCACCTTTGCGCCCGCGCCTATCATAACATTGTTGCCTACCGTCGGGTGACGTTTGCCCACGTCCTTGCCCGTACCGCCGAGCGTAACGCCCTGATAAATGGTAACGTCGTCGCCTATCTCTGCGGTTTCGCCGATAACGACTCCCGTTCCGTGGTCGATAAAGAAACGTCTGCCTATCGTCGCGCCGGGATGAATTTCGATTCCCGTTTTTCTCGCGGCGCGCTGGGATATCATTCTCGCAAGAAATATAAATCCGTGTTCATAGCCCTTGTGCGCCCGCCTGTGCGCCCTTATCGCTTTGACACCGGGGTAGAGGAACAGCACCTCCGCGACGCTTCCGACCGCAGGGTCTCTGTCTCTTACGGAGGCTATATCCTCCTTTAGTGTGTCAAACATAAAAACTCTCAATCCTACAAAAAAGTATTCATCACATTATAATCGAAAAAACTTACGGCGTGCATGATTTTTCAAGAAGAAATTTTAACGCTCTTTTAAAATCCTCGTCCTGTTCGTTCGTGCGTTTCTTAGGACCCTTTGTCCTGCCTCCCGCGCGCCGTATTTCTTTTGAAACATAACGGGTATAAAGCATTTTTTCTATGTTGCCGTCCGAAAAAATCACGCCGTTTTGATTGACGGGTCTTGCGCCCCTTGCGAGACACATTGCTGCAAGCCCGTAATCCTGCGTTACGACGATATCGCCGTGTGAAATCATATTCGCAATTTTGAAATCCGCCGAATCCGCGCCTTTTTCGACAGTAATCGTAACGGCTTTTTCACGCTCGATAATATGGGACGTGTCGGTAATTATAATCACCTCTGCCCCGTATTGAGAAGATAAAGAAACGGTTATATCGACAACGGGACAGCCGTCTGCGTCAATGAATACTCTCATTCTTTACTTTTTTATTTAACAACAAAATATCTGAAAGCCGAACCGTCAGAACCCGAAACTATCGTGTACATAACGGTTGAATCCGAAAGGATTTCGGGGTTAACTATACTCATGAATATATCGTTTACGTAGTATTTACACTCGCCCGTCGTCATATCTGCTATGACTATCGCGGGGTTTGTCTTATCGATATATCCTCTTAAAAACGCGGTCTTTCCGCTGCAGGCAAACATATCGGGTTTAAAATTCGCAAGGAAGTCACCCTTTAATTCAACCGTCGTATCGTCGTTTACGCAGTATACTGAATTATTCGCAAAAATGTAATCGCCCGAAACGAGAATGTCATCGCGTTTACATTCGAAAGTCTTTAAAGCTTCGTCCGAATCGACTTTTTTAAGAACGACGTTTGAATCGGAATTTTCCGTTAAGTATAAAATTCCGTCGTCCGTGGCTTTAACGAACTTTCCTACAACGTTTTCCTCAACGAGAACGTTGTCGACGTTATTTCCTCTGCCTCCGGCTTTCATAAGGTCGTACTTATCCTCGTCCTCGGCGTAATGTCTGCCCGAGATGAACAGCGAATTGTCAAGCTCGTTTTTGAGAATATAATCCGTAACGACGGCGTAGTCGGCTCTCTTCGTTCCGTCGGAGCCTACGTATCTGTTAGCTTCGGAATAAATACGCTCCGCACTTCCCTTTTCGGGATCGAACGAGAACTGGTCGCCGTAAAGCTTCTCGGCATTTCTGAAGTTATTTTCGGTCGAATCGGCAAGCAGGAGAAGATTCGACGAACTGCCCATACCCGAGGGCATGTCCGTAACGGCAAAGAAAACGTATCTGTAAATAGAATCCGTATCGCCCGCTATCGTCGGGGTGTACAGACCGTAGCCCGCGGTTTTTCCGTCGGCTTTTACGTAGCTTACCTTTGCGCTTATATTCTGTTCGCTCATCTTTACGCTGACATCATAAGTTCCGTCGGCGGCGCGCTCTGTAAACGTATCTGTTTCGGTATTGAAATCATAGAACTTTACGCTGCCCGCAGTGTCGGCGGTATAATAAATTCCGTCGATAAACGTCGGCAGATATATTTTATCGCTCGTTTCGCTCTGATATTTTACGTCGTTTAGATACGCCGAAGTATCGTAGCCTCCGTTTTCGGAACCGCTCTCGGGTTCCTTGGGATTTAATTTGATAACTCCGCCGAGTACGAGAAAAGTAAACACGCATACTACGGCAAGCACCGCGATAGCGGCTGTAACAGCTTTTTTATTCAAAATAAAAACCTCCGCTCTCACGCCATGAACGGCGCGGTATTATATAATTATATAAATAAAAAATAATTATCTCTCATAAGTATATACAAACCGAAAAAAAAAGTCAATACCGCCGTCGGACGAGCGTACGGCGATTTTTAAGATTTAATAAATAATATTGTCATATAAAAACGAAAATGGTATACTGTATATCAAGCCGAACGCAAAGGAGTTCAAAACCATGAAATCATCGACAAGACGAAAACTGCCGTACGTTATCGCGGGATGCGCGGTTCTGGCGTTCGCGGTATTCGCGGTTTTATTTATAATAGATCCTCTTAAAATCAAATCGGAGCCGACAACGCAGGAGCCGACTCAAAAAATTTACAACGCCGACGGCTCGCCGTACTACGAGGACGTAGCCGTAAACGCATATAAGGCGGAAAATTTCAAAGCGGACGACTCGGGCAGAATTTATTATGACGACGAGAATGTAAAATATTATACGGGCATAGACGTTTCGCAGTATCAGGGCGATATCGACTGGGACGCGGTCGCTTCCGACGGCATAAGCTTCGCGATCGTCAGAGTCGGCGCGAGGGGCTACGGCACGTCGGGCAAGCTCATAGAGGACGCGAATTTCAGACAGAATCTCGAAAACGCCGAAAAGGCGGGGCTGAAAGTCGGCGCGTACTTCTACTCGCAGGCGACAAACGTCGAGGAAGCGGAGGAGGAAGCCGACTATCTCATCTCTCTTATTAAGGATTATAAAATCACCGCGCCGGTCGTTTTCGACTGGGAGAACATGCCCGACACCGCAATGAGAACAGACTCCGTGACGGGCGAAATGCTCGATCAATGCGCCGTCGCATTCTGCGAAAAAATCAAGGACGCGGGATATACTCCGCTTATATATTTCAATCTTTCCGACGGCTACACCCGTTATGATTTAAGCAAAATAAAGGACTATTCGTTCTGGTACGCGCAGTATGAGGGTACCACGCCGAAATTCTATTATAATTACGATATATGGCAGTACTCCTGCACCGGAAGCGTAAAGGGAATCGAGGGAAACGTCGATTTAAACATAGCGTTTTCCGATTTTTCGTAACAATAAAACCACATACAAAAAGACCGTATTCCGATTTTTTCGGATTACGGTCTTTGCTTTATTTATTGATTATTTCTTTGTACCTATATCGGGCAGATCGTCGTTGCCGAGACCTCTGTCAAATCCCGTATACGTACAATTCTCCGCAAGGAAAGAGAATCCGTCCTCACCGCACGTATTGCCGACGATTCCGCCAAGCAAATTATTATAGTTTTCTGCGTTTATGTTCGTGATATCGGGTAAGCCCGTATTCGAACAGTTTGTAATTTTAAGAACGGCGTTCTCTTTCTGAACGTTCTTTTCGTCAGCCTTATCCGAATCGACGGTTAAGAGAAGTCCCGAGCCTATGCGTCCGATAATACCGCCCGCGATACGCGAAACTGTCATAATTTCCGCGTCGGAAGCCGTCATACTGTCGGCTGCTGCGGTAATTGCAAGCTTTCCGCTGTTTGAGCAGTTGTCAACCGTTGTCGACACATTTTCTATTCCCCAGCTGCCGATAACTCCGCCGATAAAACCATTTACTTTTTTCACTGTAATATCTCCGCCGTTATTGCAGTTTAAAACGGATATGCTTATATTTTTGCCCGTTTCAAGGCATACGGGCATATCCATAAAGCTTATGATACCGCCGGCGTTTAAATCGGAGGAAATACTGCCGAAATTATTGCAGCTATCAACGGTGATATTACAGTCGGACGGCTTACTGTTCATGAGGAAATACGCTATAATGCCCGCGCAGTTCTGTCCGTCGGAGGAAACTGCACCCGAATTGTTACAGTTCTTTAATTCGACATCGCCCGTTTCGCTGATAAGTTCCGCGACAATACCGCCGGACGTTTCACCCGTAATTTCGGCATTGTTTTCACAGCCCGAGACAGAAATACTTTTCTCGCTTCTGCTGCCGCCGGTACAGTTCATGTATCCTATAACGCCGCCGGAATGATTCTTTGACGAGACGGCTCCGCCGTTTTTACAGTTTAAAATTTTAACTGCGTAATCATTGTGATCGTTTGAAACCTGACCCGCGATTCCGCCTGCGTACAGCTGTCCCGAAACAGTTCCGCCGTTTTCGCAGCCGGAGATATTAACGCCTCGGCTCATATATTTTTCACTGCCGGTTGAGGATAAAAACACCTTGCCGACGATACCGCCCGAGATCGCATTTTTTTTGCCGTCCTCGGTTTCACATATTAAAGAACCCGTATTCTTGCATGCGGACATACTGCCGTCGTTCATTATTCCGGCAATACCGCCCGCAGAATCGATATTACTGCCGTTAAATTTAATAGTTGAGCTGTTTATGCAATTATTAATATTTCCGCCGCACGAACCGACAATACCGCCGAGAAATGAGAACGAACCGTCCCTTACCTGCGTTAACGTACCGCCGAACGTACAGTTCGAGACCGAAGAATATTTTGCCTCCGAATTCTCCGAACCGATTGCGATTCCGCCCTGCGACGAGCCGGCTATTCCTCCGCATTCATTATCATAGCTGTATAAGACGGCGGAGCTTGAACAATTTTCTATTACGCCCGAATCCGTTAATTTTCCCGCAAAGGAGCCGACAGAACAGGAATTGCCCGAAACCTCAATATATGATTTATCGATATTGACGTTCTTTATGCTTCCGCCGACGCTGTCAAACAGACCGTAGCCGTCGGTCGAATAATTACCCTCCGAACCGCAGTTTGCGTTAATGTAAAGTCCAGATACCGTATGTCCGTCACCGTCGAACTCGCCCGTAAAAGCCCCCGAATCATGACCTATCGGAGTCCACGAATATTCGGGAGCCGAATTTCTCCAATTGTCAAAATCCGAAGTATCGTTAAGCGAAATATCAGCCGTCAGAATATAACCCGCGCTTTTGAATTTCGAATCTTCCGATATTTTTTTCTGCATCAGGGCAAGCTGTTGAGCGTTCTCTATTTTATAGGGATCGTCCTGTAAACCGCTTCCGCCGGCGAAGTCCGACGCGGGGGTTATGTTCTTCGTCTCGGGCAGATCGCGGTAAACGTATTTATATTCCGCGCCCGCGCTTTGAGCGTCCGAGGTCGTGTCCTCTTCTTTTGTCTCTCCGTTACAGCCTGCAAAAACAGACAGCGACATAATTAAAACCAATAATACGGATAAAACCTTTTTCATACCGTCACTCCCAATTTAGTATTAAAACAATTCTACCTTAAAACAGAATATTTTGTCAATATATTGGAAATGAGATACATAAAATCGGCTTGAAACGCATGATATTCTTTAATTTCGACGCATGTCAACCCGCCGTTATAAAATTATGTGTATTTACACATTTTTTTATTTAAGTCTCGGCTATTGATTTTAAAAATTGTATATGGTAAAATAAATCGGTTATTTTATTTTATATTAAATCAAAAGAGAGAGTCGTTATGGATACAAAGACTAAAAACGAAATCGAACGCCGTCGGACGTTCGCAATAATCTCCCACCCCGACGCAGGTAAGACAACGCTTACCGAAAAGCTTCTGCTCTACGGCAGAGCGATACAGTCCGCAGGTTCCGTCAAGGGCAAACAAGGCGACAAGCACGCCGTTTCCGACTGGATGGAGCTTGAAAAACAGAGGGGAATTTCCGTCACGTCATCGGTTATGCAGTTCGAATACGAGGGCTACTGCATCAACATTCTCGACACTCCGGGACATCAGGATTTCTCCGAGGACACGTACCGTACGCTTATGGCGGCGGACA
>ERZ808246.2248-NODE-2248-length-12335-cov-4.423127_pt1 | contig 12335 bp, 10 predicted proteins | sample MGYA00521083_ERZ808246 | MGnify/ENA primary metagenome ERZ808246 (study PRJEB31516, sample SAMN03275577) | gut metagenome | biome: mammalia-associated habitat; material: feces | host: Papio cynocephalus | place: Kenya | collected 2012-07-07 ...
GATGCCGGAAGCTGCACACCTTTTCTCAAAAATATTTAATGGATTTGGATTTACCATTTTTGCTCTCAAGCGTATGGTTGCGATTCCTTCACCAACAGGGAAAAATCTTTATCGGTTATTTCTTGAAGGAAAGCACATTCATGGATGGAATGCCACCAGGCAAGAACTAATGGCAGAATTTGGCTTTTCCACTAATGCAGCCTTTTCATCATTTGTGAAAAGGCTGGATACGTATATGGATGAGGTTAGAGCTACTGAGGATTTTGATTTTCTTGGATATGAATTGATTCGAGATAAAAGGAAAAGAGGCGCTCCAATAGTCAATATTCGATTTAAGATAAAAATCAACAATAACCGATTAGATAGTTTGGTCGGTCGATATAAAAAGACGAAACCTAAACAACCATTCTTTAAGACAGTTTCTGTTTCAAAGAATAGTGTTGTTGATGATGATATTTATCTTAATGAAGATGGGATTCCGCAAGGTAGGCAGAAAGTAGTAACGAAAATGGTTGATGCTACATGCCCTAAGTGTCATGGAAAGTTATATGCTTTTGTGTCACAAAAGGATAAAGCCTATGTATGTTGTTCAAATTCGTATTTTTGGGTATTGGGAAATGCTAATTGTGATTACGTTGTAGATTTATCTCAAGATGATCGATTGACAGATGATTTGAAAACGTGGATTGCTAGCGTCAAAAATACTGTTCCGCAAAAAACGGTTATTGAATATCTAAAAGATTGCGAGAAAGAAAAAAAGGAACAAGAACTTTTGAAATCATCAAAGTCAATAGACAATAATTCCACTGATAATTCCACGGATCCGGATGCACCGTTTCCGGTTGGATAAAGGCAAATGAAAAGGAAGGCACATGATGTGCCTTCCTTTTCATTTGGAAATCTTTACCAGTGTTATTTTTACTGGTTGTCCTCTTCTGCTCCATCCAGATGGTGAAAGCTGCTTATTTGATTCTTTGAATACTTTTTTCAAAAGATTTTTTTCATTTTCCAATTTCTGGATTTGCTGATTCATTTCCTTAACCTGGTTATCCAGCTGATTGGATTTCTGCTTTTCAGCCGTGAGATTATCCTGTAGTTGCTGTTTTTCTTTTTGGATTTTCTCTGTATCTTTATCAGCGGACTGGATGCGGAGCAGTTCAAACGTTGTAGAAGCTAGTTTATCTTTGATTTCAGCCTTTTCTTTCAGTTCAGTGATAAGTTGTCCCTTTAACTCTGAAATCGTCTCCTGATGGCGAATATTTGCGTTTTGAGCCGCTATAAGTTGCTGCTGCAGGTTTGAAATGGTGTCATTAAGGGCTTGGATGGCTTGTGTATCACCAAAACTTGCTTGGCCGTAATTTCGCATCCGATCAATCATTGAAATCGCAATATCGTCAAAAAACCACTTATTTTGAGTTTTAACCGCATGACGACCATTTTGGTTAATTTCACCCATATGCCTGGTAAGGAACTTGTGCAAGGCCGATTTTTGCATTCCATAACGGTTTTGCAAGTCCGAGAAGGTGTAAGTTTTCATATTTTCTTCCTCCTTGGCGTGGATTAATGTGGATATGACGAGGACAAAGCCCCTGTGTATTGATGATGTTGCTATCTGTATTTTACCTGGAAATATAGGATAATTCAATAAAGTGGACATAATATCCACTTACATCCACATCGAGTCCACGTATAATAGAAAATTGTTTGACGGCCTTTGTGAGAGATGATATAATTTATTTGAATAAATGAATCAAATAATCAAATAAATTATAGAAAGGGGCGTTATCATGTCGGGGGTGAAGGGAAGATCTGGCGGTGCCAGGAAGGGCGCTGGTAGAAAATCTGTTGCGGAAAGAGCGGTGCCTAAAGCAAGGCATACTATTTATTGCACTTTTGATGAGCTTTTTTGTATTAAGGAGCTTTTAAAGGAAATCCGAAAGGAAGAATCTGCCTGGAAAGAAGTTTCAAAGCATAAGGGAGACAAAGTACTTCACGAGAAAGCGGTTCAGGATACGATAACAGTTGATAAATCCATAAAAAGTACGACTATTGGACAGCTAAAGGAACGAGCAGAAGTTGCAAAGATTGAATATCTGAAGAAGAAAGCAGAAAAGGAAAAGGAAAAGGAAAAGAAGGTGAATCATAATGGATAAGAGGTATTGTGTAAGGTTTATTCGTTGCGATGGTGCCGTTCCAGATGTTGAAAACTATTACTACTGGAATAAAGAGGATGCGGAAACTCATTTATCCATGTTTAGGGATAATGACCCGGATTTTGTCGAAATGTATGACCGGATTCAACTGATTACGGAATATGGACAGTTGTCCACCGTGTCTGAAGAAATTAGATTTCATTAGTATTCAAAAGATGATATAATAGGCGTAAATGTGTAAAATGTAACTTTTAGTTATCTAAATACAAAGGGGAGCCTATGATTAACTTTTTGAGTGAAGCCAGAGACTATAGAGACATAACACAGGATGAGTTAGCGGAAAAGGTTGGAATTAGCAGAAAGGGACTTAGCGATATAGAAACAGGGAAGGTGTGTCCTTCTCTGGAAACTGCCATAAAGATTGCTGGGGTTCTTTCTCTTCCACTTGAGCATTTGTTTATTATGGAAGGAACCGTGAAGCGGCCGCCAGTCCCTAACACATTGCGGTTCATTGATTTGTTCTGTGGAATTGGTGGTTTCCGGTTTGCCGCCAATAATACTTTCGCAAAATTTGGGATTCATGGTGAATGTGTTTTTAGCAGTGATATAGATAAACCAGCTCAACAGAGCTATGCAGCTAATTTCGGAGAAGTCCCGACAGGGGATATCACGAAAGTGGCTGCCAGAGATATACCGGATTTTGATTTACTGTTTGGGGGGTTCCCCTGTCAGGCATTTTCCATCATTGGGAAGCAGCTTGGTTTTGCTGACAAAACCAGAGGCACTTTGTTCTTTGAAATTGCCCGAATTGTTAAAGAGAAAAGACCGTATGCCTTTGTCCTGGAAAATGTGAAGCAACTGGTCACTCATAATCATGGAAAGACCTTAAAAACCATCCTGGATACGCTGCGTTTCGATTTGGGGTATTGTGTCTATTACAAGGTAATCAATGCCCTTGACTGCGGTTTACCGCAAAAGAGAGAGCGTATTATCATAGTTGGATGTCGGGATCCTTTTGTTATGGAGTGGCCAGAGAAGATGGATCACTACAAACCTTTATCAGAAATCCTTGAACCTAATGTGGATGCGAAGTATTATGCGTCTGAATACATCGTGAAAAAGCGTAAAGAAGCCCACCAGGCACAATGCTTCCCCTCTATCTGGCATGAAAACAAATCCGGTAACATTACATCCTATCCGTATAGCTGCGCCTTGCGTGCAGGCGCCAGCTATAACTATTTGCTGGTGAATGGTGAACGTAGATTGACTCCTCGTGAAATGTTACGGTTACAGGGGTTCCCAGATAGCTTTAAAATGGTGGTTTCCGATTCCCAGTTAAGAAAGCAGGCAGGCAATGCCGTTCCGGTTGCCCTGGTTGAAAGGGTTTTAGAAAAGTTCATACCGATTATTTGGAATAATAAAAACATTTAGCAGTATTTCCCCCTAACTGGTATACTAAATAAAATACCAGTTAGGGGGTTATTTCATGGAGCCACGTCTAAGAACCGTAAACAAAGCGAAGCCACCGTACAGAATGAATGAATTTCCGAGTTCTTTTATTCATACATTCGGCAAAGAAATCGTGTATATGCTTGCCACCAAAGAATCCATGTCCATTGAAGGGGATGAATGGGAGCAGATTTTTGCGAAATGCGTCGGCGCTGCATGGAAACCTTCCAATATTGGTCTGGATGATGTGCAGTTGAATAACTGCTGCTGGAGTGCCAAAACCGTGAAAGGTAGCAAAAATCTGGCAAATCAGAAAAAAGTGAGACTGATCAGTGGCAGAAATTCACCTACCTATAGTTTTGGTGTGGACCGGATTGCTGAAGCTGACCCTAACAAAATTGGTGAACTGGTTCTGGATATATGGAATGAAAGAGTTTCCGGTATTCGCCAGTATTTCAAATTCGCACGGACGGTGGTATTGGTTAAGGGTGTTGATTATACCGAATACCTTATTTTCGAGTACGACACTATCAGATATGAACCGGAACTATATACTTTCACCTGGAATGAACGTGGCAATCTGGAAGGCCATGAAAAGAAAACCGGGAATCATAAGTTTACATGGCAGCCCCATGGCAGCCAGTTCACTATAGTGGAAGATATTCCGGAAAATCCATTGCACTTGAAAATCAAAAGGCCGGGAAAACTGTCACAGGAAGAAGTACTGAAAAATGTAGGTTTTTCCAGTGATTGGGTCACTGTTTTGTAAAAAGGTGTGGTAAGGATGGCCCTATTTTCGTTTCTGAGACGTTTTCTGGTGGTGGCCTTAGTGTTTATACCCCTTGTTTTCTCCTGTAATTCCGCAAAAGCAGAAAACTGGGTATTTGTTGATTCTGGCCCTGGTGCGGAGATATATCACGACACGGATTATTATCACATTGATTCAAAAAAGAGAATTGAATATATCCGTGTAAAGGTGGTTATGTCTGATGGATCATCGGTTGTGCAGCGTTGGAAGCATTACTTTGACACTGACCAATATGTAATGAAATAGTTTTTCCTGTATGATATACTAAAAAAAGAGAAGTCGATAATACCCTTGGGCAGGATTCGGCTCCCTCAGAATTTAAAGTTTGAAGAAAGTCATCAAAACAAGCCATTGGGGGGCGTTGATAGTGGTGGCTTTTTTCAATGTCTGAATGTACTTGTAGTTCATTGGCGTTGATAAAATGAATCTGAAATAGTACCATATTGAAAAGGCCTTGCTGGGTTTAAGGGAGTTACCAGTGAGGTCTTTTTTGATTTAGTGATTCAATAAATCAAATACCGTTGGCATCAAAACTGACAACTTTTGATACCTATTTGGGGTTGTGGTATAATCTGGTTAAATTCAGTATCATAAGTTGGTATCAAAACAGAGGTGGCTTATGAAGTATGGTTACGCCAGAGTTTCCACTCTAATTCAAGTAAAGGGTAATTCCCTGGAAGAGCAAACTTCCGAACTGCTGGATGCCGGAGTTCAGAAAGAAAATATCATTACAGAGCAGTTTTCTGGAAAAACTGCGAAACGGCCATTATTTAATCAGCTCATTGCCAAGCTGCAACCTGGCGATGAGCTGATATGCTGCAAACTGGATCGATTTGCCAGAAATGCAGAGGATGGTTTGAGGATCGTTCGCCAGCTAATGGATAAAGGTATCATAATTCGCATTTTGAACATAGCCAACGGCCAGCCCCTGGATAACTCCCCTATGGGACAGCTTGTTTTCACCATACTGCTGGCCTTTGCACAGTTTGAAAGGGCCTTAATCCTTGAAAGAACCGCCGCAGGGAAAGCTATAGCCAGAACCAAGGAAGGATATCATGAGGGGCGCCCTCGCATTGCTAAAGCTAAAATAGACCATGCTATGGAGCTTTTAGTTTCTAACTCATTCAAACAGGTTGCTGAAATGACTGGCATTTCTATTGCTACGCTGAAAAGATATGCAAAGGTTTATAGGGATAATGAAATCGCCAGATTGAAGGAAGTTCCCCGGAAACCGGGGTCCCAAGGCCCGGAAGATGAAATGAGTTTGTTTGGATTTACTAAAAACAAGCAGCCTGGTCGGCCAGTTAAAAAGAAATAGTCCGTCCGTGGGTTTACAGTGAGAGAGGGACGTGGTACTATGTCGCAGCCGTGACAGGCCGGAGCTTTTTAAAGGCTGCACCACGTCCCTGGAGGCTCACTGTCAACCCCGGGCGGACTATTTCACCATAATATCCGGGTGGGTTAAAGCCATAAGTGGTCTTTATGGCCAGAAGAAAGCGTACTTTTAGCTACCATTCAGCCGCCAGCGGAATGAGGGATGTTGGCCTGGCTGGCATGCATGGAACGAGAAGAGGGAAGGAATCAATGATGGTTTTTCATTGATTCCTTCCCTCTTTTGGTTCCGCCAGCCAGGCCCCGGAGGTGCGAAGCACTTCCGGCATCCTCATGGAGCAGGTGGTTGAATGGTGGCTTTTAGCTTTCTTCTTGCCATAAAGGTCGCTTATGGCTATGGGCTGGGGCTTGTTTCTCTTAATTAATTTAATTCATATCATTGCAATTTTTCCAACAAGAAGAATTTGCAGAAAGGCATTTAATCCATTCCCATACCACCACCACGGTAAATCTTGATATTTGCTCTTTTGAATCCTTTTCCGGCCATGCTTTCCAGATCATCCATAACCTTCTCCGTTTCATCCATGGTATTGGTATCTGAATGTTCTAGGGCCTTCAAACTCTGTTTGAGCATTTCCTTGGCTCTCTCATTCTGCTTCTGCTGGCGTTGGATAATTCTGCCTAAGCTGCCCATATTTCTCTGTACATTGGCCTTAGTACCTGGAGATAGGTGTTTACGGTTGGCATCCTTCATAAGTACGTCGTATTCCTTCTTTAAGGTGTTCAGATTGGTTTCCGCATTATTAATAGCATTTTCTCTTCTGACCTTTGCTTCCACTATAACCTCGCTGGTGGTTTGTTTCTTTATAAAGCGGTCTCTTTCCTGCTTCAATGCATTTAATCTTTCCTGCACATTTACGATAGTTGGATCTCCATTAGGGTATTTAGAAGAAAGATTTCTAAGAAATTTTTCACCTTCTTTGATGCATAGATCCTTTTTCCGTAATTTATCGCCAGTTTTTTCATTGATGATTTGTTCTATATAGAAATCTTCCTTACGAGGAATAGTTCGAAGAACTTTATCCCTAAATGCTAAAACCTTTGTTGTAACGGTATCATTAAGCAGCTTTTTTCGTGAAATCTGGTACTTGGCATAAGAAAGGATTTTATTCTTTCTCTGCTTCTCTACCTTGGATAAATGGGCTTTCTCAATCCTATTTTTGAATTTATCGACCAATTTCTGGGCTTTTGGATGGTTTTCACCCCATTGCCTTACACTGGCTTCACTCATGTATTTGGCTCTTGACATAAGCTCTGGCGTTTGATACTTTTCTATGGTTCTTTCTACTTGTCTCCGCAAGAGTTTAATTTTTTCTCTCCGAGATGGATTATCTAAGACTCCACCCATTTTCAAGGCATTTTGCTCTTTTCTAATTTGGTTCTTTAAGTCAGTCAGCTGATGGTTGCTCTTCTCATCGATGAGTTGTTCCAGGTAGTACTTCTGGGTATGCGGAATCAGATTATTGTAAGCCTTCATAAAAGTCAGATTTTCATTCTTATATCCTTCTTCCAGCCGTTTCAACCGTTCTTCTTCAAAGCGAGAATGTCCGTCTCTTACCTTGATATAATCAATCTTCCTGTTGGAATCTTTGAGTACATCTCTGGCCTTTTGAGCAATATCTGGATTCAGATATCTCCGTTGGCTATCCTTTGTAAGCTGTTTTTGCAGCAAGACCAGGTTAGCCACCTTTTCGTTTCTGCCCTTACGCCAGTCTCTCAAAATATCTCTGGCCTTTTCTTCAGCTTCCAGCCTATAGAACTTGGCAATTTTTTGGATTTCCTTCTTATTTTCATCCATCCTATTATATATGGCTTTTTTCTTTTCAGAATTTGAACAGTCTGTATAGTAAAGATGGTCAAGTTTTTTATCTAGGAAGTAATTTTCTTTTTTGAGTTTTTCTATTAACCCACCAGTGATATCGTTTAATGCCTGTTCATAGGCTTGTTCCCAATTTCTTGCCGCTTCTTTTTTCAGCTGGCTATGGAACTGGTCTATTCGCTTTAATACGATGTCATTGATTCTTGTCCTTCGCATTTCATTGTTATACGATAATCCTCTGTCTATATCTGCAGAAGGAGTTCGCCGTGGCCTTTCATCTATGTCATATTTGGCCAGTCGTTCCAAATCCTTCATGTATGTAAAGATTTCCTTCTTGTGACTTCCTCTGAAATTTTCATCAATACCAGCTTTTTCGATACGGTTTGCATAGGTTGAAGACATTTCCTGGAGCTTATATATCTCACTGTAGTTTTGATTGAAATGGTCTGTGATTGCCTTTCTTTCTTCTGGAGTTAATACCGTTTCGGACAGTTCATCAATCTGTTCATGAATTTTTTCAATATCTGCCTTAATATCCTCGGTATTCTTTTGATTTTTTTCCAAATACCTGAGAATACTTTCTTTGCTATCAAGTTTCTTCTTTAGTACGTCAGCTTCTCCGTCCGTTTTCTTGTTAATAGCAGCCCAAATTATATCTTCCTCTTTTTCTTTCAAAAGGGTATTTATCCGTTTATGCATAGCCTTGATGGTATAGGTTGCCGTAGCATACTCTTTGATCTTTTCTTCCGGGCTGGCGTTCATCAAATAAACAACTTCTTCATTGTGGTATTTTTGTGTAATCTCAGCCTTATATTTCATAGAAAGGTAGTAATTTTCATCCGTTGAATCAGACACACGAAGCTGAATCCAGTTCTTTTCCTTTTCCAGTTCTTCCAATCGTTTTTCATTGCGAGCCATGATATTGGTATTCCGGTTAGGAGTAAATTTCATGAAGGTTTGCAGTTCGTCTATTTGGGCTTCAATAGCATGTAGTTTATCCAGGTCACTTGGTTCTCTTTCCATGGTTTTGACGTACTTCATGAAATCTTCTTTTATTTGTTTTTCAAACTCTTGAAGGATTCGTAACCGGACTTCCGGATCAGGTACATCATCCAGATTTTTCACATTCTCCCATCCGGCCAGAACCTTCTCTTGAATCAATTTTTGGTACTTTTCAAATCTTCTTGGATTAAGTCTGAATGGTTTTGTCCGCTTTAAAATTTCGGCTGTCAGGTAGTCCCCCTGTTGTAAGGCTTCCTTAATTTGAGCAGCCAGAGATTTCTCACTGACCCTCTTATCAATGCCCCTTTCTTCATAGTAGGCATTGATCCGATCTGCTAAATTTTTCCTTGCTAAGCGGTATGTTTTTTGATATCTAACATAGTCTCTTGTGCGGTACGCTCCCCCATATTCATTACCCGCTTTACTTACTCCATGTTTCTTAAAATAGGTATCTCGATCAAGATTGTTTGATCGTTCATTATTTACATAATCTGAAAAAATGACATGGACATGAGGGTTCTCAATGCCATAAATAGCAGAATCCTTTTTGTGTATAACAAAGGTATAGGGAAGTTTTTTATAGTTGGCTTCCAGGTAGTCTCTAGTGAATTGAATCATCTCTTCTTCAGTCATTTCGTTAGGAAGTGCGAAGATGAGTTTTCTTACTGCATAATTTGCTTCTTTTCTTTTTCCATCTCTTATTTGTTGTTCAAGATCTAGCTCTTTATCACAGACGGTTTGCCAATAATCTACTTCGTCTTTAGCCCACTTGGGCATGTTTCCTGATTCAGAAAAAACGAAATCATGGCGATTGCCATACTTGCCTTTTCTAGTGATGTAACTGTAGTGAGACATCATAACATGTGGTCTCACTTTCTCGATATGTGATGAGTAAAATCCCATGATTTCACCTCTTTTTTCTGTCTGCGATTAGCAGACGTAACTTCAAACGGCTGGTACAGCCGTAAGCTCCATGCAATGGGGGCCCCACACGTAGAACGTCCCTTTCTTCAATATGAAATATTGGGGAAAGGGCGTTCTGCGTTTCAGTGGGCATTCCCGTTATTTTTTCGATTTTCATACCCGAAGATACTTCATCTCACCTTGAGCCATTTTGTAAATTTCCATAGAAATCTCCCCCCTTGTTGGTTCATTTTCCATTTTTGCGATTTTGTAATTTGGGCGTTCAATAGAACCAATCATGACCAATTTATAGCCATCTGGTTTTGGAATTATCATACTCCTAATTTCCAATTTTTGCTATTCTGAGGAAAAACATTTCCTTTCCATTTTCCATGATAAACAGAAAATCATGAGAGAATATACCCTACGCATAAACGGCGACACTCTTCCAGATCATGCGAAATTTGCAACGCTAATTTTTCTACTTTCTCAAATCTTCAAAAGGAAAAATCTTACGCATAAACGTAAACGGATCATATTGTGAATCGACCTTTTGCAACGCTAATTTTTCCATTTTTTGCTTTTTTGGGGAAACACAACATTTGTAAGTTTTACTCTTTCAAACCCCTTAAAATTCACTGAAGTAGTCAGATTTTTACTATTTTTTTATTTTTGTTATACTTTAATGAAAAAAGATAGTAGACATCGTGTCTTTGACCTATTGAACGTCTAAAAAGCGTGTATTTTTTAATTTTCTAATAAATCCATAATGCTTTAAGCGTGCGAAATTTGCAACGCTATTTTTTTCTACTTTTTTCCAAAATCCCCAAAAGAAAAATTTTACGCATAAATGCTAACAGGCTATATTGTGATGCGAGTTTTTGCAACGCTAAAATTCGCATCACAATATCACAAATGCTGCATCCACTGATTCGAATCGTGAACAGGTTTATTCCCTAATCACTCCACTTTAAAAGTTATTAAAAGCTCAATTTTCTACCTTCATAAAACATAGCGTTGCAAATTTCGCAATGAACCCCAACCAGTTAAATTCCTAACTTGACTAGCTAAAACTTCTTGCGAATAACCAGAAGTGAATAGGTGAAATTTAACTAATCATTTCTGGGAAAGTAGAATTTTGTTATGAAAAGATTTGTGAGAAATAGCACAGGCAATGCTACGCATAAACGGTGACGGTTTGTTGCTCATTTTTGAGTTTTCGACCTCAAAGTAGAATTTTGTCATGAAAAGAAATTAGCGTTGCAAAAACTCGCATGAAGCTATTGCTGGTTCTTCGATACAAGTATAAATCTCGAATTTTGCAATCAAAAGAATTTCATCCTTCCTGGTGGATCAGTATTGAAATCAAATTACTCTTACGCCATTTCACGAAAATTATAAATCCCTCTCAAATGCCATTATTTTCGTTTTAAGGCCCTGGATGTTACTTTTGATATTTCTTACCATTAGAATGATTTGAAAGCCTACATGACCATGAATTTCGTTTCCTATAATTATCCGGGGAATCACTCGAAGGTAAAAGCTGGCAGTTATGCTTTTAAAGTTGATTATCAAAGTTTATCTAGTTGAATCTTTTAATGACAAAATTCTACCTATTTCTTTTGATTGCAAAATTCGAGTTCGAAATCATGCAGATATTAGATGGAACTTTTCTATTCTGCCCATGTAAGAATGAAAATTAGGTATCATTATTCTGCGAAGCAGTTAGTTAAAAATACAGTTAATGGTTTATACAGTTCATACACAGTTATCCGGAGCTGGGAACGCCGATAAAATCTAATCAAAATATGGTTCATCTAGTCACATTAGGAGTTTATCTAGTCACATTAGGAGTATTTTATCTAGTCAAGTTAGGAGTTTATCTAGTCACATTAGGAGTTTATCTGGTCAAAACTAAATATTGACTGATAATTATTTGCTGATTGATCTTATGATTCTTAGCCTAAGAATCATAAGATCGTCAAAAACATGCTTAATCTTCGTTTTAAGCGGTTTTGGTATGTTTTGACTGTTTTGTATTAACAATATAGCAATAATCCTTTAGGTACAAAAATTTTCATATCTATGGTGATTCTATATTGGCATTGGATATTCAATCATTTTTGAAGTATCAATTTAGGGCATCATTATTCTGCGAAGCAGTTAGTTAAAAATACAGTTAATGGTTTATACAGTTCATACACAGTTATCCGGAGCTGGGAACGCCGATAAAATCTAATCAAAATATGGTTCATCTAGTCACATTAGGAGTTTATCTAGTCACATTAGGAGTATTTTATCTAGTCAAGTTAGGAGTTTATCTAGTCACATTAGGAGTTTATCTGGTCAAAACTAAATGTTGACTAGATAAAAAGCCCAGGGTATAATTTATAAAAGGGGGAATTTTATATGGCAATGAAAAATCAATCAACTTCAAATATTGTTAAGATTGACAATTCTTTCAATAAAAGTCATGCATTTTCAAAACTTAATGCAAATGAGCAAAATATCGCATATGCAATATTTAGTCGTTTTTCTACAGGAGATACAATTGATTCAGCTGTAGATGAATTAACTATAGAATCTTCTGAAATAAAGAAACTGTCGGAAGTAAACAAAAAAGCAAATTTAACAAAGTCTGCTTATAGGAATTTATTAGAACGATTAAGGACATTTTTTCTTACTTCCTTTTTTGTTGTGCATATTATGGAAAATGGGCAGATTGTAGAAAGAGGTACTCCAATTTTTCATGTGTTTGAAATTATTAATAACGGAGAATCTGTTCATATCAAACTGATGCCGGAAGCTG
>ERZ808246.2250-NODE-2250-length-12328-cov-7.665933_pt1 | contig 12328 bp, 8 predicted proteins | sample MGYA00521083_ERZ808246 | MGnify/ENA primary metagenome ERZ808246 (study PRJEB31516, sample SAMN03275577) | gut metagenome | biome: mammalia-associated habitat; material: feces | host: Papio cynocephalus | place: Kenya | collected 2012-07-07 ...
CCGCACGGGTCAGCGGGTCGCCGGCATTGGCCGCTATGCGCACCACCCCGTCCTCTGGGAAACCGGTCGGCGTCTCAATGGTCGTCATCTTGTCGCACCCTGCCGCCAGGGCGAGTGCAAGGGCTGCGCCGCAAATAATCGGCGCCGCGAATATGTTAGTTTTGTGTATCATCTCATTTAACTGTTACTTCGATTCCGATATAATCATCACTTTTACTGCCGGCTTCCCGCCCATTTAAAGCCATGTAGGTCTGCGTGTCTATCGTGCACACGCATTTAGAGAAAGTCACAGCGCTTTCGTCATAGCCAATGGCAATTCCCGTATTGGAAACGGTGCTGCCATCCTTCTTAATCGAGCCTTCGAACTGACAACTTTCGAACGTTCCGATGCTACTAGATAAATAGCCTACAAGACCTCCGCAAGAGTTCCCAGTGACGGTAACGCTCCCTTTCATGGTACAATTAGAGAATTTGTAATTTTCATTACCAAACCAACCGCAAATGCCTCCGACCTTCTCTGTTCCCTTCACCGAAGCATTAGTAGAACAGCCGCGGACAGTGTTTTTATCAGCTTGGGTATAACCGACATTGCCGACAATTCCTCCGACACTCTCGCCACCGTCAATTTCACCCGAAAGGAAATGACAATTGAGAATAGAACCATTAATGATATAACCAACCACTCCTCCGACATTTGACTTTCCACTCACATTGACGCTCGCAGTGCAGTTCTCAATCCGACAGCCTTCATAAATGTGCCCCGCGATTCCTCCTGCTGCGCTATCATGAGCATCATTGTCTGTCCTCACCGAGCCGGAACGAATATTCACGTTCTTGACACTTCCACCCGAGATACGCCCAAAGAGTCCTGCATAATACGGGGAACCGTCCACATTCAAGCGGAGGATATCGTGATTGTTTCCATCAAAGTGCCCTGAAAAACAGCCCTCAAACTTCCCGATTGGTGTCCATCTTTTGTCAGCGAGATTAAGGTCATCAGTGAGTCTGAAGTACGTGTTTTCGTAGCTGTACCCATCGTTCACCTGCTGAGCAAGATAGGCGAGCTGGGCGCAGTTGTTGATAAGGATAGGCTTGTCTTCAGTTTTGCCAAGTTCGCTGCCGTCCGCATCTTGAGTGGCGAAGGCAGTGGCGGTCTGGCCGTCCCAGGTGTCAACAGGATCGGTCTCACCGACCTCATCGATAGTTTGATTCGTCCAGTTGTTCACTGTGATGCTGCCGATTTTGGCGGAGGTCTTGCCGACAATCAGGTCGAACGTGTAGGACTTCCCGGCGATAAGTTCAGGAAAGCCGATGACCGAAATTCCCTGATATCCGCTCAGGTCCACACCGTCTCTATACACAGAAAGATTGACGAACCTGCCGTCGCTGTTTTCATCTTTGGCATTTGGACTTACTATGGCGCTGTAGGTATAGCCCACTTTGCCCCCGCCTGTCGTGACGACATTGCCGTCCTTGTCCTGAAGCAATGGCTCTGTCACCTCGTTATCATAAACACCCTCCTCAATCTTCTTTCCACATATACGGACGTCACGAATATCATCCGTCTCCTCATTATACTCATCATTATATTTCAGAACCTTGATCCTCACCAATACATTCTTCCTAAAAAGATCCACTCTGAGAGCCCGGTCATCTGGGATGGACGCGAGCATCACGGTACCTTCCATATAGTCCGCAGCCGCCAGTTTGTCTTTAGTGTCCTGGTAATCGGGGATTCCCGTGTAGTCCGCCGGGTATTTGGCGGTGAAAGAGAGGTCTTTCTTGTCCCACTTGAGGTACTCGTCCGCGTTCTCGGGAGTCCAAGCGCCGCTCTGGAGTCTATAGACCACGGCCTTGCCGGCGTTTGTGATGGAGATACGGTCGCCATCGTTGAATTTCTTCTGTTCTTCCGTGGAGCCGAGAGGGTTGCTCTTGGTCATAGTCCCTACTGCCGCTTCGATGCGCACGGCTTCGCTGTCTAAAAGATAGGGCGACATATCTTCTTTCTGGCACGCGGCGAATATCGAAAGCGCTGCCGTTGCCGATAATAACAGTTTCTTCATAGCCTAATCCGTTTCAAGGTCCTTGGAATCTCCTGCGCTGATCCACGCTTTTGCAGATATGTCTTCCGACAATTGTGCTTCATCCTTTCCGATGACAAGAGGCAGAACATATTCCTTTCCCGGCTGGAAAAAGAAGTCCGGGCCGAGCTCTGCGGTGTAGGTGTATGGCTTTTCGGAAGCATAGAAAGACAAGGTGAAACTCGTCATTGACTGAGGCACCACGATGCACTCGAATGTGGCCTTGCAGTTACCCTCCGTGTCATTGGCCGGGGCCCAGGCGGATTCGTAGGCCTTAATGGCTTTCCTGGTGTCGTCTATGGCGGAAATGCTCCAGTCTCCGGAGTCCGTCATCTTTACGGCCGCATCCCCGTTGAAACCGTTGACCATGAGCTCGTTTGCGGGATTTGTGGCAGGCACTCCGTTGTGGTTGAACTCTGTGCCGAATGTGAGTTGTATTTTAAGAAGAGACATTGCATGGCGAAAAGCCACCTTAAGGCGTCCCGCGTCATCGAAATCCAAGGTGTTGCCGTTTCTTGTCACATCGCCTTTTGAGCAGAGCAGGAGGTCGGATGCCGTGCTTTCTAAGGTCTGGTTCGCCTCCACGCTGAAATTGAACACGGGCTCGTTGAGGTCGTCCGGAATGGAACAGTCTCTCGTTGAAAGAACCGGAGACACGGCAAGAAAAGTGAACGCAGCCGTGCTGCCTTCCCAAAGCATCTGTTTAGCCGGTACCCATTCGCCTGTAGAAGAGTTCTTTGTGAACGTGGTGTTCGTGTAGCTGTACTTGGTGCTTGCACTCTTGACAAAGAGGTCGAAGCTTTTGAGAGTCTCGGTCGTGCAATAGCCCTTTGTCGCTGTAACGTCTGCCGTGACTCTTACGACGTTGTCCGGCGGCGTCTGTGGGGCTGATGTCTTGGAGCACGCGGCAAATGCAGCCGCCACCGTCAGCAAGATTAGAAATTGTCTTATTTTCATGTCTGAATATGTTTAAAACTTAGTCCACAGCTTCTCCGCCTTCGATTTCGGCACCATTTTTCCATTCGTTGATTTTCACGTCGCCGAGGTCAATCTGGTTTCTTCCGACCACAAGCCTGATGGTGGTGTATTTGCCTTGTGCAAGCTCAAAATCAGTCTGGCTGGTGTAGGTGAAGTCTTTCCCATCGATTCTCACTACAACGGTGTTGATTCCGTCCTGCGGGATGATCACGGAAGTGTATTGCGTGTTCTCGGTGATTTCCGGGATCTCCATTACACCGCGGGTCGCTGATGGCGTTACGGCCTTTGTGAGGTAGTTCAAAGTGCCTTCAGTCGCGACATTCTTGAGCTCCACTGCGCTGACTTCCGGCTTGTTGCCTCCCCATTGGTTGCGGAAGCTGAGTTCAACGATGACTTTTGCCATGATATGGTCAAAAGTAAGACCCACCGGATTGTTTTCGGCGATTTTTCCGTCAAGTTCGGTTGCGACAAGAATGTCGCTTTCAGTCTGCTTGGCAGGGTCAACAGAGCATGCAACCTTCGTGAGGTCAGCTTCTGCAGCCTTGTCCGCAGGATACACTCCGATGAAGTAGTGCTTGTCCTTGAGGTTTTTCCACAACATCTGTGGAGCGGCAGTCCATTTCCCGTCTGTCCCGAGAGTGTTGATGGCGTTGTTCACGACGCGTTCACCGGCTGTAGGGACAGCATTCGGAGTGCCCACCCAGGCATAGACGCTGATTTCATCCCCGTTGGCAAAAGTCTGGGAGCCGTCTTCGGCGGTTGTGACTTTTGTCGCGATGCTGGTAGACACCGTGATGAATTCAGGAGTCGCCTCGCTGACGGTCACGTTTTTGTTGCAGCTGCCAAATGCGAGCACTGCCGGCAGGACTGCAATGAAAATGTTTTTTTTGTTCATTGTGTTTTGGGTATGATATATTTGTTAAAATCATATTGTGTCCGGGTCGGTGATTTCGCCAGCGTAGGTCCATCCTTCGGTCCAGTTGCCGATGACGTGTCCGCTAAGCCTCATGAAAGGTCGGAGCTCACTGAATTTCAGGCTAATCAGATATTTGCCGGAAACATTCATCCTCGGCGATTCCAGCATAGTCTCATGTTCAGTTCCGTCGGGAAAGTGAAGCTTCATCGTGATGATGGAATATTCCCTGCCGTCGACAGTCGGCATGACCCGGAAGATTTCACTGCGGCGTTCATTGTCTGAAAGTCTTACGTCCGGGATGACAGATTCTTTTGCTGTGGACGATGTCAGGCCGTACTGGCCTTCGGCGTTCCTTTTCAACGGGAAGAGACATTCGGAAGAATTGACGACGGTGATGTCCAGACTAAGCCCTTCCGGCGCCCCTTCAATTTCTATCGCAAATTCGCTGAGAATCCGGTGCGCGGACATTTGGACTTCAGTCACTCCATTGTCGGAGTTGTCAATGCGGGCGTCTTCCGAGCCGAAGTATGCGTGGAACGGGCTTGTCCCGCCGTTGAGGCTGATGCTCAATTCGTCTTGGGTCGCCTGGTCGGGGCCGAACCTGAACGGCTCGGCGAGATTCACAAACAGGGTCGCCGCGTAGTCTCCTGTCTCAAGCGGAAACAGTCGGCTTCCGAGTTCACGTGCATCGCCGCAGGAGAAGTTCACCTCTTCGGCTCCTGTGGCTGCATTGAAAATCAGCAGGTTTTCTTTTGTGACTGCCGTAGCCCTGTCGTCCTTATCTGCCCAGTCAGCCGAAACGGCCAGTCCGGAGTCGCCGGGATGAACTGAAATGTTGCATGAGGCGAGGCCGATGACCGCCATTACCGTGAGTGCTATATTTCGAGATGTTTTCATTGTCTTTTCCGAATGTGTCTTGTTTCTTACCGACAGCAGTCCTTGCAATATGGGCATCTGCACTTGTCGCAGTCGTCCCACAATTCAGGAGACTTCGGTTCTTTCCTCTTCTGCCCCTCTTCTGCCGCCGTCTTCGCTGTTGTATTCGTTCCGGTCCCTGAAGCTCCAGCGTCATCGAGTCCGCTTTCCTTTCCGCTTTCTGACGCATTCCCTCTGCCGCGTCCTCCAAATTCGTAGATGAGCCGCACGGACGTGTCCCAGACAAAATTGGACTTGTGTCCGGAATGGACGATTCCGTCGATTTTTGCTCCTGTCAGGCCTGTGATACCAGTTGTAATTCCAATTTTCAGATGCTCGATGATTCGGTAGGAGGCCTGAACGTCGGCACCATAGCCGAAATGCCAGTCGCTTTTCTCTTTCGCTATGAACGGAGAGGCGTCTGCAACACGCATGACTTCGGACCTGCTTCCGTACAGAGCCACCTTCGGCGAGAGTTCGAGAGCCCATCCGCTTTGTCTTGTCGTGGAGAAAAGTCCGAGGATATTGAAATTGAAGCGCGCGCCATACTGCTGAAGGAAGGATGTCGTCCTTATGTCCGAAAATTTCAAGCAGTCCATCCCGAGTACCGAGCCATAGTATCTCACACCGTCGGAGCCGAGCCAGTTGCCGTCTGAGGCGCAGCATTTCCCTGCCTCCATTGTCGTCTGTCCGTATCCGATGAATGCTTCCAGGGAATAGAGCTCATTGAAACGGTAGCCTCCGAAGGCAGTCGCACTCCATCCGGCATGAAAGCCGTCAGCGGCAAAACTGCTTAGAGATGCGGTTCCTGCCGGCATTCCGACACCGGCACCGACATACCAGCCGGACGAATTGTCCTTTTCCTGTGCTGACAGTACGGGCACAGTCAGGAGAAGGGAAATAATGGTTGCAGTCAGTTTGTGCATGGGCATAAGAAGTCGTTTTGCGGTGTACATTTGATTCTTTGTCGGGATTTGGACAATCCTTCAAAAAAACTTGCAAATTTAGGCATAGAAACGTTCTTGATTGGAATTTTTGACGCGGACAATTTCCTCTGAGAGTGAGTTTACACTCCTGTCAGTTTCTTTTAAGGCGCAGTTTTGTTTCTTTATAGCAGCAGCCCGGGTATTCAATTCATTGATTTTTAGCTATTATAGATGAATACCTGAGACAAAGTCTCTGTCAATGGAAGTCACGTTCTTCTTAGCCTTGCTGAAACTTGACCCGGATGAAAATCCGGAGGCTTCCGCCACGGCCGACTGCTTGACCATCGGGTTAGCCTCGCTGTATTGGCGGGCGTATTCGAGACGGAACATGTTAATCAGATTGTAGTAGCCCACAGACGCAATGAAGCGGCTCGCGGGGGCTATCTTTCCCTTGTCGACTTCTGCAAGAACTTCTTTTTTCTGAAGATGCTGCTCCTTAAAGCGTCGGAGGATTATTTCGAGAACCTGCCGCTTCGCCTCTTCGTCATAGGCAAGCTCGTCTGTCCCGTAGGCGTCGGTGATTCCGGATTCGTATTCTTCTATGTCCTCGGCCTCGTCGAGCGCCTCATGCATCAGTTCGTCCGTGATGTTGTCGAGTCGATTTCCTTCCTTGCGGACGGCCTCTGTCGGCAGCAGACGCTGCGGATGGAGTATGAGCAGAAGGAACATCAGCATGGACACGGACAGCACGAGGTCAATGACGAGTTTGACCACTCCGTTCCCGGTGATGAATATCGCCCATACAACCGCAACCCAGGCCAGTGGCATCCACAGAGTTTTCTCTGCGAACCGGTAGGGAAAGTCTCCCTCGTCAGAGAAATTTTGCAGGTGATACTCGTCAATTCTCTTGTTTATCCGTCTTGTTGTCTTCAGCAGAATGCAAGTGAGGGCGAGGCTCGTGAGCCCTGCCGCGCATTTCAGCCAGGCCTTGTTCGCGACCATCCAGTCTCCGCCTCCCGCAACGAGGGTGATCAGCAGTGAGACTATCAGAGCAAGTGTCGCGATGACATAAGCACTGTTGTGAATTTTGTTGAGATGCTGTGTGCTGAAATATTTCCCGAACAGTGACGCGAAGCACATCGGATAGAAAAGTATTCCGGCTATGCCTACATATATGACAGTCGCCGGATCTGAAGGCGCGAGGAAATAGGGAATTTCAAAAAGAGCCGTCGACAAATAGCCGAGGGCAACGAGACGCCGTACCGGGTAGAAGTATTTTTCTTCCCTGTCGTATGGCCGGCACATGTGAAACCAACGTACGACGGCGCAGATTATTCCTGTGACGATGAACACAAGGCACGCATCCGCAAACAATATATCCTGAATCCCTGTATATTTCATGTTTTCCTCAATATGTGGCTGCCAGTTTTCTGAGGCTTGCCCCCCCATTTGTATGGGAATCGTGCAAAGATATAAAAAAATCTTGTTTCGTCAGAGAGCGGTGCGTTTGACGAAAAATTACAACTAAATGGCTGAAATGTGTGTGGCGGCGTGATGGCTAATTCGGAAATTTGCAATGTGGAAATTGTGGATAGATGGAGACTGCTCTTGAAAACAGGATACTACATATATTTATAAACCAATAACACAGAATTGATGAGAAAGAAAACACTGATTTCCGCCGTTCTGGCATTCGCCCTCGCGACAGTGTCCGCAAGGGCTCAGAACGGACCGGTGAAGGCTTGGGAGGGGACGATTGACCTTCCGACCTACCGCGTGAACGCCCCGGAGAAGGCTCCTCTTTTCGAGAGGGACTTCGCCTACCAGCGGGCAAAGAGGGGAGTCTATCCCTACGCGATGAACGACAATCCCACGAACGAGAAGGTCGATTCCACCCACAGGGCGCTCTTCATCGAGAACGACTATGTGAAGGTCTGCGTGCTTCCGGACATCGGGGGACGTCTCTTCTACGCCACCGACAAGACCAACGGGTATGAAATCTTCTATCGTCAGAGCGTCATCAAGCCGGCGAACGTCGGGATGCTCGGCGCGTGGATAAGCGGAGGCGTGGAGTGGAACGTGTTTCACCACCACCGGGCGACGTCGCAGTACCCGATTGACTACACCATAGTCGATAATGGCGACGGCAGCAAGACCCTCTGGGTCGGCGAGGTGGAAAACCGCCACAGGATGAGCTGGGCAATGGGCATGACACTCTACCCGGACAAGTCATACATCGAGGTCACCGGCCGCTTCTTCAACAACGCGCAGGACCGCAACTCCATGCTGCACTGGAACAATGTCGCGACCCACGCCAACGAGAACTACCAGATTGTCTTCCCGGAGTGCACCGACTTCGGAACTTTCCACCACAAGAACAGTTTCCTGCGCTGGCCTGTGCCTGACGCGGAATACTGCGGAAATCCGGACTATGCCGGGAAAGACATCAGTTATTGGAAGAATCTCCCGGCACTTATGGGTGGCTCCGTGTTCATTTACGACCAGAAGGACGACTTTGTGGGAGGATATGACTACGGCAAGAACGCCGGAACCATGCTCGCGGGCAACCACAACATCAACAAGGGCGGGAAGTTCTGGACTTGGGGTCACATGAACTACGGTCACTCCTGGGACTGCGAGGTACTCACCGATACCGCCGGAGCCTATGTCGAGCTTATGACCGGAGCCTACTCCGATAACCAGCCGGACTACTGCTGGATTAACCCTCACGAAACCAAGGAGTTCACTGCCTATTGGTACGGTATACGCAATCTGCGGCATGTCAATCGGGGCAACGAGCTCGCGACGCTCAACATGGACATAGACCCTTCGGGAAAGGTCCATGTCGCTGCAAATGTCACGCAGATTCGTAAAAATGCCAAGATTGAGGTACGCAAGGCCGACGGCAAACTGCTCTACAGCAAGGTGGCCGACATCGCCCCGGACAAGCCTTTTGCCGACGACTTCACGACCGCAGCGACAAATGTAAGCGAGCCTTCGGAGGTCACGATGACAGTCTATTCCGCTGAGGGACAGGAACTCCTGAACTATCATCCCTACAAACTCGACCGCAGCAAGCCGCTTCCGGAGCCTGTCGTGCCGCTCGACCCTGACCCTAAGAGCATCGACAACATCGAGGACCTCTATTACCTCGGAATGCGCAACCTCCAGTTCCATCAGGCTCATGTCGATCCGAACATCTATTTCGAGGAGGCCGTCCGCCGCGACCCGCTCGACGTGCGCAGCAATACCCAGCTCGGAATCTATTACCGCAAGGCCGGGGACTACGAAAAGGCTAAGTCTCATCTCCGCAAGTCCCTCGTTCGTCAGACCTCTTCATACACCCGCCCTGCAGACGGAGAGTCGATGTACAATCTTGGGCTCATTCTCAAGGATGAGGGAAAATATGCCGATGCCGTGGATACTCTCTATCGTGCCGCATGGGATTATGAGTATGCCTCCGCCGCATATTACCAGCTCGCGCAGATTTCCTCGACTCTCGGAAACGCGGAGCAGGCCGCTCAGGAAGCCGGAATGGCGGTCGCCTACAACGGAATGAACCTCGACGCGAAGAACCTCCTCACCACGCTTGAGCGCAAGGCCGGAAACACTGAAGAGGCCACGAAGCTTGCAGCGGAAATTCTTGACATCGACCCTCTCAACTACTACGCCTCTGCAGAACAGGTCGCCCTCGGCGTGAAGCCAAAGGCGGAGTTCACCAAGCTCCTGCGCGGGGTGAGCGAGTCCTACATCGAGCTTGCACTCTACTACTTGAACAACGGATTTGCATCGGATGCGGAGGCTGTTCTCAAGGATGCTGAGAACATAAGGCCTTATCCTACAGTCGAGTACTGGCTCGGGTGGTTCGCTGACAGAAACGACGACAAGGATGCTGCCGCAAAATGGTTCGCCGCTGCCGAGGCCGGGGACATGGACTATGTGTTCCCGTTCCGCCTCGAAACCGTGAAGCCGCTTGAGAAGGCGATAGAGTACAATCCGAACTCCGTTATGGCATGGTACTATCTCGGCAACCTCTGGTATCAGAAGCAGCCGGCCAAGGCGATGTCCTGCTGGGAGAAGGCAGTTGAACTCAGGCCTGACTTCGCGATGGCTCTGCGCAACCTCGGCTGGGGCTGCCACTACTTCACAGGCGAGCTCCGCAAGGGCGCGGACTGGTACAAAAAGGCGATAGCGGCGGACAAGGACGGCAACGCCATCTTCCTCACCGAATGTGACGAGATTCTTGAACAGCTGAACGCTCCGCTTGAAGAGCGGTATGAACTCTTCGCCGGCAGGGAATCTCTCTACGAGAAGCGCTACGATTCAGAGACACGTGCAATTAAGCTACGCATTCTCAAAGGCGAGTACGAACAGGTGCTGGACAAGCTCCTGACCCGTTTCTATGCCCGTCGCGAGCACATCGAGGACCTTCACGACATCTATGTCGATGCCTGCATGCTCTCCGGATTCCGCGAGTGGAAGTCCGGGAACAATGAGAAGGCTCTGGAATATATGCTAATGACGAACGAGTATCCTGCGAACCACGGATATGCCCACCTCGAATACTATGCGCGCGATGCTCAGGTCTATTATAATATAGGTATGGCCTACGAAAAGGTTGGCGACGCGGCGAAGGCACGGGAATATTACGCAAAGGCCGCTGCAGTCGTGGTGAAGCCGGTCGATTGCGTCTACAATTATGAGAAGGCGCTCGCCATGCTCAAGCTCAATCCGAAGGCGGACGTGAAGCCGATGTTCCGGGAAATGCTTAAATTTGGCGAGGAAAGCGTCACGGACTATGTGGAGCGCTTTTTCGAGAGCTTTGACTACGGCCCGCGTCCGGAGGACGTGAACACCAAGGCCTATTATACTCAGGGACTTGCATGGAAGGCTCTCGGCAAGGAGTCAAAGGCTCGCAAGTGCTTTGAACAGGCTCTCGGTCAGAGGAACGACAATGTGTGGGCGAATTATTATCTGGGTAACATCAGGTAGCACAAAGATTTCTTTTGAAGTGGAGTCGAGAAATTTTTACGTCAATCAAAAAAATTAAGATATACAGTTATATGAAAATCAGGAATATACTTTTGGTAATAGCCGCCGTCGCAGCCCTTTCGGGCTGCTGCGGCAAGGCAGAGAAAGGCGGACGCTGGTCCGAGGAAAAGGCGAACGCATGGTGGGCAGAACAGGAGTGGCCTGTGGGCTGCAACTATGTCCCGTCATACGCCATCAACCAGTTCGAGTTCTGGCAGCCGGAAACTTTCAACCCCGAAATCATCGACCGCGAACTCGGATATGCCGAGAGCATAGGCTTCAACACCCTCCGCATCTATCTTCACGAAATGCTCTGGTACGCGGACAAGGACGGATTCAAGTCCCGCATCAACCAATTCATGGACATCGCCGAGAAGCACGGCCAGAAGCTCATCATCACCTTCTTCACCAACGGCGGCACATTCAACAATCCCAAGCTCGGCCCTCAGCCCCAGCCGGTCAAGGGCGTGCATGGCTCGGGATGGATTCAGTCACCGGGAGCGCAGAACGTGAACAATCCGGAGTCATGGCCAAGGCTTAAGGAATATGTGCAGGACATCCTCCGCACCTATAAGGACTGCGACCGCATCCTCTACTGGTGCCTCTACAATGAGCCGGAAAATCCTAAGGAGGGCGCCTACAGCCTGCCGCTTCTCAAGGAGGTCTTCAAGTGGGCATGGGAGGTGAACCCGTCGCAGCCGTGCTCGGCTCCAATCTGGATTCGTCCCGGTTCGGCGGGAACGAGGACAAAGCTTGAAATCGTCAGCTGGATCTGCGAGAATGTTGACATCATCACCTTCCATTGCTATTATGACAAGGAACTTGAGACTTTCATCAAGATGCTCAAGCCTTTCAACCGCCCGATGGTGTGCCAGGAATACATGGGACGTCCGCGCTCTACCTTCGAGGGCAGTCTCCCGATTCTGAAGCGCGAGAAAATCGGCGCGATAAACTGGGGACTCACGACCGGAAAGTGCGCCTACTATATGCCATGGGGCAGCAAGCCGGGCGATCCGATGCCGGAAGTATGGTTCCACGACATCTTCACCGAGGACGGCACCCCGTACAGCCAGTCCGAAATCGACTTCATCAAGTCTCTGACACTCAGTAAATAAAGAAATAGGTTGCCGGCCGGCAACCTATTTCTTTTTCATATATTCTATCGGCGTAGTTCCAAAGTAATTCAAGAAGCACTTCGCAAAGTAGGACGTGCTGTTGAATCCGCAGGAATAGCAGACGTCGCTGACCCGGTCTGCTCCCTCGTCGAACATCTGGGATGCCATCAGCAGGCGCTTGGTGCGGATGTAGTTGTTCGGGGACGTGTTGAGCAGGCGGTTGAACTTGCGCAGGAGGGAGGATTTGCTCATGTTCAGGGCATCCTTCAGGTTCTCTACGTTGAATGCCGCGTCGGAGAAGTTCTGGAGAATGACCTCATCGACGCTGCGCAGAAATTCCCTGTCTGTCTTGCTGAGGGAGGCCGC